>ENA-OQKF01001291-OQKF01001291.1-human-gut-metagenome-genome-assembly--contig:-NODE-1291-length-11767-cov-2.950859_pt1 | contig 11767 bp, 9 predicted proteins | sample MGYA00242617_ERZ504784 | MGnify/ENA primary metagenome ERZ504784 (study PRJEB26092, sample SAMD00036364) | human gut metagenome | host: Homo sapiens | study: EMG produced TPA metagenomics assembly of... | reverse complement strand
ATATTTCTCGCACAGATCCTTCTTAATCCGATCCAGATCAACTGCTGGGAGAAGTGCACCTGGACGTTCTGTCAGTGCTTTAATATCTTTCAGGACAATCTTCTGCAGTTCCTTCGGGAATCCACCATACGGCTGTCCCATCATACCCTGGAAATAAGATACGACGGAATCCGGATAGGATAATCCGGCACCTTCTGTCAGAATATTATCTTTTGTCAGGCCATTCTTGTACATAAAGATAGCCAGATCACCGACTGCCTTGGAAGTTGGAGTTACTTTTACGATGTTTCCAAGCAGATCATTGGCATCTTTATAAAGTTCCTTGATTGCTTCAAAATCATCCGGTGATCCCATACTTGTTACCTGTGCAAGCAAGTTGGAGTACTGTCCTCCTGGAATCTCATATTTGTAAATCTCTGTGTTTGGAGATTTCATATCACTTTCAAATGGTGCATATACTTCACGCACACGGCTGTAGTAGTGACTTAATTCTGTCAGTTCCTCCGGCTTCAGGCCTGTGTCACGTCTTGTTCCACGAAGTGCCTCTGCTACTGCGTTCATAGACGGCTGACTGGTCAGTGATGACATAGACTCAATTGCCAGGTCGACAATATCTACGCCAGCTTCTGCCGCCATCATAACAGTACTTACACCATTTCCCGTGGAATCGTGTGTATGCAAATGTAATGGTACATGAAGTTCTCTCTTCAGTGTGCTGATCAGTTCTTTTGCTGCCAGCGGCTTCAGAAGTCCTGCCATATCCTTGATCGCAATAGAATGGCATCCTAAGGACTCCAGTTCTTTCGCCATCTTCACATAATAATCTAATGTATACTTTGTCTCGTTCGGACTTGTAATATCTCCTGTGTAGCAGATTGCACCTTCAACGATCTTTCCAGTCTTAAGTGCCTCCTCAATTGGCAGTTTCATAGTCTCGATCCAGTTCAGACTGTCAAAAATACGGAATACATCGATTCCATTCTCTGCTGAAATCTGAATGAACTCTTTTACAAGGTTGTCCGGATAGTTGCTGTATCCAACGGCATTGGACGCACGAAGCAACATCTGGATCAATGTGTTCGGCATACGCTCTCTTAAAGTTGTCAGACGTTTCCACGGTGACTCCTTCAGGAATCGGTACGCTGTATCAAATGTAGCACCTCCCCATGCCTCTACTGAAAATGCGTTCTGCATAAATGCATTTGTCGCATAAGCGGCACCGCACAGATCTTTGCTACGCATACGTGTTGCCACCAGTGACTGCTGCGCATCACGCATACTTGTATCCGTAACATAAAGCTTTTCTTCTTTTAAAATCTTCTGCATGTAGCCTTCTGCACCAAGTTTTAAAAATTCATCTCTTGCACCATAGACCGGTTTATCATGGTCAAATGTCGGCAGAATACGGTTATCGAACTGTTTCTTCTTACCCATGTCAGAATTGATGATACGATCACCGATAAACTCAATGATCTTAGTCGCACGGTTCAGGCTGTGTGTCAGGCGGAATAACTCCGGTGTCTCCTCGATAAATGTTGTGTAACACTGACCGGACTGGAATGTCGGGTGGTTCAGCACATTGATCAGGAACGGAATATTTGTCTTAACTCCACGGATACGCATCTCCTGAAGGGCACGCTCGGATTTTCTCACTGCACCTGCAAAGGTACGGTCATGAGAAATAATCTTTACAAGCAGACTGTCATAGTGTGGTGATACAACGGCTCCGACATATGCACAGCCACCGTCCAGACGGATACCATTACCGGAACCGGAACGATATACTGTCATCTCACCTGTATCCGGCAGGAAGTTATTTGCCGGATCTTCAGAAGTAACACGAGTCTGAATAGAATATCCGTTACATGTAACATCTTCCTGTGATTTAATATGTATCTCCTCTGAATCAAGAGCATATCCTTCTGCAACCATGATCTGAGCCTGCACGATATCAATTCCTGTCACCATCTCACTGACTGTATGCTCTACCTGAATACGAGGATTCATTTCAATAAAGTATGGATTGTTATCTCTGTCTACCAGAAACTCCAGTGTTCCTGCATTGACATATCCAACATTTTTACAAAGACGGATTGCTGCATCAAAAATCTACACTCTTGTCTCGTCTGGAATGATAAAGGCCGGCGCATACTCTACGACCTTCTGGTGACGTCTCTGCACAGAGCAGTCACGGTCGAACAGATGCACAACATTGCCGTAATTATCTCCGATCACCTGAACCTCAATATGCTTTGGTCATTTCAGATATTTCTCAACGAAAATCATATCATCACCGAAAGCTTTTTTAGATTCATTTCTCGCCTCGTTGAATTCTTTTTCCAGATCAGCCGGATCATTGACAATACGCATACCGCGTCCGCCACCACCGTTGGAAGCTTTCAGCATAATCGGATATCCGACCATGTCTGCGATCTTCGCTGCCTCTTCATAAGACTTCATCGCGTGATCTACTCCAGGGATGATCGGTACATCTGCTGCAATGGCAATCTGTTTGGAAGAAATCTTATCTCCCATTGCTCTCATAATATCACTGGAAGGTCCAATAAATGTAATGCCATTCTGTTCACATGCATCTACAAACTCCGGATTCTCTGACAGGAACCCATATCCAGGATGGATTGCATCTACGCCTGCATTCAGTGCGATCTTAATAATTGTATCAATATCAAGATATGCATCGATCGGTCCTTTATCAGGATTCAGGGGATAGGATTCGTCTGCTTTGGAACGGAAAAGAGCGTATCTGTCTTCCTTAGAATAAATGCTGACTGTCACAATTCCGAGCTCATTGAGCGCACGGAATACTCGAATGGCGATTTCCCCACGGTTCGCCACCAGAACTTTCTTGAACTGTTTCATTGTCTTCTTCCTCTCTTTTTTTATTGGTTTGCAATTAGCCTTTTTCTCTCTAATCCCACGGGCAATTACAACTTGACCGAAAAGTCGCATGATAGTTCATCTGCCCCACACGGATTACATGCACTTTTGATTTAGTTTACAGGATTTTTCTGAGAAATGCAAGATAAAAATATGACAACTTCATTTTTCGACAATAGTTAAGAAAATAACAATGAAATTTGCAAGATTTTAAATTGCAAATTTCATTTTAGCCTCTTTTTTCCATTTTTTCTTGTCTATAACAGATAAAAATTGCATCAAAACTTTTCTTTTCCATGATTCACACTTTTTTAACAATCTAAACACAAATCGAAAACATTTTTTCATTATTATATAGACATCAGCAAGAGAGATGCTGAGATATAAATAACAATTTTCTTTTTCATACTTTTTCCTTTGAGAGTCTTCCAGTGGGAGGGCTCTTTTTATTTTGGAAATTTAATTTATTCTTCTGACATTGACGCCCCTGTTTTTTCCCTGCCACTTATAAATCATGAGATAAACCTTATAGTCGAGTTCGTCTTGTGCGGTGACGAATGGCTCTTCTCTTAGTACCTCGGATTTGATTCCCTGCTGATAAAGTTCTGCCTGCTCTTTTTTTGCCTGACTGATAAGTTTCTGATGTCTTTCATCAGCTTCTTTTCCGAAGCTCCGGTTTGGATAGTTTGCGGCTTCTTGTTTGAGTTTTTCTGTCAGAAGTTCTATGAAGCGTACATGTTTTGTCTGATGTAATTTTACAGCTATGTAACGACTCATTCTCATACCATGATGTTTCCGGTAATATTTTAATAACTTTATCATGCTTTTATCGTCTGCTTCTTCTGCGAATTCTTCCATGACTGTGATTGCCTCTTCTGACGGCTGCCACGGATTATCTTTTGGTACAATATATTGATCCGGCACCGCCGGGTAACAGCAGTAATTGAGTGGCGGGAACTGTTCTAACATTGCCAGTTTCTGTTCTGTCGGTGTGCAGAATTCCGGTCCCAGATATTCTAATTTGTCCCGTAAAATTGCAATGCGATATTCCAGTTGTCTTAAGTATTCGTACCCTTCCACCCAGAAATGTCCGATTTCTCCATAATTGTATAAATGTACTTCCACTGACAGCGACTGGTAAAAGAGCGTTACAACGGAATCGTCCTGATGTACCACAAGCACATATTCTCCATTTTCATAGGTAACTGATGCATCCAATGGTCCTTCATAATCGTCCTGATAAATTCCGGTCATTCGCGCACCGTGAAATACAAGAAAACTTTCCACTGCATCGTTCATCATATAAACCAGTTTATACTCTGGCAGAAGTAATTCGAACTGATCTTGTTCCAAAAGTTCTTCCAGCATCTCCAAAGCTCTCTCCTGACTGATCTGGTACGCCTGATTTTCCACATTTTCTTTATTCTTTTGCTCTGCTTTCCACACATTTTCTGTGTTTTTCTCTATTTCCAATTATCTCTCTCCTTCATTGGCATCTTCCATCACAACTTTCGTTTCTCTGATCATGCCTTCCGGCAGTTCCTGATACTCCACCCTCAAGACTGCCTGTGCCCAGTTCAGACTGATCTGAGGCTGTTTATTTTTCTCACGTCCGGCTCTCTCGATTTCTTCCAGAATTTCTTTTAACACTTCTTTGGTCAGATAGCCGCCTCGCCAGGGAAAGGTCAGCACGCGTCCTTTCTTCGCTGCCTGAAGCGACCGCTTGTATACATCTTCTATCTTTGTAAATGACAGTTTCTTCTCTTTATAATAGAAGTGTCCGCCCTCGTTGCATGCTGGAGCCGGATACAACAGTGGTTCGTGATCCCGGAAAATGTTTTTATCATCCAGGTTAAAATAATCGTACCTGAAATCCATCTGTTCTGCTTTTCCGGCTTTGTTCTTTCCCGATGTGTTGCGTGGAGTTTTGTTTTCCGGTTTCTGATTTTCTTTTTTCTCATAATTGCCAAGCGTATTGTCAAATGTTACGTCCAGGTGATAATACTGTCCGTCAATCTTTACAATATTCCATGTATGACGGTACTTAATCCCTTTTTCCGGATTATTTCCACACACTGCGATCATACACCAAATTCCAAGGGCATCACACAATACCTTCACGGATTTTGCAATTCCTTCACATACGCCTACCCCATGCCCTAAAGGTCCGATAATCTCATGGGAATAAGGTTTTTTCAGCTTATCATAATGTATACTTTCACATAAAAAGTCGTGTATATATTTTTCCTTGTCCCACTGGGAAAATGTTTTCGCTTCTCTTGCGATTTTCTCTACGCGGGCTGTCATAGCTTTCTGATGTTCTTTTATCTTTGCTTTTTCAAATAAATATTCCGGCACAAAAATCAGATTGGGAGAATCGTTGTAATATTTATACTTATAGCCTGTTGCCCAGAAAATTTCCGGATGATCCAGCCGGAGCTTGAAAAAGACATTATAAAGTGCCTCACCCTCCAGTCTTGGAATCTGAATCTCTTCATCTATATTTAAAAATCCCTGATACAAGGCATGATAAACTGCCTGTTCTATTTTATTCATCCTATTATAATAGTACTGTTCCATGTAATTTCCCGTAATCCTTTTCTATCATTTCAAGTTTTTGTCACTAATAATGATTGCGAGTTTTCTGTCACACGCAAATTCAAGTCGAACATTGCAACTAGAGTATAACATATATTATGAATATTTTCGTGTTTCTTTGAAGCATACATTGACATTCCATATCAGACTTTTTATACTGGGAAATGTAAATTTCAAAGAAGAGCTTATGTAATAGGCTGTGAGAAGTTTTCAGAAAGTAGGAATCCAATATGAACTGTAATGATTCTATGATAAATAATTCTATTCTCAAGAAGAGGAATGATCCTGGCAGAAATTTCCAAATCCTTGCCATTTCAAACCGACATCTCTGTAATCAACCTTTTGAAGACCAGATTAAACGGGTCTGCGAATGGCACCCGGACGCTCTCGTTCTTCGAGAAAAGGCTTTGCCAGAAGACGAATACAAAACATTAGCAAAAAATATTCTGGATATCTGTAAAGCTTACGATGTCCCATGTATCTTACATACTTACTGGAAAGCAGCGCTGGAACTCGGACATGATGCCATTCATTTGCCACTGCCTCTATTACGGGAGTTGTCTGCCGAGTTGCAGAAGCATTTACAAAGTCAGAATTCGACAATCTCGCGGAGTTTTCATGTTACGGACTTCCATAGAATCGGCACATCTGTTCATTCTGTCGAGGATGCTATGGAAGCAGAACGGCTCGGTGCGACCTATGTGACAGCCGGACACATTTTCACAACAGATTGTAAGAAAGGCCTGCCGCCACGTGGACTTGATTTTTTGAAAAATGTCTGTGATGCAGTCACGATTCCTGTCTACGGAATCGGTGGAATAAAACTTGACCCGCAGCAATGGAACAGCCTGAAAAAACAAGGTGCCTGCGGCGGGTGTATTATGTCAGGAATGATGCAGCTTTAAAACTGCATCTTTTTTTGTTGCCAAGCATACGACAAAAAGGTCCGGTGGACCTTTTTTAGTGTCTTCTGCACTTCTGCAATTCATTATTGCACATATGGATTATACAGAAAGAACGCTCCGGAAAAAGCCAGCGCCAGATATATCATTGGTTCCCATTTTCTTCCATCAGCCTCTATTGGATTTTCCACATGTCCATCACCTTTTTCTTTCTGTTTTCCACAAACTAACACATAAATACCTCTCCAGATCAGATATCCTGCACACGCGCCGATCGTATTTGCAAGGAGATCATCAATATCTGTTGCACGCGCGTTAAATATCTGAGAAATTTCAATTGTTAACGACAGTAAAAATCCTGTGACTGTGACATTTGTTATATTTCTGCATTGCTTCCATATACATGGTATCAACAGCCCAAGCGGTAAAAACATGATTATATTTAACACAAACCCCATGCCCAATCCTGCCAGTGGATTCCAGTTATATCCACCACTGATGGCATCTTTAAGTCTTACAATGTCTGCCAACAGGCCAATCCCTGTCACTTTAAATACCACCCACAGATAAACGAGCATTACATAAACTCCAAAATAATATTTTGCAGGCACACGCCTGGAATTTTGCTTTGCTTTGATTTCCATTAGTCCCTGATATATCAGACACGGTAGCAGCAACGTAAGAAGCAGATAACCACTGTACATAAAATCCTCAACTATATAAGTATATAAAATCCTCACATAATCCATAACATTTCCTCTCCTTTTTCCAGCCTTTATCTTCACACCTGATATATTAGAATACATTTCTTAACAACTTCTTTGGAATATTCTTAATATTCTCTGTAGCTTTAACCCATGCCTGTATCATGCAGTCCGATAACATCACTTCCATCTGATATAATCAACATTTCTATCAATTTGTTTCTTGAATTATCAGACAAATGCATCTATCATAATCATATAAATATGATGCCAGGGTCAAAAGGTCTAAATCCACATGAGCTTGCTCATAAGTGGATGAAAGACCTTGGGACGCGCCCCAATATGAGCCTAAAAGTGGGATGACAATCCCACGATATGCGAATAATTGGGAGGATTGTGGGAGTGCAAAGCACGGAATAATCCGTAGGCATCATACTTGCAGCTCAGTAAACCAGAGCTGCATTTGGGGAATCAATTACAAATTCAAAAATGAATTCAATTATATAGGAGGGCTTTTCTTATGACACAGGCTGAAATCAAACAACTGATTCAGAAACAGCGGACTTTTTTTCATTCCGATGCTACGCTTGATGTAGAATATCGTATACATGCACTTCAAAAATTAAAAGCATGCATCTTAAAATATGAAAATGAAATTAATATCGCAATCCGTGCAGATTTGGGAAAATGTGCTTTTGAAAGCTACATGTGCGAGACTGGTCTCGTCTTAAGCGAACTGACTTACATGCTGAAACATACACGCAAATTTTCGAAAGAGCGCACAGTCAGGACTCCACTGGCACAGTTTCACTCCAGGAGCTATCAAAAACCGTCCCCGTATGGTGTCACACTGATTATGAGTCCATGGAATTATCCGTTCATGCTCACCATAGAGCCGTTGATCGATGCGCTGGCAGCAGGAAATACCGCAATCCTGAAGCCAAGTGCCTATTCTGCACATACTACTGCTCTGATCAGCCGTATGATCCAGGAATGCTTCGATGAAAAATATGTGGCCGTTGTCACAGGTGGGCGCGAGGAAAATAATTTCTTGCTAAATGAACATTTTGACTACATCTTCTTTACCGGAAGCCAGGAAGTAGGGAAGGAAGTGATGCGGCATGCTTCCAACCATCTGACTCCAATCACCCTTGAGCTCGGTGGTAAAAGCCCTTGCATCGTTCATAAAAGTGCCGATATCAGACTTGCTGCTAAACGTATTGTTTTTGGTAAATTTTTAAATTGCGGGCAGACATGTGTTGCTCCTGATTACATTTACTGCGACCGCACAGTCAAAGATAAACTTATAAAAGAATTGAAAAAACAGATTCAAAAACAATTTAGTAAACAGCCTCTGGCACATAAAGAATATGGCAAAATTATCAATTTAAAACATTTTGACCGGCTGCTTGGACTGATTGATTACGACAAAGTGGTCTATGGCGGCACTTTCGACCATCACACTTTACAGATCGAGCCAACAATCATGGACAACGTCACCTTTGCGGACGCTGTCATGCAGGAAGAAATCTTCGGACCGGTTCTTCCAATCCTGACTTACGATTCTATCAGCGAAGCCGTGAATAATATCCGTGCCATGTCCCATCCGCTTGCACTTTATATTTTCGCCGGAGATACACATGTAGCAGGAAATGTAATTGCAAGAATCGGGTTCGGCGGAGGCTGCATCAACGATACACTGATTCACCTTGCCACAAGCGAAATGCCTTTCGGCGGATTTGGCGAAAGCGGCATGGGCAGTTACCACGGAAAGACCGGATTTGATACATTTACACATTACAAGAGTATTGTGGATAAGAAGACCTGGCTGGATCTGCCAATGCGATATCAGCCTTACAAGAAGATAAATAATAAGTTGTTACATATGTTTCTAAAATAAATGCTATCTAAAAACAACAGGCCAGTTTACAGTTCTCCCACAAAACCGCAAACTGGCCTGTTGTTTTTTATCAGAATTGGACCTTTATATCAAGCCATGATTGTTGTACAGTAGGTTCAATCGAAAGATAAGTAATCATATAAGGAAAGAGGTTTTACTATGAATTCAAATTTGAAAAAAATTGTGATGACAGCACTTTTTGCTGCACTTGCATGTGTTGCCACCATGTCTATCCGTATTCCAACACCTGGCACAGGCGGATATATACATCCAGGTGACGCAATCGTAATCCTGTCAGGAGTTGTTCTTGGACCAAGTTATGGACTGTTGGCAGCCGGTATCGGTTCCGCAATGTCAGACCTCCTCGGTGGATATTTTGTATACGTTCCGATTACATTTGTAATCAAAGGACTGATTGCTCTGTTTTCAGGACTTGTTTACCAGAAAATTGCAAAAGATTCCAAATCACGTTATGTAGCAGTGCTTCTCGGTGGCGTGATCGATATCGTACTGGTAGCCGGTGGATATTTTATCTGTGAATTTTTCCTTTATGGATCATCTGCAGCAGCAAGTATTCCAGCCAATATTATTCAGGGAGTCGGCGGACTGATTATCTCCTTCGTACTGTACCCGGTATTAATGGCAATTCCAGATGTAAAACAGCTCACATATAAGACAAAATAAACTATGAGAAACACGCATCGCGAGTTTCTCAAGTTATCGCGGCAGTCGCCAAGGTCTCGTGCAAGCACGGACTTTGGCTCGTTGCTCGCGTAAATGAATTAGGGACGTAGTATTTAAAATACTACGTCCCTAATTATTATTTTACCATGTAAATTTCTTTTCAAAGTAAGCGTCAAGATCTTCTATTTTGATTCTCTCCTGCTCCATTGTGTCACGGTCACGTACTGTAACTGCTCCGTCTTCTTCGGAATCGAAGTCGTATGTTACACAGAATGGTGTTCCGATCTCGTCCTGACGGCGATAACGTTTTCCGATATTTCCACGGTCATCGAACTCGCAGTTGTATTTCTTAGCAAGCTGTGCATATACTTTCTCTGCACCTTCGTTGAGTTTCTTGGAAAGTGGAAGTATACCAATCTTCACTGGTGCAAGTGCCGGATGGAAGTGAAGAACAGTTTTTGTATCCGGCTTATCTTCTGTTCCAATGTTCTCTTCATCATAAGCTGCACACAGGAATGCAAGAACTACACGGTCTGCTCCAAGTGACGGCTCGATAACATATGGTGTATATTTTTCTTTCTTCTCGTCATCAAAATAAGTAAGATCCTGTTTTGATACATTCATATGCTGTGTCAGATCATAATCTGTACGATCTGCGATTCCCCACAGTTCTCCCCAGCCAAATGGGAACAGGAACTCGATATCCGTAGTTGCTTTACTGTAGAATGAAAGCTCCTCTTTATCATGGTCACGATAACGTACTTCTTCGTCTTTCAGTCCCAGTGTGTGTAACCAGTCAAGACAGAACTTCTTCCAGTAAGCGAACCACTCAAGATCTGTATCAGACTCACAGAAGAACTCTAACTCCATCTGTTCGAACTCTCTTGTACGGAATGTAAAGTTACCTGGTGTAATCTCATTTCTGAATGATTTACCAATCTGTCCGATTCCAAATGGAATCTTCTTTCTTGATGTACGCTGTACGTTCTTAAAGTTTACAAAGATTCCCTGTGCTGTCTCTGGTCTTAAATATACTGTATTCTTAGCATCCTCTGTAACACCCTGGAATGTCTTGAACATCAGGTTGAACTCACGGATCTCTGTGAAATCATGTTTACCGCAAGTCGGACATGGAACATTATTCTCTTTAATAAAATTCTCCATCTGCTCATGGCTCCAGCCGTCGATGCTGTCTCCAATCTCAATACCATGCTCGTGAGCGTAATCTTCAATAAGTTTATCAGCTCTGAAACGCTCATGGCATTCTTTACAATCCATAAGAGGGTCGCTGAATCCGCCAAGATGACCACTTGCAATCCATGTTTGTGGATTCATAAGGATCGCACAATCTACGCCGACATTATATGGTGATTCCTGAATGAACTTCTGCCACCATGCTTTTTTTACATTGTTCTTAAGCTCAACTCCGAGATTTCCATAATCCCATGTATTTGCAAGTCCTCCGTAAATCTCAGACCCCGGATACACGAATCCTCTGGATTTTGCTAAAGCTACAATTTTGTCCATTGTTTTTTCTACCATATTCCCTTCTCCTTCTCCTCTGATATTGTTAATAATTATACAGTTAATATTATCTATTTTCAAGTCTATTTCCCATATATTTACTTTGTATTTCTATAAATTTCTATAAATCAAACTATTGTCTCTAATATTTCCAATGATTTAAAGTTTCTTCCCACGTATACATTCAGGTAATTGCGAATCAGATTCTCCAGTTCCAAAAGCACTTCTTCTTTCACTGCAAATGTATATAACTTCTCTACTTTTGAGCTGATAATATACTGAAGCGTATATAAAGTAGATGTCCCTACCATCACCGCGTCCGGCGCATGAATCTCACATTTTCTACAGACCAGACCGCCTTTTCTGACGCTGAACTTCATATTTTCTTCCCAGCTTCCACAACTGACACATTCAAACACCTGTGGACCTTCTCCATTGATACAAACCGCCTTTAACTCATAAATGCACCGAATCAGCCGATTTGGTATATGTACATTTGTAAGGGCGCGCAATGTCTGATACAAAAGTTTTAAGAGTTCTGTCTCGTCGTTGGCTTC
>ENA-OQKF01001284-OQKF01001284.1-human-gut-metagenome-genome-assembly--contig:-NODE-1284-length-11796-cov-7.013026_pt1 | contig 11796 bp, 15 predicted proteins | sample MGYA00242617_ERZ504784 | MGnify/ENA primary metagenome ERZ504784 (study PRJEB26092, sample SAMD00036364) | human gut metagenome | host: Homo sapiens | study: EMG produced TPA metagenomics assembly of... | reverse complement strand
ATGTCCCCGAGAATCCGGAGCGCAAGTCGATCTTTTCGTGCATTTTCCAAATTCCCGATATCCCCCTAAGTGCGTCATTGCGTGACATTCCAGTTTGCATCAATGGTATACTGGGTGGCTGGTTTGCTTTCTGCTGTTAATTCTGATGCGGCAATTGCGGTGGAACTGCCACAAACAGCCATAGTAAGTGCCAATGCAGCGGTAGTCAAAGTAACTGCTTTTTTTCTTTTCATGATACGTTTTCCCCCTTGTTCTGCAAAAAAATCAGATATTTTCTGCTGTAAATCTTAATTGCTTGCAAAAAACAATATCTAATAAAAATATAGCATGAATGTATCAGGGGAACAATCGAATTATAGAGAAATAACATTTCTATTGCGGTAAATCAACCTAATAAGCGGTAAAACGACATTTGTTATTTAGAGGAATTACTTTTCATGGAAACTTCAACCAATCTGACCAGATGATTTTCTTCACTTATAGATTTCATTTGGTCTGCATTAAACAAAATGCATCCACAGTGTCCCGGAAATGTAGGAAAACATATAATTTTCAGATTCGTATCTATTTCAGGACTATAATCCATGATTTCCAGCGTTTCACCATACAAGGTGGCACGTTCATAAACATGAAGCCATTTTGCGTCCATATTGGAAAAAAGACTGGAAAAAGAACTTCCGATCATCTTGTCTAAGGGCTGCTTTTCCAGGGCAGCCAGCGCTTCGTTCCCATAGCGGAAGATCCAGTCCACTGCCTTTTTTTCTTCATTGAATACCATTTCTATATCTGTGAATGCAAAAGGGAGAGCATCACATATTTTATAATATTTGCGATACTCTTCTGCTGTCAGCGGCAGCTTTTTTTTACTGATCTTTGCAATCATAAGCTCCTGTTTTTTCTGCAGTTCTTCTCTGAGCACCCTTTTTTTGCGTTTTGTATAGCAAATTTTCTCACCATTAGACAGCAAAATCCTGTCTCCAATATCACTGATTGCAGATACAGCTACCATACAGCCACGTTTTACCTCAATAAATTCTTCATTCAATTGTTTCTTTAATTCTTTCAGTGTCATTCGGCAACGATACACGTTTCCATCAAACATATGAATCCTGCAATGATCATCTGACATGATCACATAGAGAATGTCTGCACATCGGATCGCGATCTTCGTGCGATTGAAGGTTACTGTAATGAATTCCTGCTGCATGGCTGAGGTCTCCTTCTGGTAATTAAAAATCTATTTGAAAAATACAACTTTTACTATTCTAGCACTGTGTCAAAGCTCTTACAAGTATACAGATGCCAACCGTATAGTGCATCAATTTGTGTTTCAAAAGTGGTAACTGCTTCGTAATGCATATCTTGTAGAAAGCTTTTTTCAAACATGCTCTAACGAACAGTAACCATTGTAAGGGCGGAACAGAAGAAAAGTCTTGTAATTTGTGTGTAATTATAGTACAATTGAAGCTACAGATTTGTCCTGTTAGTTTAATGGATAGAACAAGTGCCTCCTAAGGTTGCGTTACAACGGCCACCTCAAAAAAAACTAAATAAGGGATTGCAGTTCGACTTTGATCGGGCTATAATCATATATCAGACACGTCCATATAGCTCAGCTGGATAGAGCACACGCCTCCTAAGCGTGGGGTCGGAGGTTCAAATCCTCTTATGGACGCCAGTGAACAACGCCGAAAGCCTTTGTTTTCAAGGGTTTTCGGCTTTTCTTATATAAAAAGCTACGAAAAAGCTCTTTCACTGTATGAGATAAAATTCTACTCCAAAATTTGATTTTTGACAACCCCTCCAGAATCGAACGGTTGTTATAAGACAAAATCGCCAGCTAATTTTTAGCAGAAAACGGGCTGTTCTTGCTAATGAAAATGCCCTTCCTGCTAATCAGCCCCAAAATCGTGCCAAAAATCCAGCTAATCAAAAAAGGCGGATGTTTTGAATACCATGCAGTTATAGCAGATAAAATTAAATATCGTTATGTACATAGAGCGTCTATTTGCCCCGCATTGGGGATGGATAGGCGCTCTTTTTTTATGCCCAAACCCATGGGCAAATACAAGAGATTGGAGGTGTTTTATTTGAGCAAGCCTGTTTATACCGCAGACAAGCCGAGCGACTGTCATTACTGCTACTTCTGGACGAATGGCAGAAAGGGCTGCCGTCTGGGTAGAAATAATTGCTACTACTTAATCTCTTTGCCGCCGAAACCCAAGTCGGAATGTGATGGCTGTCCCTATGGGCGAGATCACCCGTGCATTGGTTGGTGTACGAAGAAGGTTATGCGTGAAGTGGGGCTTCGTTGATATGGATGTGTATGAACAGGAATACCGCTTCTACTATTTTGCCCGATGTCCTTACGAAAAGACGGATACGACTTTCCGCAGCATTCCGCTGACAACAGAAAGTTTTCCGCAGAAAGAAGGTGGTGAAGCCGTGTGAGTTTTGATTATTTTTACGGTCAGCAATCCGATCTATTCACATTCTATCGAGTTCCGAAGGTGTTGTTCACGAACGAGAGGTTCTGGAATATTTCTGCCGATGCCAAGATGCTGTATGGCATTTTGCTTGACCGCATGAGCCTGTCTGCCAAGAATGGTTGGATAGATAAAAACGGTAGAGTGTATATCATTTTTACAATCGACGAAGCGAAGATGGCTCTGAACTGTGCTGAACAAAAGGCTATCAAGCTGCTCAGTGAACTTGAGAAGAAAGCAGGATTGATTGAACGTAAGCGCCAGGGTTTGGGAAAGCCCAACCTGATCTATGTGAAGAACTTTATCTCTGCTGTGGATTCACAACTCTTGAATTGTGAAAATCACAATTCTGGAACAATGGAAATCACAACTCAAGAACTTCCGAAATCACAATGTAATAATACTGATATTAAAAATACTGAATTTAGTGATACTGATTCTATCTTTCCTTCCGGAAATGGTGGAATGATGGACGAGAATGACCGGTATCAAGAATACTTTGATTATTTCTCGGATCAGCTTAGTATGGATTTGTTGAAGAAGGATTACCCTTACGATTCCGAAATGCTGGATAACATTCTGGAGTTGATCGTTGAAACAGTTTGCACGAAGCGACCGTTGATTCGCATTGGTGCAGAGGAGCGTCCGGCAGAAATTGTCCGCAGTCGGTTTATGAAACTGAATGCCGAACACATTCGATATGTTATGGACTGCTTCAAGGAGAACACCACAAAGATTAGAAATATCCGTCAGTATATGCTGACTACGATATACAATGCGCCGACGACAATAGACACCTACTACGATGCTCTTGTTCGGCACGATATGTCACACGGATATTTGGAAGGAGGATTTAAGAAATTGAAAATGAAGCGAGAGGAAGGAGAGTGACGATAAATGTCGAAAAAAGCAACCATCATTGCGGTGGTCAATCAGAAAGGAGGCACTGGAAAGACCACCACCACCGAGAATCTGGGCGTTGGCTTGGCTCTTGAAGGAAAAAAGGTGCTTCTGGTAGACACCGATCCCCAGGCTTCCCTGACGGTCAGTTTGGGCAATCCCTGCCCGGATGATCTGTCTCCGACACTTTCCGATCTGATGGGAAAGATTATGATGGAAAACCCTATTACTCCCGATGAAGGGATTCTTCATCATCCGGAGGGCGTTGATTTGGTGCCGTCCAACATCGAACTCTCAGGTATGGAGGTAGCACTGGTCAATGCCATGAGCCGGGAAACCATTCTCCGGCAATACCTGGATACAGTCAAACAGAATTATGATTACATTCTTCTTGACTGTATGCCGTCTTTGGGTATGCTGACCGTCAATGCGTTGGCAGCTGCCGACAATGTGCTGATACCGGTTCAGGCAGCATACCTTCCTGCAAAGGGTCTGGAACAGCTGCTTGGAACCATCAACAAGGTCAAGAGGCAAATCAACCCGAAACTGAGGATTGAAGGGATTCTTCTGACGATGGTGGACAGCCGCACCAACTACTCCAAAGACATCAGCAATCTGATTCGGGAGAGCTACGGCGGAAAGCTGAAGGTTTACAAGACCGACATTCCCCGCTCTGTCCGTGCAGAGGAAATCAGCGCAGAGGGAACCAGTATCTTCAAGCATGATCCCAAAGGCAAAGTTGCCGAAGCCTATAAAATTCTGACGAAGGAGGTGTTAAACAATGCAGAAAAAAGGCGCAAACATCAGCTTGAAGGGGTACGATGATATTTTCTCCACCGATCAATCCAGAGCTGAAGCCCAGCAGGAGCGTGTGCAGGAAATTCCGCTTTCTGAGCTACACCCCTTTGAGGGACACCCCTTCCGTGTGGTTGATGATGAAGAAATGATGAAAACGGCAGAGAGCGTCCGAGATTTCGGAGTTCTCACTCCTGCGATTGTCCGTCCTGACCCCGACGGTGGTTATGAAATCGTTTCTGGTCACAGGCGGCACCGGGCATCGGAGCTTGCGGGTAAGGAAACCATGCCTGCGATTGTTCGTGACCTGGACGATGATGCAGCCATTATTTTGATGGTTGATGCGAATTTGCAGAGGGAGAGTATCCTGCCGAGTGAAAGAGCATTTGCTTATAAGATGAAGCTGGATGCGATTAAACATCAAGGTCAACGCACCGATTTAACTTCATCCCAAGTTGGGATGAAGTTGCAGGCAATGGATATAGTCGGTCAGGAGGCAGGAGAAAGCAGAAATCAGGTACACCGTTATATCCGTCTGACCGAACTGATTCCGGAACTGCTGGATATGGTAGATACGGGTCAGATCAAATTCAATCCTGCGGTGGAGCTTTCCTATCTGGCAAGTGAAGAACAGAAGGATTTTCTTTCTGCAATGGATTATGCTCAAGCAGCTCCTTCCCTTTCGCAAGCACAGCGAATTAAAAAGCTCGCACAGGAGGGCGAGTGTACGCTGGATGCGATGTGCGAGATTATGAATGAAATCAAGAAGGGAGAGCTGGACAGAGTAACCTTCAAAACGGATTCGTTGCGAAAATACTTCCCGAAGTCCTATACCAACAAGCAGATGGAGGATAAAATCATTCAGCTTTTGGAGCAATGGCAGAAAAAAAGAGAAAAATCAATGGAAAGGTAAGGTAAAAAATGTTTACACCCAAAAACATTCAGGGCGCTTTGGAAGAACTCTACGACCTTTGCGATCCTGATTATATGGTAGATATGCTCGTAAACTACAGTGAGGAGTTCGATGATATTTCTCCTGCGCTTCTGGCAAAGTCGTTTCAGAAAAATGCCGAGATGATTAGCGAGTATCGAGTATTGTCCTCTGCTGGTGAGGGTATCGACTATCAGGGAAAGGTACTTCTGAACAGCAGAGCCGTGCGGCTTCTGTCCTATGTAGAAGATATGAGCGGCGATGAAAAAGTTCGCACGATTCAGAGCAAGGAGCTGTGGTTAGCAGAAGATATGACATTCTATGTGGTGTCCTGTATGTCTACGATCACGATGGACAAGGAAGAAGCCATTTGTCTTAACGAACACCGCAGCGTGGTTACTACGGTGGAATGCGAGGACGATATTTTCTTCGACATGGGTTCCCTGATTTGCGAACTGGACGATATTTGCTTGTTCGAGCTTTTAGCCGATGTGGATGCGACTATTTATGAACTGTAACAGGTTCATGGATGGTCGCTTTTCTTATTTCCAAAGAAACGGAGGTATCGAAACTTGAAAGAATACGATGTGAAGATCACCGAAACCTTGGAGAAAACGGTTACGGTGCAAGCAGAATCTCACGATGCGGCAGAGGAACAGGTTAGAGCCGCTTATTACAATTCGGAGTACATTCTGGACTCCGAAAACTTTACCGGTGTTGCGTTCGGCACGACCGAGGAACGGGAGGTTCAGAAAGAACAGGCAGATACCATGAATGTGTTGCTGGTAAAGCCGTTCATGTATCCGCAGGCTGTGCAGATCGGCTGTGAGCTGGAGGATTTGCAGAAAGCCGTAGGTGGCGATATTGAGGCAACTTATCCGTTCAATGAGCCGGTTGCACTGGTGATGCACGACGAAGGTAAACTCGTAGGCAAAGAACTGAACCGTGCGCTGCGTGATGATGACGGCGATATTTATGACATTATCGCCGGTGATTTTCTGGTTGTGGGATTGGGCGAGGATGATTTTTGTTCTCTGTCCCCGGAACTGATGAAGCAGTTTGAGGAACACTTTCATCAGCCTGAGACTTTTGTACGCATGGGGCGCAGCATTATGGCGCTTCCCCTGCCGGATGACATGGTGAAGAAAGAAGATGCACCTGTCAAAGCTGATTCGGTTCCCCACAAAAGTAACCCTGACCGAGATGTTCTGTAAGGAGGTTCTTATGCAAAGAAATTCGACGATTGGAGAGCTGATGGAGCGAAAGCGGATTCAGGATGGTGCCAAGGAGTACCAGGGACATACCTATATGGACTTGGCACGATTTGATGACGCCACCAAGCACATGATTATTTTCGATGTGCTGACCGATGAATCGCCTGTCGGTTGGAAAGGCGAAAGAAATCGCCTGTATTTGAGCGATGTGGGTTATCAGAAGGCTCTGGATAACCAGAAAGCTGGCAATATCAAGATTATCAGCCATGCCGCAGTTGCCAAGGGCAATCTGTATTACGACCACAGAGATATGGCACGATAATCTGTTCACTCTACTGCTTGCAGGAGGTGATGAATCATGCAGGAAGAAGTTGAAAACAGAACAGTAAACCTGGCGATCAGCACAACCAAGCTGACGGGGCGCACTATCATTGCCGGTATCCGCAAGTATTTGCAGCACCGGGAAAAAGTGAAGATGAAAAAGGCACGAGACCCTGCCGTTCATGGAAAGCAATCCGTGAAACAGCTTTTGGGACAGAATCAGGGTGCTACGAATGTTGAGATCGACAAAGAGAGTATCCGTGATTTTGAAAAGCTCGCCAAGAAGTATGGCGTGGACTTTGCCGTAAGAAAAGATAAGTCCGTTGATCCTCCCCGGTTTCTTGTTTTTGTCCGTTCTAAAGATGCAGATGCTTTGGATGCAATCTGCAAGGAACATCAGGCAAGGGCATTAACCAAGAATGAAAAGCCGAGCGTTCTGGCGCAGCTGAAGAAGTTCAAGGAAATTGTCGCAGCGATTCCGAAGAAGGTTCGAGAGAAGAAACAGGAGCGTGATCTGTGATGGATAAGAGAAAAATGAAAAAGCTCCTGATTCTGAATTTACCGTATTTTCTGGTAGGGTTGTTCGCTACGAATTTAGGAGAAGCATGGAGATTGGCTGAGGGGGCAGATTCATCTGCGAAAATCCTCAGCTTTTTTCATGCCCTTCCGATAGCCCTGAACAATCCGTTTCCCAGCTTTCACCCGTTGGATTTGCTGATTGGTATTCTCTGCGGCGCAGGACTTCGGCTGGCTGTCTATCTAAAAGGCAAAAACGCAAAGAAGTACCGACACAATGTTGAGTACGGTTCTGCTCGTTGGGGAACGGCAAAAGATATTGAGCCGTTTATTGCACCAAAGTTCGAGGACAATGTGATCCTGACGAAAACGGAGCGGCTGATGATGAGCAATCGCCCGAAGAATCCTGCCAATGCCCGAAATAAGAATGTTCTGATTATCGGCGGTTCGGGTTCCGGTAAAACTCGCTTTTGGTTGAAGCCAAACCTTCTCCAGATGCACAGTTCCTATGTGGTCACTGACCCGAAAGGCAGCATCGTGATTGAGTGCGGCAACGCCCTTTTGAAGCATGGCTACACCATCAAGATTTTCAACACCATCAACTTTCAGAAGTCGATGCACTATAACCCATTTGCCTATATCCATTCAGAAAAAGACATTCTGAAACTGGTGACAACGCTGATTGCCAACACAAAGGGTGATGGAAAAGCCGGTGATGAGTTCTGGACGAAGGCGGAAACGCTGCTCTACTGTGCCTTGATCGGATATATCCACTATGAAGCTCCGGTTGAGGAACAGAATTTCTCCACCCTGATTGAGTTCCTGAACGCAATGGAGGTGCGGGAAGATGATGAGGAGTTCCAGAACCCGGTGGATCTGATGTTTGAAGCCCTGGAAAAGAAAAAGCCGAATCACTTTGCAGTCCGTCAGTATAAAAAATACAAGCTGGCTGCCGGCAAGACCGCTAAGTCGATTTTGATTTCCTGCGGCGCTCGTCTGGCTCCTTTTGATATTCAGGAGGTCAGAGATGTGACTGCCTATGACGAGTTGCAGTTGGATACTCTCGGAGATAAGAAAACGGCGCTCTTTCTGATTATGTCAGATACGGATGCGACGTTTAATTTTTTGATCTCCATGATTTACACACAGCTGTTCAACTTGTTGTGCGAGAAAGCAGATGATGTGTACGGCGGCAGACTGCCGGTTCATGTGCGCTGCTTGATTGATGAGATGGCAAACATCGGTCAGATTCCCAATCTGGAAAAACTGGTAGCGACAATCCGAAGCCGTGAAATATCGGCTTGCCTTGTTCTCCAGGCACAATCACAGCTGAAAGCCATTTATAAAGACAATGCCGATACCATCATCGGCAACATGGATTCCCGAATTTTCCTGGGTGGTTCTGAGCCAACCACGCTCAAAGAACTGAATCAGGCATTGGGAAAAGAAACTATCGACACCTACAACACCTCCAACACCAGAGGTAACAGCCCGTCTTACGGCTTGAATTATCAGAAGTTAGGCAAAGACCTTGCGAGCGTAGATGAGCTTGCGGTTCTGGATGGCAGCAAGTGTATTTTGCAGTTGCGTGGTGTCAGACCGTTTCTTTCTGACAAGTACGATCTGACGCAGCACCCCAATTATAAGTACACATCAGACTTTGATAAGAGAAATGAGTTCAACATTGAGCAGTTTCTGAGTCGAAGGTTGAAGCTCAAGGCAGGTGATGAGTTTGTGGTAGTCGATGCGGATTAAGGAGGTTTCTGTTTGGAAAATCTGAAAACGGTATCTGCCCTGGTTAAGAACATCTTGGAACACGACCACAAGGCAAGAAATACCGACAATCATTTGTACCTGATGGTACTGGAACACTATTCCGGTCTGCGTGGCATCGACATTCATGCCATGACGGTTCCTGTGTTTTTGAAGGAACTGGATAGACGCAGCTTTCCGGGGTTTGAAACTGTCCGCAGAAGCAGACAGAAAGTGCAGGCAACCTACCCTGACCTTGCTCCCAGTGAAGCCGTAGGCAAGCGCAGAGCAAAAAATGAGGTTGTATATCGAGAATTTGCAGAAAGCGAGGTGTAAAAAAAATGACTTGGTGGATCACGGATACCTCTATTGGGCAGCGATTGAAGTTCGTTAGACGATTTCGCCGCCTTACCCAGAAAGAGCTTGGACTCCTGATGGGGTATTCCGAGAAAACAGCGGATGTCCGTATTGCTCAGTATGAGAAAAACGCTCGAACCCCTAATGCAGAAACCACAGCGAAACTCGCAGAGGTTCTGAAGGTTTCACCTGTCGTTTTTTCACCGACAATCTGTGCTTCTCGTGAAGATTTGTTGCAGTCAATGTATTGGCTGTTTCTTATGAAAGGTGGTGGTGATATATATGATTGTGAAACTGAATATGCAAGAAGCAGAATGGAACAGAAACTTGGCGTGATAACCGTCGAGGAGTTCCTTGAAAAGATTCTCGTAAACTAAGCCTTCCGTCCGGTTTTGATGCCGGTAGTACGGAGGGCTTTTTCTATTCTCAAAACAATTTCAAATTTTAGGAGGAAAATATTATGGCATTTTTCAATAGCGCAGTAACCGTTCTTCAGACTCTCGTTATCGCTCTGGGCGCAGGTCTTGGCATCTGGGGTGCAATCAATCTGCTTGAGGGCTACGGCAACGATAACCCCGGCGCAAATGCTCATGTGCGGTAAAGTAATAAAAAGATTTAGGTAGCCGCCTTAACTATTCCTAAATAAGATAATATGCACAGTATTTTCTCGTAAATAGAAAATAAATTATTGCATTTTACCAATTATTATGTTAAAATGACAATGTAACAAAGAGCTATGTATTTTTAAGGAAAGGGAGGAACTTATGAATTTAAGAAAATCTATTTTAGCACTTTCAGTAGTAGCTGGAATTGTAGCTGCTCCAATGACTGTATTTGCCGCTCATACTCATAGTTGGGGTTCTCCCCAGTACTATGGATATGAAGATGAAATGCCTGGTATATATGATGACTGGGATAAATGTGCGACACGTCATGTATATAATTACAAACAATGTTTAATTTGTGGAGAAGTAAGCATTTATGAAGTTGAGACGATTGAAATGTCTCACAAATGGGTGAATGGTGCATGTGTATATTGCAACAAAGGTTACGCGAAAGAGATAAATTAACATAGTATCATTACCGGCAAGTTTATAATCAAAAAATAGAAAGCATTGAGAATATTTCATAATTTCTTGAAAGTACTCTCAGTGCTTTCTTTGATAATATGAAAGGAGAAATAACTGCAAAAAAAACAACTTTCTGTATTAGTACTAATTATTTTATGCTTTTTATTAGGATGTAACAGAGAAACACCAAAAGATGAATCTCAACAAAATTATGAAGATGAATCTAATATTTCTAAAACAAATGGAGAAGAACTTGTAAATATAAACAGTGAATTGTTAGGTTCGACTCCTTTTGATATCCAAATCGATAAAACAGCATTGCAGACTAGAAAAGAAACAGAAACAGAAGTTACAATAAAGACAAATTTAACAGACTGGGGTTATACTGTTTCTTCTGAAAAAGGGAAAATATCTGATATAAATAAAAATTCATTCATATATATAGCACCTAAAGATGAGAGGGATGATACTATAAAAATACAATTATCGGACTATGAAAATGGCATATCATATGAATATACAATTCCACTTATTTTTGCGGGAAACAATGAACATTCTTTAGATAAATTCAAGGAAAATCTTTCAAGATTACCTAATAGTTAGTAAAGAGTCGATAGACTAAAGTACCACCATCCTCTTTTATTTCAACTGAATATCCATCCCGCCGCACCGCAGCGGCACATGAAGCAGTAAATCCGAAAAAGATTTGCTGCTTTTTTTGCGTCCATTTTTGGCAAATTTCCAAAAGTTCCGTATTAGACAGTGAAACCAAAAAAGGCTGCCATTTTTTTCAGACAGCGGGCAAAACGCAGCTTCCGAAACGCCTTATTGTCGGGAAAGACCGAGCCGCCGGAAAAGTTCTTGCCGGAAAGTCCGTCCATTCTGCTCTTTTGTGGTTTGTAGGGAGTAAGGGAAAAACGCCAGCCCGCAGCCTTTTATAAAAAAAGCTGGTTATAGATTTTCTGAAAAAGTGGCAGTAGCAAGTGAACGGCAGGCCGGCAGTTTCTTAGAGCAAGATTCTACCGAGGTGCCAAAATTCGCTTATCGCTCATTTTGCCCCTGCGGGAATCTTGTTGGGGAGTGCCTTCCCCAAACCCTGCTTATGCGGCTTGCGCCGCTGAAAAACCCCTCAAAATATTTTTCGGATTTTTCAAAAACAGTTCCGCTTCACACCCTGTTTTTCTCCTATTAGTGAGAGGACACCACGCACAGAAAGGAGGTCAACCACCTATGAAACGATACAACACGCCGCACCGCAGCCGGGTAGTCAAAACACGCATGACCGAGGAAGAATACGCCGAGTTTGCCCAGCGGCTTTCTGCTTACCACATGAGCCAAGCCGAGTTTATCCGGCAAGCCATAACCGGGGCAGCCATACGCCCCATCATAACCGTTTCCCCCGTCAATGACGAGTTGCTTGCCGCTGTCGGGAAGCTGACCGCCGAATACGGCAG
>ENA-OQKF01001280-OQKF01001280.1-human-gut-metagenome-genome-assembly--contig:-NODE-1280-length-11817-cov-2.914286_pt1 | contig 11817 bp, 15 predicted proteins | sample MGYA00242617_ERZ504784 | MGnify/ENA primary metagenome ERZ504784 (study PRJEB26092, sample SAMD00036364) | human gut metagenome | host: Homo sapiens | study: EMG produced TPA metagenomics assembly of... | reverse complement strand
CCAGAGCCAGTACGATGCGGCAATGGCGACCATCGAGGAGCAGAAGGCCACTATCGACGACCTTATGAGCGCGGAAACCCAGGAAGCTATGGCGCAGGAAGCCGCCGCTCAGACTGAAGCCGAAGACGCCATTCTCGACGACGCTATCGAAAACGAAGTGATCGAAGAGAAGGAAAAGGAAGAAGTCAAGAACGAGTGCGCTAAGGCGAAGACCTTCGCCAACCGCCGCAAGATCATCGTGCAGAACGCCATGAGTGTCTCTGCCGAAGATCTCTCCAAGTGGACTCAGGACGCCATTGATGGAGCGTTCGAATCCCTTGCTCGTCAGGCTGAAATCCGGCAGAAGCGCGCCAATAAGCGTGTCATGGGCGGGGCTTCCGCTCAGATCAACAACAGCAAAGCGCAGGGCTCTCTGGACAGAATTCTCCGTCCCATGCGCCTCAACAATGCTCGTCGCAAGGGCGAGAAGGAGTAAGCAATGGTTTACACTCCTCAGAGGGGCTTCGCTCAGTTCCAGTACTTTGATCAGCAAGCGACTGCGCTCGCGGGCATGCTCGCCAACGCCTCGGACATCAATCTGGTTGACAGCGCGTTTGTCGGCCCTGTGGACGCTACCGTCGGTCTTACGGCTGGTATCGGCGTCATGGTTAACCCTACCGTTCGCAGCAACCGTCCTGGCCTCAACTATGACATCGTGATGCCTCCGGACAGCGCCGCTACCGACGAGTCCTTCGCGGGCATCGTGGTTCGCAACCAGTTCATGCGCACCAACTCCAATGGTGAAGCTTGCTACTTCTTTGAAGACATGGCGAACTACGCTCGTCGTGACCGCGCCGGGGCTCGCATTTGGGTTCAGCTTGCGCAGGGTTCCACTGTGTTTGGTGGCCCGGTATACTGGATCGTTCGCGATACCAAAAATGCTGGCCTGAAAATTGGCGCGTTCTCTGCCGCTCCCATCACTGGCACGGCTACGCCTACCCCCGGCTCTCTGAATGGTGGCACCCTGTCTGTGAATGACATTAAGGCCGTCACCAACGGTGGCTTTGACATCACTGTTGCCAGCACGCTCTACAAGGTTGCGGCTCTGAACTTCAGCTCGGTCAATACCGTGAGCGACGTTGCCACCATCCTTCAGACCGCTATCACCACGGCCTCTGTGCCTGTCACCGTCAAAGCGGTCGGCAACGGCGTTGTGCTTACCACGACCGCCACTGGCGTGTCTGCTCCTACGATTTCGGAGACCACGGAGACCACGGATGCTTCGGCTATCCTTGGCCTCACCTCCGCCTCCGGAGCTACTGTCACGGCGGGCTCGGCTGGCACCAGCGAAGACACTGTGCTTCTTACCGGAGCGCGTTTCCTCGGGACGTTCACCGCAGGAGAAGCTCCCTGCAACAACATCGCTCTCGTTGAGCTTCTCTAAGGAGATGAAGAATGAGCCTGAAAAGATTCAATAACGCTGCTCCTACCAGCGGCGCGGCGTGCAACGTCACTGCCGCCGATATTGCGTTTGAGCTGACCACCCAACTGGACAGCCAGTTCTATGACGTCTTGTATCCTGACCGTGAATGGTATAACATCGTTCTCGAAGAGCAGATCTACAGCGACATCAATCCCGGCGCAACGTCCTATGCCTACATGAGCCGCAACCGCCACGGCGCGGCGGCCTTTATCGGCCACGGCCCGAACAACGACCTCCCGATGGTCGGACAGTCCATGGGTGCCGTTCAGGTGCCTATCGCCTATGCCGCTGTTGGCGCGGAAGTTACCAACGAAGATGCCCGCCAGTACAGCTTCGGCGTGAACGGCAATCTGGCTCCGGATCTTGGTGGTGCCATGCGCGAAGCGTGTGACAACCTGATGGAACTGAGCATCATCTTCGGTACTCCCGACCTTGGCTTCAACGGCTGGATCAACTATCCCGGCCTGACGGTCATGACTCCGGAAGCTTCTTCCGCTGTCCCGGCCTCTACTAAATGGGAAGACAAGAACGGCGTTGAAATCGTTCGCGATATCAACTCTGCCCTGAACTTCTTGTGGCAGAACAGCCGCACGATCTTCAAGCCCACCACCATCTTCCTTCCCCTGAAGCAGTTCGCCCAGATCACCAACATGCCTATGGTTATCGGCGCGACGAGCGCCTCCAGCGGCACTGGCATCGCCGTCAACGTTATCGACTACGTTGTTACCAACAACGTTATGTATCGCGTTACCGGGCGGGAATTGGAAATCATTCCCTCTCGTTACCTTGAAGGCGCGGGCGCGGGCGGTTCTGACCGCATGGTCATCATGGATCGCCGCAAGGAGAACCAGATCCTGCCCTTCCCCCTGCCCTATCAGCTCAGCGAGCCTCAGCCGAAGCCTCTCGCTGTTGCATGGTACGCCGAAAACAAGTTCGGCTCCTACCATGTTCGTCAGCAGGGCTCCATGGCTTACGTGGACGGTATCTAAAACATCAAGGGCTCCTAGGCGACTGGGAGCCCTTCTCCAAAGGAGACGCAATGATTATCGGCAATCGCTCTGAAACCCCTCGTACCATCTGCATCCGAGAAAAGCACTACCTGATCCCGCCTATGGGTTTTGTGACCCTTCCGGATGATAACAGCACGACCGAAGCTCTTGAAGCCCTCAAGAAGGTTGAAACCGTCAAGAAGCTGATGGACATGGGCGTGTTGGTGTTTGGGGAAAAGGTCAATCCTTATGCGGCACCTGCCAAGGTGAAAGGGCCTCAGCCCCCTGCTGAACTGCTCGCCGAACCCCAGAACGAAAAGGTTTCCAGAGGGAAGCCTAGAAAGACCAAGGAAACAATGCAGGTGTGACCATGAACTGTTCTAAGAAGCCTATCCCAATGGACGGGATGGTAACATGCGTTGACGGGGAGTTGACGTTTGTAGACGAAAAGTTCTTGGAGTTCTATCCGGAGTTTTCTCGTGTTCCGTCCATGTCAGTCAATACGTCGGGTACAACGAGTGTAGCTATTTTGCGTGAATGTTCGTTCGGCCCTATGTTCCAGTTGGCTGTAGGACTTCTTACAGCGCATCGATTGGCTACCTTGTATGACCTTGGTGAGGCGTATACCGAGGGAGGGATGAAGGATCAAAGCTCCTCTGAAGTGGGAACTAACATCTCAGCCGCCACTGGTTCTCTTTCCCAAGGTTCTGCTCCTCTGTCGTTGGTGATGGGAGACGATCCTTTCACCGTCGACTTAGCGGGAACCAAATACGGACTCCAACTGCTCGCGCTCATCAGAACTTGGATCCCAGCCGCTGATATTGTTGGCGGCAGACCAATTGGTCGCTTCTTGTACTCATTGCAATGGCCTCCTGTGAACGCAGGGTACTGATATGAAAACGATCCTGAAGTTGAAACGACAGCCTGTCCAGACCATGGAAGCCCTCCGTAAGATCAAGTCTGCTTTAAAGTACGCGGACAAGAAGGAGGTAGCAGTTGGCTATCCCGTAGACGCTTCGGGACTTGGGGTTCCTGAACCCAACTATGACGATGAAGCCTCGATCATTGAAGTCGCGTTGAAGAACAACTACGGGCTAGGTGTTCCCAGACGTGCATTCATGGACTTGGCTTCTCAATACATGAAAAAGACGTACAAAGAAGTAATGGAAGAGCTAGGGCCTAAACTGCTGAGCGGAGACGCAACGTTGGAAAAGGTTCTAGAGGTTGCCGGACTAGCCGCCGCTGAAGACGTACGAAAGGCCATTACGGAAGGCGAATGGCAACCTAACTCCAAGGCCACCATTGAGAGGAAGGGATCTGACGTTCCTCTCATCGACACGATGACGATGTATAATAGGGCAACTCACATGGTGAGGGATAAGTCATGACAGCGATACCTATGAATTTCGACAAGGTCACGCGAGCCTTCTCCAAAGTTGTTCAGGTTGTTCATTGTGTCGGAAAGCACGTGGACGGGGTATGGGAAGAAGAGCAGATTGGAGAGCCCGAACCGCTGAGGGCAATAGTGTTAGCCCTTACTATAGAGCAGCTTGAATTCTATTCCGACGGAAACTCCTCGTCTGGCGGTATCTCCGTTACAACGGACAAGGAGCTGTTCTATTCTGATGTAAACGAGGAAGGACTGGAACACCGTCAAGATTACGTGCTGTACAAGGGGTTCAAGTTCAAGGTCAGGGGAACAGGGTTCATGATGGGGAATACCAATAAGCATATCTACCACTGCGTAAGGTACTTCACATGAGCGATGTTATTCAACTCACTCCTCAAATGGTCAATGTCCTTCTTAAGGACTACTTTGACTCGTTCTTTGGATGGGATCCTGAACCCAACAGAGTTCTTGTTGAAACTCAGGCAGGAACGAGACCGCCAAAGGGATTGTACATCACCTTGTGGTGGAGAAATATCGAGGTCATGCGTCAGGATCCAGGAGGAACATTCTCATGTTCTCCTGATACTGGCCCGATTGAGAGCCTGATAAACCTTTCCCTGTGCGAAGTGCAGGTGACTTTTAGAGGGCCTAGCGCACTTGAAAGTGCGGTAAACGCTCGCTTGTCATTGGGCTCTTCAGCAAGGGCTTTTGATCTATGGAAGCTCCTTGGCTATTCGGGTACGAGTGGAATACAAGATCTTAGCGCCTATTACAATGGCGCAATTCAGCCTAGAAGCTACTTCAACTTTTATTTTTATGCCCTCTTCAACAGAGAGTATCCAGCAGACTACTTCGATAAATCGAAGTGGAATGTTAACGGCATTGAAATCACAATCCCTGGAGAGAAGCCGGTATGCCCGTAGTCAGTTGCGCTAAGACGAGTTTGCCTCGTTCCCTTGACGTTCCTGTGTCCCTGTCTCGTTCTGTCGCCGAAACTGCGACGGATATGACCATGATGTGCTTTGTTACTCCCGGTGTGGCCTTCCCTCCCGGTAACGACAGAGTGCAGTTCTTTTCCACTTTTGAAGCCGTGCAAGGCGCGGTTCCCGAGAACTCTGAGGCCATATTCGCGGCTCAGGCGTTCTTCAACCGTTCCGACCGTCCTCAGACCATGTGCATCGGTCGCGTGTTTACGGAGCCGACCAACGGCACTCTCGTGTCTGGCCCTATTACGCTGAGCAACCTTGCCAGCGTTCAGAACGGTGGTTTCACTATCAGCGTGGGCGACACCTCCTACACTGTCGCTAACCTGACCTTTGGCCTGAACCCGACAATGGCTGACGTGACCCGTCAGTTGAATGCTCAGATGTCGGCTTTTGCTGACACTGTTGCCAACGCTGACGGAAAAAGTGTTACCATCACTACAAACGCTACCGGAGATGGTTCTGACATCAGCTACGCTGGAACTCCGACTGAGTCTACTGATGTGAGCACGCTTCTCAAGCTCACTTCCGCCACGGGAGCGTCCATTGCGGAAGCGTCCATTGCGGAAGGACAGGCTTCCACTCCTGCTAAGCTCACCTCTGGTGAGATCGTCTTGGCTGATCTGTACAACGTAACGGACGGAGCCATGACCCTCGTCATGAACGGAGCAATGGTTAACCTGTATGGCCTCAACTTCGCCACCTATGGGAGCAGTCTGACTACCAATGAAGTGGTTCAGATCCTTACGGCGGCTATCGGCTCCAACGGCCTTGTGGAAGTGAGCGGTCAGTCTATTGTGATCTCCACGAACCAGAAGGGCGAAGGCGTCACGATTGGCTACGCGTCCTCTGCTTCGTCTATCACCGACCTGTCCGCAATTCTGGCGCTTACCCAGAGCACGGCGGCTTCTCGTATCGATGGTTACACTCCGGGCGGCCTCATTTCTGAAGTGGCTCTTATTCAGACCGCCGCTCGTTGCGCGGGTCGCAGCGTGTTCGCATGGACGTTGGATCGGCAGTATCGTGATACGCAGGATCAGAAGGATTTCGCTGACTGGGCAGAAGCTCAGGATCAGGCGTACTTCTCTGCCTGCACCAACAGCGTTCAGGCGTACAATACTGCGGACACGACCAACATCGGGTTCTATGCCCACAACAAGGGGTACATCAAGACCTCGGTTATGTACCATAACAATCCGCAGGTGTATCCGGACGTGTCCTACGCGGCCTTGGCTCTGTCGGTCAACTACGCGCTGGAGAACTCCACGCTGACCATGAAGTTCAAGCAGCTCACCGGGATTGAAACTGTTCCGCTCACGGAAACTCAGCTTTCTTCCCTTAAGGCTCGCCGCACCCACACTTAAGTGTCCATGGGCAACTCTTCCTCTGTCGTGCGTGAAGGCGTGCAGTCGGCTGATTCGTGGTTCACGGACAGCCATGTGAACCTCTCCAACTACAAGGAAGAGCTTCAGGTTGAAGTGTTCAACGTGTTCATGCGCAACAAGAAGGTGAAGTACACCTCCGCCGGACAGGATCTTCTTGTTTCTGCCGCCGCGAAGATCAATAACCGTTACATTCGTAACGGTACTTTCGCTGATCGTGAAGAGGAAACGACCGATAACGAAACGGGTTATACGACCCTTCCGGCGTGCACGATTACTCCGGCTCCGATCTACAGTGCAACGACTTCCGAGCAGGCAAATCGTGTTGCTCCCCCTATCGCTATTGTGGCGTACGAAGCAGGAGCCTTCCACTCCGTCGCCATTGACGTCACTGTTTATAACTAAGGAGAATCATGAATGCGTAACCTTTATAATCAGGCGTCCACGAGCATCATCGTGGACGGAAACCAGATCTACGACCTGTTTGAAGGTGCCACCATCACATACACCTTTGACGGCGGTGAAGTCGCCAAAACGCAAGGCACTGACGGAGCGGGAATTAACATCGCCACCAATCAGGGCTCTACCCTTCAGTTTACCCTGAAGGAAATTTCTCGTTCCATTGGCTTCCTGAACAACCTTCGCTTGCGTCAGGAGAACGGCGGCCTTGGTGTCACTGTCGTGGTCAGAACCGGAGCCAACATCCTGCTTACCATGACAAACGCCTACATCAGCCGTCCCGGTCAGCTTGCCACTGGTGACAAGCAAATGGCCGGATTGCAGTTCACCCTGACCACGGCTGAAGACAACATCACCAACCTGACTGTGGAGGGGTAAATGAGAGACCTCAAGTCGGGAATGGGTGAGTTCAAGGTGAACGGTAGAACGTATAAGTTCGACCTCCTGCCTCCCATGGAAGCAATTGACTTTGGGAGCCGTGTTCTTAAGGCCGCTGGCGGAGCCCTCGTCTCTATTTGCGGTGAAGGTGAAGTGCACTACGACGCCATTGCTAAGGCGCTAAGCGTCGTTGAAGCGTCGGAACTCAGTGCGCTCATGAAGGAAGCCCTCAAACGTTCGTATACGCCTGAGCAGGAACCCCTCAGCAACGAAGCTGTGTTCCATTCTTGGTTCAATCAAAACCCTCAAGACCTCTTTGTTGCGGGAGCGTTGGCTGTCTTTGAACAGGTGAGGGATTTTTTTCCCTCTGGGCTGAGTACAGCCGTACGAAACTCCACCCCGCAACGGTAGGTATAAGCGTCCCAGTACCTGACTCCCATCAGGACGTGATCCTAGTCAATCGGCTCCTTAGACATGGTCTTTGCACCTATAAGGAGCTAATTGACGGGACGCTGTCGTTGAAAGACGTTGTATTCTTGATGAAGTGTGCAGACTGGGAAGATTACGCCACGAGCTACGTAAGAGTAATGCAGGAAGGTTAGTATGGCTGTTGTAGACGAACTAGTCACAGTACTGAGTACTGTTCTCGGTGACGGAAGCGAGAAGGCAGTAGACACCTATAAAAAGGGTCTTGATGGCGTTGTTGCGACTGTCAAAGAGGCGACAAAGCGATTCGCAATGGCGGCTACTGGCCTTACTGCATTCGTAGCCGGGGCAGTCAACAGCGCGGCATCCATCCAGAAGGTATCTGAAACCACTGGTGTCAGCACTGACGCCCTCCAGGAATGGGCTTATGCTGCAAAGAGCGTAGGCGTCTCCGCGAGTGCCGTTGAAAGTGACCTCGCTAAGATGCAGAAGCAAGCCATGTGGACGGGTCGCTCGCTTGAATCGTGGGCTGATACGTTCAAGGGCATGAGTGTTCCCCAGGCGAATATGTGGGGTGACGCCATTGGTATCTCACCTGACACTGTTCGCCTCTTGCGCGAAGGCCGTGAAGGTATCGCGGCCTTGCGCAAGGAAGCCCATAGCGTGGGCGCAGTTATTTCTCCGGAAGACCTAAAGCGGGCGGCTCAGCTAAAGACAAGCGTTATGTCCCTCACGACTCAATTGCGAGCGTTTGGGACTACTATCGCTATCGGAACGCTTCCTATGATTGACAAACTGGTCACTTCCTTCAAGGAGTGGCTAAACGTCAACAAGGAATGGGTCGCAAGCAACATCACCAAGTTCCTTGAGAACCTTGGAAGGGTCTTCAATGAGCTCTGGGAAGACGGCAAGAAGCTCGTTGATTGGTTCAAGGAAACTCTCGGGCCTATTGGAGACTTCGGCAAGAAGTTGTGGGAGGCAACCGATTGGGCAAAGCTCCTTAAGGGTGCGCTAGTCCTGCTGGTGGCCTATTTTGCCCCCGCAATAGCCGCTTTTGGTTTAGCCGTAGGCGCAGTCATTGCCCTCAGTGCGGCCTTTGAAGACTTCATTGCCTTCTTGGAGGGCAAAGACTCCATCATTGGTCGTCTAGTAGACAGCTTTCAAGAAAAGTTCCCGAACTTGGCTAACCTGCTCAAGAACGTCGTAGTTGTGGCGTTTGAGTTGGTTACTAAGACCGCTGGAACTATGTGGGAACTGCTCCAGAACATTGCCAAGGGCATCGGCGGAGTCGTTGAAACCATCATTACCGGGGTAGACAAGGCCATTGGAGCCGCGAGGCAGTTGTTTGGATTTGAAGACCTGAATGAAGATAAGGATCAAGGGCCTCCGCCTACTCGCCAATACAATTGGGACGGACAGCAACGCAATTACAATCCGTATGCCAAGCCCCAAGAAGGCGAGGAACAACCACAAGACCAGACTCAGCGCAACTACAATCCTTATGCGAAGTCGGCATCCTCTTACGCTCCTAAGAACGTAAGTGCAAGGGTTCAGTTGGAAGAGGCGGGTAAGGAGTTGGCAAGAAATTCCACCGCTATGCAGCAGTCTTCCCCTTCTGATAAGGGGCCTGTTATCATTCCTAAGACTGAGACTCGTCCTAGCGTCACAAACCGCAATCAAACGAATCAGTCTAACCTGAACGCCAACGTGAAAATTGAGGTAAGAGATCCTTCCGAGATCGGCCCTGCGCTCAAGAGCCTTGAAACAGCGTACCCTGATGCGCAGATTAACACTCCAGGAACCTATGGACCAAGCGTAGGATAGCATGCTAGCAGACAACTATGAAGCCACTACCGTCTTCACCAGCGAAGACACCGGGATTGTAAGACAAGGCTCTGTGGTGGCTGGCGTTTCTGTGTCTGTAAAAGAGGCGGAAAGTCACAGCTTCACCTCTCAAATGACCGACATACCCTTGGAATCAGGGGCTGTCGTGTCAGATCACGTTATCCTACAGCCTGAACAGTTGTCCGTGTCCATCGCGATGACCAACACCAGTGAAAACGGTGATAACTTTTCAGCTTTCGACCAGTTTTACGAAATGCTGAACAGCCGCGAGCCTGTAGAAGTTATCACTGAACACTGGATCTACACCAATATGGTGTTGATTTCGTTCACGCCTAACCACACGGCGCCATTCAGACAAGCGTACACCGCTGAATGCGTCTTCAAGAAAGCCAACATGGTCACGTTGAACGTAGTCGGAAAGTCTCCTACCAAGTTAAAAGGCGGAGCAAAGAAGACTGGAAGCGGCACAGTCAACGCCGGAACAGTGGAATCAGGCAACGCAAGCGACGCCGATAAGTCACAAGCCGCTGTTTGGTACGATACGATCAAGAAGGGGTAGCGGATGCCTGTAATCGAACTGCCTTTGACCTCAGACGGCGAAAGAAAGTTCACAACTGAAATTGCAGGGGTGAGCTACCTCTTTCGTACTACTTACGTGATGGGTCAGCAGAATCATTGGGTTTTGGATATATTTGACGCAAATGAGAACCCGTTGGTGTACGGAGTCAACATCGTAACGGGGTCTCTCAACCTGCTCAAGGGCTATGGGAGCGTGTTTGACGAAATTCACTTGTTAGCCGTTCCTATCTATAATCAGGATCCTTCTGACCCTGAAGCGTTGGGCACGGTGCTGAAGGTTCTTTGGTACACAGAAGGCGAGGATTTTCCCTTCAGTCTTGGGGATCCCCTGCTTGACATTGATCTCCTCTTAAACCTTTTCGAGTAATCCAATGGCTGACAGCGAAAATAGACCTTGGCTACGTAAAGTCCTTGTTACGTTAGGGCCTCTCGCTGAATGGCAAAACAAGTCAGCGGGATCCACTGTTCAGTTCGCCAGCGACGGCACATTGAACGGCCTTCGCGTATCCGCTAACATACAGAAGACCCTGATGGGACTTCCTTCTCCTTCCACCATCAAGGTGTATAACCTTTCTGACGACACAAGGAACGCAGTAAAGAAAGGGCTCACCAAGCTGACTCTTCAAGCTGGTTGGGAAAACACCAACATGGCGACCATCTACAAAGGCTCTATCATGAACGTCCAAAGTGAACGAGCAGGGGCTGACATAATCACGTCGTTCCTTGTTCTCCCTGGATTTGGAGCCTTGGCTATGGGAGCCTCTAGCGTTACTTTTGGCCCTGGAACGTCCATTTCAGCCGCCGCTGGTCAGCTTGGCAAGGATCTCCCAGGAATCACAGTGAACCCTGAGAGCTTCCAAGGCGTAGAGGGCAACATTGGAGGGAAGGGTTGGAGCTACGCGGGTTCTACCAAAGACGGTCTCAACCGCTTGGCAGAGGAATACGGCTTCTCTTGGTCAGTGCAGGAAGGGACTCTCAAGTGCGTAGGCGACAAGTTCATGCTCGGCTCCTCAGTGGAGCTCAACGGAGACAATGGCGGTCTGATTAATATCTCTCCAATCCTATCAGGGCCTCTTCAATGGACTACCGGGGTTAAGATCAAGGCGTTGTACGTGCCGGGTATCACAGTAGGCTCCTCTGTGAAGGTGACAAGCAAGCTGAACAAGAGCCTTTCTGGAACGTACCGAGTTCACACCATAGGAATAGACTTGGATACATACTCCGCCAACTGGACGATGGACATCGAAAGCTACAAGCTAGGCGTTAAGGTGAAGTAATGGCTGACTACTCAAAGACCTCTCCCAACGAGTCTCAACGACTGGTTATTCAGCGCATGCTGGACTCCATGGACATAGCCAAACCTTGCATCATCAAGGAGGTCAAGCCGGGCCCTCCCTTGAAGGTCACGGTTCAGCCCACTGAACGCATGAAGATCACCATCGGGCAAGAAACCAAGTACATGCCGCTTCCTGAGATCAACGACGTTCCTGTCATTCTTCCTTGCGCCCAAACAGCGGGATTCTTGCTCACGTTGCCCTTGAAGCCGGGAGACACGGGACTGTTAATTGTAGCCGACAAGGACATAACGAATTTCGTTTCCTCAGGAGACATTAACGATCCCCCTGTTGGCTCTGACCCTGACGTGTCCAATGTGAGGAAGCGGTCGCTCACTGATGTGATCTTCATTCCCGGTCTGTCCAGTGATCAGGTGGCTATTCAAAGTTACAACACTGAGAACATTGAGCTAAGGGACTTGACCCGCACATCCTACATCAGCTTAGGGCCTGATGGAATCACGATGACAGACGGACAGGCGGTCTATTCAATGAAAGGTGGATCCGTAACAACTACGGCTCCGGGTACAGTTGCCACCCAAGCCGATGGAGCAATATACATGCACACAAGCTCAACCTGCCCCATTTCA
>ENA-OQKF01001278-OQKF01001278.1-human-gut-metagenome-genome-assembly--contig:-NODE-1278-length-11822-cov-3.914493_pt1 | contig 11822 bp, 9 predicted proteins | sample MGYA00242617_ERZ504784 | MGnify/ENA primary metagenome ERZ504784 (study PRJEB26092, sample SAMD00036364) | human gut metagenome | host: Homo sapiens | study: EMG produced TPA metagenomics assembly of... | reverse complement strand
ATGCACAAACTCCCCGTTATCTTCGTGCAGCAGGTCGATGGGCATGCTCTGGAGCTCTTTTCTGTCGCCGGAACTGCCGGGGCTGCGGCTCCCGGCGGCAACCCACGGGGTGTTGTTTTCGAGCAAAAGCACCAGGTCAAAGCGGTATTCGTCTATCAGCGCCTGCACAAACGGATGCTCGCGTCCCTCGTATTTTTTGCAGAACGCCTGGGTGGTGACGAAATCGGTATCAATGAAGGCCACTTTATTGGCGTATTTCACCGCGAAATCAATGTACTGCGCATGACCCAGCGCGATTTTATCGTAGTCGGAGTACTGCAACGCCATCTCGTCACCGCCCAGATGTGAGAAGACGTAATCACGCCCGTACTCCCACGCACTGGTGGTGTTAAAGATGTTGGCCAGCTTGTTGACCAGCGTCGATTTCCCGCTCGACTCGCCGCCCAGAATCGCAACGGTGCGTACAAAGAACGGTTTTACCTCGGTTGGGATGTAATCCCAGTAGCGGAACGGGTTTTCGCGGATCAGCGCCCCGCTGATGTTCATAAAGGTACGCTTTGGATCGATCAGCACGGTTTCAATGCCCAGATGCTCGCGGAACTGCGGCGCATCGGACTCTTCAGAGGTGTAGATCCAGTTCGGGGTGATCCCCTTTTCGTCCATGAACGCTTTGACGCCATTGCTCCACACATCCCAGCCGTGCGGATACGGCTCCATGCCCTCTTCATTAAAAGCATGAATACGAATGTTTTTCTGGTACTTAAAGGTCTGCAGCAGCCAGCGCAGGCGATCCGGCACGGTTGGCTGCTGCGACATGGCGCTGTCCTCGAACAGCTGACGGTCGCGGGTTTCATCGTAACCCATGATGATATGCAGCTCGTCCACCTGACTACAGGCACGCTGGATCAGATAGATGTGCCCGGTATGCAGCGGGTAAAACTTGCCAAATACCACGCCGACGTTCTTTTGCATACGCGGGAATTCAAGCCCCAGAAAGCGATGCAACGCTTCCAGCTTTTGTGCGCTGGGGCTTTTGATTTTGGCGTTCAGCAGTTGGCTCAGGTAGCCTTTGGTCATGCCGCTGGCATCCGCCACCTGCTGCAGCGTGCAGCCTTTCTGGCGGATTGCGGTCTTGATGTAGTCAAATGATGACATAAATTACGGTGCCTCCTGCAAAATCGAATACGTAATTATAAGTCGTCAAAGACATTTAACGCATCTGCGAGTTTCTTCACGCCAAAGACCTGCATCCCTTCCGGGATTTTTTTCGGCACGTTGGCGGCGGGCACAATGGCGCGGCGAAAGCCGTGCTTCGCCGCCTCGGAGATGCGCTCCTGGCCGCTAGGCACCGGGCGTATCTCCCCGGCCAGACCCACTTCACCAAACACCACCAGGTCCTGCGGCAACGGTCTGTCACGCAGGCTGGAGACCATTGCCAGCAGCAGCGCCAGATCCGCACTGGTCTCAGTGACTTTGACCCCGCCGACCACGTTGACGAACACGTCCTGATCCGCCATCTGCAGGCCGCCGTGGCGGTGCAGTACGGCCAACAGGATCGCCAGGCGGTTTTGTTCCAGGCCAACGGCCACACGCCGTGGGTTACCCATCATTGAGTGATCCACCAGCGCCTGAATTTCCACGAGCAGCGGACGCGTCCCTTCCCAGAGCACCATCACCGAGCTACCGGAGGTCACTTCATCGCCCCGGCTGAGGAAGATGGCAGACGGGTTGCTGACTTCACGCAGCCCCTGCTCGGTCATGGCAAACACACCCAACTCGTTCACCGCACCAAAACGGTTTTTGTGGCTGCGCAACGTACGGAAACGGGAATCGGCATCGCCGTCGAGCATGACGGAGCAGTCGATACAGTGCTCCAGCACTTTCGGCCCCGCCAGCGAGCCATCTTTCGTGACGTGGCCGACCATCACAATCGCCACACCGCGCGTTTTGGCAAAGCGCGTGAGATAGGCGGCGGTTTCACGCACCTGCGCCACGCTCCCCGGTGAAGACTGGATATCCGCCATGTGCATCACCTGAATGGAGTCGATAACCATCAGCTTCGGCTGCTCTTCTTCGGCAATCATGCAGATTTGCTCGATGCTGGTTTCCGAAAGCATGTTGAGGTTGCCGGTTGGCAGGCCAAGACGGTGCGCACGCATCGCCACCTGCTGCAGGGACTCTTCACCGGTGACGTACAGGGTTTTCATCTGTTCGGCGAGCTTGCAGAGCGTTTGCAGCAGCAGTGTTGATTTACCCGCTCCCGGGTTACCGCCGATCAGGATCGCACTGCCCGGCACCACTCCCCCGCCGAGCACACGGTCAAACTCTTTGAAGCCGGTCGAGAAACGCGGCAGCTCTTCGAGGCTGATATCCGAGAGCTTTTGCACTTTCGCGACACCGGCGTTGCCGGCATAACCGCTCAGGCGTTCATTGCGGGCCACGCTCGGCGAAGCCGCCACACCACGCACTTCGGTGATGGTGTTCCAGGCATGACAGGCGCTACATTGCCCCTGCCAGCGCGGATAATCCGCACCACATTCATTACAGACAAATGCGCGTTTTGGAGCTTTCGCCACGGTTTACCTCGTTATTTCTGATTCACGCTGCCGGAGAGAATGCAGAACACCCCCATCAGGTCAGCATGACGGATGGTGACTTCCGTCTTTTCATTCACTTTAGGCTTGGCATGGTAGGCAATGCCAAGGCCTGCCGCTTTGATCATCGGCAGGTCGTTCGCGCCATCACCGATGGCAACGGGCTGGACGACAGGAATTTCATATTTGTCCGCCAGACGGGTCAGGGTATTGGCTTTGTACTGAGCATCCACGATATCGCCGATCACCTGGCCGGTCAGCTTGCCGTCCATGATTTCCAGCTCATTTGCCACCACGGTGGTCAGGCGCAACGTGTCGCGAAGGTAGTCGGCGAAGAAGGTGAACCCGCCCGAGGCGATAGCCACTTTCCAGCCCAGCGTTTCTAACTTCAGCACCAACTGCGTCAGCCCCGGCATTAACGGCAGCTCATCACGCACCTGGCGCAGGATGTTCGCATCCGCCCCTTTCAGGGTCGCCACGCGCTGTCTCAGACTGGCGGTGAAATCCAGCTCGCCGCGCATCGCGCGTTCGGTCACATCGGCCACCAGCTCGCCGCTGCCGGCAAGCCTGGCGATCTCGTCGATGCACTCGATCTGGATGGCGGTGGAATCCATGTCCATCACCAGCAGACCCGGCGTTTTCAGGTGTGGAATTTTGCCGAGAGGCGCCACGTCCAGGCCGGCATCATGCGCCAGGCGGGTCGCGCGCTGCGTCAGCGAACCTGCCAGGCGGATGACCTGATAATCCTCTACGCACCAGGCCGCCACGATGACCATCGCTGCACCCAGTTTGGTTTGATATTGGGTCAGGCGTTGCTTGTCCAGGCCGCGTCCGTACAGCAGCCAGCCGCTACGGCCAGCGTGGTAATCCAGAGGCATCACCTCATCACCACTTAAAGAGAGCGGCAATCCTGGCCATAAAGAGACATCCGTAGGCAGGTCGCACCAGGTAATGTTCGGCATTGAAGCTCCTGTGAATTCGTTCGCGCCGGAAGGTTCCAGAGGGAAAATAACGCATGAGGCTACCTTGTAACCATCACTTCTGGCAACATTAAGCCGTAAATTTTCAGCAGGTGGAATATGGCTCGCGCAAAACTGAAATTCCGACTTCATCGTGCCGTGATTGTCCTGATATGTCTCGCACTCTTGGTCGCGCTGATGCAAGGAGCATCGTGGTTCAGCCAGAATCACCAGCGGCAACGTAACCCGCAGTTTGAGGAACTGGCGCGAACTCTGGCGCGTCAGGTCACGCTCAACATCGCCCCGGCGATGCGCACCGAAACGCCGGACGAGAAGCGCATAGGTCAGATATTACGCCAGTTAACCGAAAACAGCCGCATTCTTGATGCCGGTGTCTACGACGAACAGGGCGACTTGATCGCCCGTGCCGGTGAGCACGTTGACGTCCGTGACAGGCTGGCGCTGGACGGCAAAAAAGCCGGCGGCTATTTCAATCAGCAGATCGTCGAACCCGTGCAGGGGAAAAATGGTCCGCTCGGGTATTTGCGCCTGACGCTCGACACCCACACCCTGCCCACCGAAGCAAAACAGGTGGACAACACCACCAATATTTTGCGCCGGATGCTGCTGCTCTCGTTGGCCATCGGTGTGGTGCTGGCACGCACGCTGCTGCAGGGTAAACGCACCCGCTGGCAGCAATCGCCTTTCCTCCTGACCGCCAGTAAATCGGTGCCCGAAGAGGACGAGGGCGATAAGAAAGAATAGTGATAAAGTAGGCTTACGATTCGGAAAAGGAACTTTGCCATGACGACGTTACGCCTGCTTATCTCTGACTCTCACGATCCCTGGTTCAATCTCGCGGTAGAAGAGTGCATCTTCCGTCAGATGCCAGCCACTCAACGGGTGTTATTTTTATGGCGCAACGCCGATACGGTGGTGATTGGCCGTGCGCAGAATCCCTGGAAAGAGTGTAATACCCGGCGTATGGAAGAGGATAACGTCCGCCTGGCGCGACGCAGCAGCGGCGGCGGCGCGGTATTTCACGACCTCGGCAATACCTGCTTTACCTTTATGGCGGGCAAACCTGAATACGATAAAACCATTTCTACCGCGATTGTGCTTAACGCCCTGACATCGCTGGACGTGACTGCCGAAGCGTCAGGCCGCAACGATCTGGTCGTCAAAACCCCCGACGGGGATCGCAAAGTCTCCGGCTCCGCCTACCGTGAAACCCTGGACCGGGGATTCCATCACGGGACATTGTTGCTGAACGCCGACCTCAGCCGTCTTGCGAATTACCTTAATCCCGATAAGAAAAAGCTGCAGGCCAAAGGTATCACCTCCGTGCGTGGCCGTGTCGCCAACCTGATCGAATTACTGCCGGGCATCACCCACGAACAGATTTGCGATGCCATCCGCGAAGCGTTTTTCGATCACTACGGCGAGCGGGTCGAAGCCGAAGTGATCTCCCCGGATAACACCCCTGACCTGCCAAACTTTGCGGAAACCTTTGCCCGTCAGAGCAGCTGGGAGTGGAACTTTGGTCAGGCGCCAGCCTTCTCGCACCTGCTGGACGAGCGCTTCACCTGGGGCGGCGTGGAGCTTCATTTTGACGTGGAAAAAGGCCACATTACCCGGGCGCAGGTCTTTACGGACAGCCTGAACCCTGCGCCGCTGGAGGCGCTGGCCAACCGCTTACAGGGCTGCCTGTATCGGGCCGACACGGTGCAGTTGACATGTGAGGCGTTACGTGGCGAGTTCCCCGATCAGGCAATCGAGTTGGGCGAGCTTTCTGCCTGGCTTTCGCAGGCGGTACGCTAAACTATGTTGCCCGGCGTGCTTCGCCGGGCGAGTGATGTAACCTGTTTACGCGATAACGTCTTATTCTTATTTTTTGAGCAGGCTTCAGGGATCCGGCCTGCCCCATCTTATTAAAAAATATTATATTATCGCCGGGAAGGGCATTGAATGCTTCCCGGCCTTACGGAAACCGCTAATAACTTTCAATAATAAATTTAACAATAAAAGCGGAAATACTCCCGTAAAATGCGTGAAAATATTCACACCATCTATGCTTTTATATTTTCATTACAGCCCGTTTAGAAATTCTAAATACACCATTCAGAGCAGCCACAATATACTACTGCCCGTGGTTACACCCATATATAAAACCTATTGATTACATTACTAGTCGACAGCTCTATAATTTCTCTTCGTTAAGGAACAACAATGAAAAAAATTCTTCTTGTCGCGGCCATCGCTGCGGCAACGTCCATGACCGCAGCCCATGCGGCTAACACCGCCGTCATGAAAGTGCAAGGCAAACTGACCAACGCGTCATGTACTCCTACAATGAGCAACGGCGGTGCAGTAGATTATGGCAAAATATCAATGGGCTCACTGAGCGCGACTGAGGATAACCAGCTCGGCCAGCGTGATATCACCATGACAATTACCTGTAACTCTGCGACCAAAGTCGGCTGGACAATGTACGACAACCGCAAAGACAGTCTGGCTGACGGCCATTATATTGAAGTCGATGATTCTGCCGTTGATGGCAGCTCGACATTCAGCCCTCAGTACACAAGCGGTTTAGGTTTTACCAAAGAAGGTCAGAAGATTGGCGGATGGTCAGTGTATACCAACCTGCCATATGTCACGGTAGACGGCGCACCTGCTGATGCGATTACCGCGGGAGGCTCTAATCTGACTAAATGGAAAAAAAATACGACGGGTCGTCTTGTTCTGGATGACTACGAAACCATGTCCGTCGCCAAACCGGGTGAACTCGTGCCGATGGCCTTTACCCAGGCCGTATTCCCAATGAAAGTCTCCATGGCAATCAGGAATACCAACAGACTGAGCATTACCGAAGATACCGAACTGGATGGTCAGGCGACCATTACGCTGAAATACCTCTAATTAAATTATCGCTCAGGCGATAACGTATCTCTGACGGCGAATTTAATTCGCCGTTTTTTATTCCTTTATTCATACTGCATCCATCATATTATTCGCAAGACGTAAATACATACATGATTGTATTTACAGCCCTTAATTAAACTCACAACCGAGTGTAGAATTTCTCATTTCACAAATAACCCTGACCATTAATAGAATTCCCGCGCTTGTGAATCAATACGTTAAGTACACGCACACAAAAAAATTTCCACTTTTTGGTTAAGAAATAACAGTGAAAAAACTTCTTCTCGCCACTCTGATTGCCGTGGCTTCTCACGCTGCGCTCGCCGACTCTACCGTTGTGATGAAGGTGAAAGGCAAAATGAATAATGCGTCCTGTACGCCTGAATTAAGCAATGGCGGTTCAATCGATTTTGGCACCATCGCCCTGGATCAACTTTCTCCTACCCAGACGAATCAGATGGGTCAAAAGGACATGTCGTTAACCATTACCTGCCCTTCAGCGACCAAAGTGGCCTGGAGCATCGCGGACAATAAAGAAGATACCAATGCGGCAAATGACCTGACGTCCAGCCAGTTCTACATCCGCGATGCGGCGGATAACGGGGGTGATGCCTGGGGCGCTGGTACGACCTATGGCGTTGGGACCACGGCGGCGGGCGAAAAGATGGGGGCGTATGCCATCGCAACGCGCGTGAATGAAGTTACCGCCAATGGTCTTCCGGCTCAGGCCATTTATGCCCCGGCGTACGTCAACAGCAATGGCGAATACATGTGGCGTAACCTGAGTACCGGTATTATTGCCAACGGTAACGCAGAAATTATGACGGCGACCACCCCAGGCAAATCTTCTCCGCTGGCGATTACCAACGTCGTCTTCCCGTTTAAAGTCTCGATGGCCATTGTGAATACCGATCGCCTGACCACGACCGATGAAGCTCAGCTGAGCGGCGAAACCACCATTACGCTGGTTTATCTCTGATACGTTAAGGTCATGTTTTCTTTTCTCCGGCGGGATATTCCGCCGTTTTAAAGCAGAATATAAATCCATTCATATCTGATTGTAATGACTTAATAAAATCTCAATGTGCTCGTTAGAAAATCTAATTATTGCATTCTGTGAATCATTAATAGAATCAGCGGCGCTTGTTATTTAACACGTGTATTCATGCAAGCACTTTGCGGACTAAAAATATCTTTTTTAGTCACTCTCTTTCAGGTTAAGGAATAACAATGAAAAAGCTTCTTCTTGCCACCGTGCTATCCATGGCGGCAACAGCCGTTTGCGCAGAACCGACCGCCATGCTCAAAGTACAGGGCTCACTGACCAGCGCAGGCTGCGTGCCGGAAATCAGTAACGGGGGTCTGGCCAACTTCGGTGAAATCGGTCTGGACTCCCTCTCCTCCAGCGTGCCATATCAGGCAGGCCATAAAGATGTCACCCTGACCATCAAGTGCCAGTCCGCCACACGCGTGGGCTGGACGCTTCACGACGATCGCGCGGACTCCAACGCCGGTGCCAGCCTGCCAGCCAACCAGTTCCACGTGGATAACGCTACCGCAAACGGGGGCCAGGCATCTGGCGCCAGCCAACTGAACGGCGTAGGTAAAACCAGCGCCGGCGAGAACATCGGTGCGTATGCCATTTCTACCTACCTGACCTCCGTTACCGCAGACGGCGCGGCGGTACAGCCTATCGCGGCTACCCTGTATACCGGCGGCACGATCAGCAGCAGAAGCTGGATGAACATGTGGACCAGCGGCATCCTCTCCAACGATGGCACCGACGTCATGACCGTTTCCAAAAGCGGCCAGCGTGCACCTTTAGCCTTCATGAGCGCGGCATTCCCGCTGAAGATTGCGCTGGCCGTAGCCCCAAGCGACAAGCTGACCCTGACCGACAAAACCGAGCTTGAAGGCCAGTCAACGATCACCCTGGTTTACCTCTAATCCAGCCCCCTGACGCAAAACTCTCCAGTTACATGGGGAGTTTTTTTCCTGACCAGCGAATGAAACCCACTATGTCTACGATCCACACATCAACACGTTTGATCTGCTCACTGTGCCTCGCCCTTCCGGCTTCGCTTTTTGCCGCCGGAATGGTGCCTGAAACCACCCTGCTGCTGATTGACGAAGCGAACCACGGCGGCGTCATGAGCGTGAAAAACACCGACAGCATTCCCACCCTGCTTTACACCTCCATCCGGGATATCGGGGGCGACCAGGGGGTAAAACTCAACGTCACCCAGCCGGTGGTGCGCCTCGAGCCAGGCCAGGAGCAACAGGTTCGCTTTATTCTTGAAACCGACAAACCGCTTAGCGTTGAACAGTACAAACGCGTGGTGTTCGAAGGTATTCCGCCCAAGAGCACGGATAAAAACGTGAAGGTCGGGATCAACCTGCGTCAGGATTTACCGGTCCTGATCCATCCCAAAGATCTGCCGGTGGTCACCGACGCCTGGAAATTACTGACCTGGTCAGTCACCGGGAAAGAGGTCAAGGTGCAGAATCCGTCCGCCTACGTGGTCCGTTTCTCCACCTCTGTCACCTTACTGCCTTCGCATACGGAAGGTCTGGTCAACAAGACGTTTATCCTGCCGGGAGAGACCATGACGGTGCAGACCGACACCCCGGTTAACGGCACCGATAACGCCATTGAGTTCAATCCAGCCAGCCGCTATGGGATTGAAGTTGAGAGCTTTACCGCTTCCCTGACGCGCCAGTAAGACAGGGATGTTTTGGTGATTGAGTTCTCTTTGCGTAATCAGACGCTTCGCGCCGCCATACTGGGGGCTTTGACATTGCCCGCCCAGTCGGTATCGGCGGCCGGTATGGATTTTAATACCGATATTCTGGCGACCCGCGGTATCAGCACCAACCTCGCCCATTACTTCTCCCGGGCCCAGCGATACCTGCCGGGGCCGCATGCCGTGCAGGTAAAAATTAACGGCGTCGATAAAGGCACGCTTGCGATCCGCGTGGGAGAGGAAGGGCAACTGTGTCTGGATGATGACTTTACCCGTGCGGCAGGTCTTCTCCCGCTGAATATCGATGCAAAAGAGCCCTGCCATAATCTTCTGCAAGATTACCCGACGGCCACCGTCACGCTGCTACCCAACGCGGAGTCGCTTGAGATTTATGTTCCCGCAGAGGCGATGGACAATGGTTTCTATGCCGCGAAATACTACGCGCACGGCGGTGCGGCGGGTCTTATCAATTACAGTGCGTTCAGCAACTACAACGAGTACGGCAGCGGCGGAAACAGTACCTTTTCCCAAGGCAATATTGGCGCCGGTCTCAACGTGGCGAACTGGACACTGCGCAGCAACTTTATCCTGACCGACGATAACGGAACCCGCAGCACAGAGAATCTCTATACCTACGCGGAACACGTCTTCGAAGAACGGAAGCTTCGCATTCAGGCGGGGCAGATTAACGTCAACTCGGCGCTGTTCAGTGGCGCACAAATTAATGGCGTTCAGTTCCTGCCGGAAACGGGCCTGCAACCGAATATTCCGGCGACGACCATTTCCGGCATCGCCCGTACCAACCAGGCGCGCGTTGACGTTCGTCAGTCCGGGCAGGTTATCTACTCCTCGCTGGTGAATGCCGGTCCGTTTACTCTGACCGATGTCCCGGTGGTGCGTGGCAACGTGGATCTGGACATCAGCGTGGTCGAAACCGACGGTTCCACCACGACGTTTACGGTTCCCTCCTCCTCACTGAACGTGAGCGGGATGACGCGCACCGAAGGGCTCAGCGTCTCGTTGGGTAAAGTTCGCGATACCGGGGATGAACAGGGGTCGCCCTGGGTATTTAATTTTTCTGACGGAACCCGGTTTACGCCCCAGCTCACCGGCGTCACGGCGGGCGTGCTGGCAGAGCAGTATCAGGCCCTCGGGGCGATGCTGGAATGGTCGCCAGCCGAGTACTGGCTCCTTTCTCCCAGCATTCAGATGAGCCGCGCGCAGTTCTACGGTCAACAAAATGGCCGCAAGATAGAATTGCAAAGTCACCTTTCCCTGCCCGAGCAACTCACGCTTGGGGTCAGCGCATCAACCTACAGCACCGGCTACCGGGAGTTAAACGAGGCGATGGACGCTGAATCCCAGCGCAATCAAAGCGCCTGGAATACCAGCCTCAACTGGAACAACGCATGGGTTGGCTCGCTTTCATTCCAGTACAGCGAGAATGCCGGGGATGAAGAGAGCAGTAGCTCCCGCTACCTGATGGTCTCCTGGGGCAAGAGTCTGGGGCACACGTCGCTCTCAGTGAACTGGCAGCACGCCCTCAGCAGCAGTGAGACGGAGAAGGGCGGCACAAGTGATGGCGACCTGCTCTATCTTAATCTGGTCATTCCGTTTGGTACTGAGCGCATCAGTACCTATATGCGCAGCCAGGGTGAAAAACAAAACCTCGGTATTCAGGACAGCGGATCGTGGGGTCAAAACACCAATTACAACCTCTCGGTCGATCGCGACAATCAGGACAAGACCCAGTCGTTTAACGGTAATGTCAGCACCAACCTGCACTACACACAGCTGGGCATGGCCGCAGGGCTGAACGACGGGAACCAGCATAATTACAGCACCTCCCTCAGCGGCGGCATCGCCCTGCATGGTCATGGCATTACGTTTGCACCCTACCCGATTAAAGACACCTTTGGCATTGCGCGATTAAGCGAGCCGGAAAGCGGTATTCAAATCGCCACGCCCGATGGAACCGTCTGGACCGATGCGTGGGGACAAGCCGTGGTGCCGGGTCTGCGCGAGTGGCAAACCTCTCAGATTGTCATTGATGCCAGCTCCCTGCCACAGGGAATGGATTTATCGAACGGGATACAGACCGTTTCCGCAGCTTACGGCTCATTCGCGCAGGTGGATTTCCACGTGCTGAACACGCGTCGTCTAATGCTGAGCGTGAAACGCCCTGACGGGTCATGGCTCGCCAGAGGGCTTAGCGTGGTGGATAAAGACAGCCGTTATATCGTGAGCGTAATGGATAACGGCAGCGTGTTTATTCCCGACGCCACGGATGCGCCCGCCCTGTATGTGGTGGACGACAACATGGCAAAAATTTGCCACATCACGTATTCGCTCAGCGAAGACAAAAATACCGAGTCCTATTACGAAAAAGCAGAAGGAATGTGCCAGTGAAAACCTGTTATTCCCTTTTATTCGCGGCGTTTGCCAGCATGATTTTGCTCTTCTCCGCACGCGCGTCCAGTGAAGAGTGTCAGGTTACGTTTTCGCAGCCTGTTGTCTCGTTTGGAAAACTCAAACCGTCGGATATCGCCGCCTCGCAGAAGAACTGGAACCGGATGCCGGCCAAAGAAATTACGGCCAAC
>ENA-OQKF01001277-OQKF01001277.1-human-gut-metagenome-genome-assembly--contig:-NODE-1277-length-11826-cov-2.713822_pt1 | contig 11826 bp, 9 predicted proteins | sample MGYA00242617_ERZ504784 | MGnify/ENA primary metagenome ERZ504784 (study PRJEB26092, sample SAMD00036364) | human gut metagenome | host: Homo sapiens | study: EMG produced TPA metagenomics assembly of... | reverse complement strand
TGGCGAAAGTCGTCATGATTGGACTGCTGTCGGTGGATTTGAATTCTATTTTGGCTGCTAGCTCGTGCTTATTACTCAAAGCTTCTGGGATATCTGCGAAGATGGTGTTCATCTCGGCTGTTGTCTTCATCCATTCTTGCTTGGAGTAGCGCATACGCTTGGGGTCGTCCAATTCTTTGCCGGTACTAAGGCAGATCAGGCGGTCGTGAGCCTCAGCGTCGTCGGCATTGACGAAATGGACGTCGTTGGTGGCGATTAGCTGGATATTATGTTTGTGAGCAAGTTCGATCAGTACCTTGTTCACCTCTTGTTGATGCGGGAAAATCGTGCAATCGGCGTTGGGGTCGTGTGTCTCGTGCCGTTGCATCTCAAGGTAATAGTCTTCTCCGAATAAGTTTTTGAACCATTTGATAGACTCCTCGGCCTTATCAATTCGTCCGTGCATGATATGCTGTGGAATCTCTCCACCTAAACAGGCGGAGCAGATGATCAGATCCTCATGATATTTCTCCAACAATTCCTTGTCAATACGCGGACGTCCGTAGAATCCTTCCGTCCATGAGAGGGATACCATCTTGATCAGGTTCTTGTATCCGTTCTTATTTTTGGCCAGAACGATCAAGTGCCAGCCGCTACGGTCGTCTTGCGAGGCCAGCTTGCTATGCCTTCCGTTGCGAGCGCAATAACATTCGCACCCGATGATCGGCTTGAAGATGGAAGCTTTCGCTTCGGCGATTTGTTTTTGTAGTTCCGTTATCCTTTGTTGTTCCTCATCGGTTGGCGCATCCTTGGCCAGCAGCGGTTTTAGTTCTTTCTCGGAGTCCTTGATGATCCCGAGAGGTTTACTGTTCTTTTTGCTAACCTTATTGAAAAACTCCTTGATACCGAACATAACGCCATGGTCTGTTACGGCGATCGCACGCATTCCGTCTTTGTACGCTTTGTCGATCAACGCGTCGATGGATGCCTGTCCGTCCAGCAAGGAATACTGGGTATGTACGTGTAAATGAATAAACGGTTCCATATATATTAATGTATAGTCTGGTGCATATTGAAATGAGTGCATAAAGGTAGGAAATATTTTTTAGTACGAGAGAGGTTGTTTTGCTTTTAAAAAAACACGTACGTCTTTTTTGAAGGATATAATGAGGTTATAATATGTGTGATTCTATAGAATCTATATGTTATATAAACAGATGTTGTATTGATATTTTGCTTGATATAAGCCGTATATCGTGACAGGAGGTTTTCGTGAGGTGCTCGAACTAGCGGATGGAAGATAGTTATGAATGGCGTTTTTCTGTGTGAAAAGCCGTTTTATACTGTACTTATGCTTGGAAAAAGCGAATCTCAGGGAGTTCTGTTTACAAAGTGTCATTTTGCTAGAACAAGGGAAACTAATATTCCGATCTATCGCAAAAGGTGATCTTACTTTTGTTGATTATTCGATGGTGTATTTACTAATGTACGCATGTACATTAAATAATAGAAGAGAAAAATGATTGATTTAAACGATCGTTTTAATTAGTCATTTGCAAAGGTACGCATTTCTTTGACACTTGCAACCCTTCTGTGTTATTTTTTTCATGCCTTATTCGCTTTCTTATCAATAGGATAGGCTATCCTTTACGAAACAAGCTCTTCCTTCCACAAACTCCCCTTTGTATCTCTCGAAAAACGCAAGATCTAAACGATGGTTTAGACTAGTCGTTTTCTAACGGTAGTCTGCTATCAGAAAATAGCTAAGTGCTTAATTAACACTATTATTAATATTAAATTCTAAATTATGAACAGAAAGAGTTCTACATTGTTAACGGCGTGTCTGCTCGTGGCAGGGTCGCTGTGCGGTAGTGCCTTCGCTCAAAACTCTATTCAAAGTTTATTGGGCTTGGGTAGTGCTGTTACGGAACTGAAATCCGGAGCTTATGTGATGACGGATGCCAACGGTTTAGCGTATGGTTTTACTTCTGTAAGCGAGGATGGTGTATTACAAGAAGGTATTCTTGATTATAAAGCTACTTCTATTGCGGATGACAAGAAAGATGATGTAAAGCAGTATATCTGGAAAGTTACCGTAACAGAGAATTTGGGCGCTTATTCGTACAAATTTGAGAATGTAGCCACAGGTAAGACTCTACGTGTCAACACGACTGCTGGTTCAGAGGCCGTAGAATTGAATAGTGCGGCTTCTGGAAATGTGATTAAAGATGTTTTTGCATTTGGAGCTACTCAAATCGGAACAACAGGTAAATATACTGCAAGCGAGAAGGCTCTATTCGCTTATAACGGGAATAAGAGTGATGTATTCCAGTTAAAATGGAGTGCTGGTGGCTCTTTAATTTCAACTACGGCTTCGTCTTTTGATTTATCTTTCTATGCGGTAGAATCAGAGGAATTAGGGGCTGTGGGAGCTGATGAGTTGAATGATTTGTATAACACGGCAGGTTTCTCTTTCGTCTCAAAAAGATTGGACTCCGATCAGACTAGCGAGCCTAATGGTAATCTATTCAATGAGAAAAGAATCGTTGCCCGTTATGTGCCTTCTGACTTGAGAGTGGACGCTACTTCTTATCCTTCCTATTCAGGAAGTACGGCTGATTTGAAGATTCCCGCTGGTATGTACTTCTTTACAGAGAATGCACCTGATAAGGATGATTGTAGCGGAGTTAATGCTGTTTCTAGCGGTTATAAAGCTTGGATGGACGCAACTGTCTTGGTTTTAAGCTCAACCGAAACAGTGGAAGGTACAAATGCGGGACGTGCGTCTGGTGATGGATTCATGTTGGTAGAGAAAAAGATCAGCGAGTTGAATTTGTATCAAGGAACTTCTTCCAACTGGAAAGCCGCTGGCGATGAGATCTCCATAAACAACGCTAACTTCCGTGTACAGAAGAGTTATTCCGAGGGCTATCCGTATGAGTTGAACGTGGATCGATTCCGTTACCGCAAACAAGCGAGCAAAGCGGATCAAGCAGATGCCAAGGTGAAGTTGCATATCTTGAAGCACAATGACAACTACTATTTGGCCACTACTTCTACTTTGACGGATGCTAGCAATAACCCAATTAACTACTTTATATTCAAGCAAGGTGCTGCCGGGATGAAGAGCGGTATTGAGTTGTTGAATACAGAGGCGAAGGTTTCTGCTTATACAATCCGTGTCTTAGATGGTAAGGGTGTCGATAAGAAAGACATCAAGAGCGTATATGGAAAGTATTTGACGAATGCTGTTAAGAGAGGTTCGTTCCAATTTGTTGCGAAAGCTAAGGTTCTTTCTCAATTGGAAACTCCGGCTTATCAATGGGCTATTTCCAGTGTAGACGATACATATAAAGTGACATTCACGAACCGTGAGACCGGCGAGTATTTCCAAGCTAGCTTGTTCCCGAAAACTGATTTAGGCGAGAATGTTTACGAATTGGCTACAGATAACAAAACAGTTACCGCTATCTACGTAAATGAGAACACATATCGTGAGGCAGAGGGCGATGATGCTGATATGCAACAGCTAATCGTGGAATTGACTCCGGCAGAAGTTGATCCATACGCTGGTTTCTTGAACGTGGACAATGAGACTTTGGTGACGATGGCTTTTGCTCGTGATAACAACGAGACTTCTAATAAGTGGTATGTGGCAGCTACCGAAAATAATTTGCCTTTAGCAACTTCAGAGTATATAATTGAATAAGAATGCTAAGTTCGCAAATGAGGTATCTGGCGCCGCTCAATGGCCATTGGTGAAAGAGGATAACAAACGTACGATCATCGAGCGTAGCTTTGTTTATAACAAGGATGGACGTGTGACTGTACAAGCTAGAGGTGATAAGGCTTATGCCTATGTTTATCGATTGCAGTATATCAATGATGGCATTGAAACCGAGGAATACTTCCCGGCAGGAAGTTCTAACGTGTCTGCCCAAGAGGAATTAGTTGACGAAAATAACACTACACGTTTTGTGATTAAGCAAGCTGCTGATGGTTCTGTTTATTTGATTAAGGTGACAAGCACAAGCTCAAATATCGCTTCTATTTTAAATGCGAATACGACGTCTGTAGTAGACGCTACTTATAAGGCTTCTATCGACGAATGTCAATATACTACTCCGTCTTCTGTTTATGCATGGCCTATCGCTACAACTCCGAGTGGTCAACAAGATTGGTTATTGAATACTTACTTGATTGTTGAGGCTCCGGAAATCAGCTATCCCGCTGAGGAAGGACATATTTCCCTGATAAGAGAGATGAACAACTAAACCTCCATGAACGAGGAACGTGATGGTAACGTTGTAAACGAGAATCAATATTCTTTCTACTTACAGGTAACAGATAAGGATGCGGTAGTTCCTTCTTTCTATATCTCTAACAAAGGTACGGTTGAGGATAGTAACAGACTGTTCTTATTCAATCCGAAAGACTCTGTAAACTACCATCTGACAGTCGGTACATACGACAGAAAGTATCAATGGAACGAGGATGACACGAAGGCTGTCTTCAAGCCGGCCACTCTTTGGGAAAGTAAGGATACTTTGACTACGATCGTTAAAGGTAACAAGGTTGCCGTGGCTAAAGAGGCTGATGATGAGGGTGTATTAGGAGGCTTGGACAACTTCAAGGTTCAGATCATCCAGTGTGAGGACGACGAGAACGCTTATCGTATCCGTTCTGTAGCTGATAAGGGTTCTTATTTATATGGTGTCAACGATAAATTGTCTTGGAGCGGTAACAAGAAAAACGCTATGCGTTTCACTATCGCTGCTGGTGATCCTACTTCCAATGAGTCTATCGCTGATGCTGCCGAAGGCATCAAGGTTATCGCAGGCAACGGTACGATCGAGATCCAAGGTGCGGCTGGCAAGATGGTTTCTGTAACGAACGTTCTTGGCAAGTCTATCGCTAACACGGTTCTTACTTCCGATAACGCTACGATCGCTGCTCCGGCAGGTATCGTTGTGGTGTCTGTAGAAGGCGAGGAAGCTGTTAAGGCAGTCGTTAAATAAGAATAATGACGATAAATAACATAAATCGAAAATCATTCCTGCGGGAGTTGTAGTGATTCAAGTACCCCGTGAGGGCGAATAGGCGGGAATGGATTAATATTAATACTAAAGTAATAAATTAAAGTTCATCCACCGTTGCCTCCGTGAGGAGGGAAGGTGGGAAAAAAATAGCCTCGGTCGTTTCTGCGATCGGGGCTAACTTTTGAGCGGCCCTTTCATGAGTTGTTCTTTTTATGTAGCTTTCCTGTATGTTTCAGTAGGATAAATGTAGATGTTATTGAAAAATGTATATCTTTGCTTGCTATTAGAAGGAAAAGCAAATGAGGAAGTTTATGAGAAAGATCGGATTGTTGTTGATTGCCGTGATGATGATTTTACCGGCGATGGCTCAGGTTTCTTTCGGCGTACGTGCCGGAGGCGCTTATTCTTCGTTGATCCAGAAAGTGGAGGATACGTATGAGGCGGGAGCCCGCTTCGGTTTCAGCATAGCGGGTTTGGCGGATATTCCTTTGAGTAAGAATAAAAAATGGTCGCTTCGTCCTGAGGGGGCGTTCGTAAACCAAGGTGGCGCTTATTATTCGAATCAGGATATACATGGGATGGCGCTTCATAATAAATGTTGGTATTACTCTTTGCAGATTCCCGTGAATGTGGCTTATACGTTTACCTTCACGGGCGTTCATCTGTCCGTATTCGCCGGTCCTACCTTTGATTGGTCCTTGTTTGGCAAGATGAAGAGCCGAGAGACCAATCCGGATCTCCATTTCGGCGTATCCGAGGAGAAGGATTTGAAACCTTGCGATTTTGGCATGAACGTCGGCCTATCGGTAGAATATAGTAACTTTTTCTTTTCCGTAAGCTCCCTATGCGGCATGATAGACCGCCGTGCCTTGAAGCGTGACGGCGAGACTTCCGTTTATCAAAATAACGTGACATTCTCTTTGGGGTATTACTTCCGTAAGTGATGAGTATCTTCATAATAACTTGAAAAATAATTAGATTTGTTTGGTATTTCGGATAAAACCCGTACCTTTGCAAGCCGATTATTATCAAATTGTACTAAGAGTTTAGTTCTTAGCACGTTGTTGCATCATGTGTCCGTTGTGACAATGTTGGTAAGGCTAGTTTTTTGAGTTATTAATTAATTTAATTTTTAAGCAGTGGATACTTTAAGTTTTAAGACCATTTCTGCAAACAAGGCAACTGTAAACAAAGAGTGGGTCATTGTTGATGCTGAAGGCCAGACGTTAGGTCGCCTTTGCGCTAAAGTAGCGAAGCTTTTGCGCGGTAAGTACAAACCCAATTTCACTCCGCACGTTGACTGTGGTGATAATGTAATCATCATCAATGCAGACAAAGTCGTTCTGACTGGTAACAAGTGGAACGATCGTATTTATTTGAGATATACCGGATATCCCGGTGGACAGATCGAGTATACTCCGGCTGATCTTTTGAAGAAAGGTGGTGACCGTCTGTTCCGTAAAGTAGTAAAAGGTATGTTGCCTAAGAACCGTCTGGGTGCAAAGTTGTTGAACAACATGTACGTTTATGAGGGAACTGAGCACAAGCACGAGGCTCAACAACCTAAGTTAATCGATATAAACTCATATAAATAATCACGATGGAAGTAGTAAATGCAATAGGAAGACGTAAAGCGGCAGTCGCTCGCGTATTCGTTAGCGAAGGTACGGGAAAGATCACGATCAACAAACGTGAGCTGGAAAAATACTTTCCTTCTTCAATCCTTCAGTTTATCGTAAAGCAGCCGTTAGCAAAGTTGAACGTCGCTGAGCAATATGATATTAAGATCAACCTTGACGGTGGTGGTTTCAAAGGTCAGTCTGAGGCTGCCCGTTTGGCTATCTCTCGTGCGTTGATAAAGATTAATCCGGAAGATAAGGCTGTCTTGAGAGCGGAAGGATTCGTAACTCGCGATCCTCGTGCTGTTGAGCGTAAGAAACCGGGTCGTCCGAAAGCTCGTAAGAGATTCCAGTTCAGTAAACGTTAATGTTATTTGTGAGTCCCTTACAAGTAAAGCGAAGCGTTTAGTATCTAAATTATCGGGATTCTTTTTACATGTGGACATGCGGAAAGACTACCTGATGGTTGAAATTAAACAAAGAAAGTAAACGATTTAAGAAAAAAACAATGTCAAGAGTAAATTTTGATCAATTATTAGAGGCTGGTGTACACTTCGGACACTTAAAAAGAAAGTGGAATCCCGCTATGGCTCCTTATATCTTCATGGAGCGCAATGGTATTCATATCATTGACCTTTATAAAACAGTTGCTAAAGTAGACGAAGCCGCTGAAGTTATGAAGAACTTGGCTAAACAAGGCAAGAAAGTTCTTTTCGTGGCTACCAAAAAACAAGCTAAACAAGTTGTCGCTGATAAGGCTGCTTCCGTAGGTATGCCTTACGTTATCAAGCGCTGGCCGGGTGGTATGTTGACCAACTTCCCGACGATCCGTAAATCTATCAAGAAGATGGCTACTATCGATAAGATGACAAAAGATGGTACATTTGATAATCTTTCTAAGAGAGAAAAACTTCAAATCACTCGCCAACGCGCTAAGTTGGAGAAGACTTTAGGTTCTATCGTAGACCTTACTCGTCTTCCGTCAGCGTTGTTCGTTGTAGACGTGATGAAAGAGCATATCGCTGTTCGCGAGGCTAACCGTTTGGGTATCCCTGTATTCGGTATGGTTGATACGAACTCTAATCCGAACAATATCGACTACGTTATCCCGGCTAACGATGACGCTACAAAGTCTGTAGAGGTTATCTTGGGCGCTATCTGCGAGGCTATGAACGAAGGCTTGCAAGAGCGTAAGGCTGAGAAAATTGACGCAGAGGCTGCTGAGGAAGCTCCGAAAAGAGAGCGTAAGGCAAAAGCTGCTGTTAAGAAAGAACGTACGAAGAAAGAAGACGACGATGCGTTGAACGCTAACGTTGCCGGTAAGTTCGCAAAAGACGAAGAATAATTCGATTGACAATTGACGTTGACAATTGACAATTAGAATACAAATACAATGGGCAGTTGGCTTTTGACAGGATTTGTCAATTGGCAACTGTCCATTGTCAATTTTTGAAAGTATAAACATTTTAAAGATAAAGGAAATAAGATTATGGCTGTAACAATGGCTGATATTACCAAGCTGCGCAAAATGAGTGGAGCTGGTATGATGGATTGCAAGAACGCCTTGACTGAAGCAAACGGCGATATCGATAAAGCAATGGAAATTATCCGTAAAAAAGGACAGGCTGTTGCTGCAAAACGTTCTGACCGTGAAGCATCTGAAGGTTGTGTGCTGGCAAAAAAGGATGGCGAATTTGCTGCTATCATCGCTTTGAAATGCGAAACCGACTTCGTTGCTAAAAATGCTGATTTCGTAGCGTTGACTCAAGCTATTCTGGATGCTGCTGTTGCCAACAGATGCAAGACTTTGGAAGAAGTAAAGGCTTTGCCTATGGGTAACGGTACTGTACAGGATGCAGTAACAGACCGTAGCGGTATCACTGGTGAAAAAATGGAATTGGATGGCTACAATGTGGTTGAAGGTGCTTATACTTCTATTTATAACCACCAGGGAAATAACCAGCTTTGTACTATTGTTGCCATGAATAAGGAAGCTGAAGCTGCCGCTCACGGAGTTGCTATGCAGATTGCCGCTATGAATCCTATTGCAATTGATGAAGCCGGTGTTCCTGAATCTGTAAAAGAAGCTGAAATACAGGTAGCTATTGATAAGACTAAGAAAGAACAAGTAGACAAGGCTGTTGAAGTTGCTTTGAAGAAGGCTGGTATCAACCCTGCACATGTAGACAGCGAAGAGCACATGGAAAGTAACAAGGCTAAGGGCTGGATTACTGACGAAGATATTGCCAAAGCTAAGGAAATCATTGCTACTGTTTCTGCTGAAAAAGCTGCCAACTTGCCGCAACAGATGATTGAAAACATTGCTAAAGGTCGTCTGGGTAAGTTCTTGAAGGAAGTTTGCTTGCTGAACCAGGAGGATATCATGGATGGTAAGAAGACTGTAAGAGAAGTGTTGAAGGAAGCTGATCCTGAATTGCAGATCGTTGCTTTCAAACGTTTCACTTTACGTGCTGAATAAGATTTTCCGCAATTATAGAATGGGGGACTGTGTGACAACAGTCCCTTTCTTTTTTCCGGTTATTTGGTCTGGGTATATCCTTCAGCTTTCAATAACTCGATGACCCGTTGCTTGAACTCTCCTTGGATAAGGATCTCCCCGTCTTTTACTGAACCGCCTACTCCACATTTGCTTTTCAATAATTTACCCAACTCTTTCAGGTCATTTTCTGTTCCGATGAACCCGTTGATTAATGTCACGGTTTTGCCACCCCGTCCTTTTTTTTCTATATTGACACGGAGTTTCTGTTGTTTTTTATCTAATGTCTCAACCGCTTCCTCTTCAACGCTTTCATACTTGAAATCAGGATTTGTGGAATAAACCACATTCAGACGTTCTTTCCAATCGTTATTTTTCATGTGAATTTTGCTTAAATGAATACTCAAAGATAAGACTTTTTTTATACTCTATCCGTCAATGTAACAAATAAAAGTGTACTTTTGCAAATTACCTAATGATAATACCTAAAGAAAAAGATGGATATACGTATGCATAAATTCTCGGATAAAGTGCCTGAGCCGACTTTGCGCAGACTTCCGTGGTATCTTTCGAATGTGAAACTGATGAAAGAACAGGGAGAAACGTACGTGTCTTCTACCCAAATATCCAAGCAAATCAATGTAGATGCTTCCCAAATAGCGAAAGATCTTTCTTATGTAAATATATCCGGCCGTACACGTGTGGGGTATGAGATTGATGCGTTGATAGAGGTGCTGGAGCGTTTCTTGGGATTTACCAAAATGCATAAAGCTTTTTTGTTTGGTGTCGGTAGTTTGGGAGGTGCTTTATTGCGCGACTCGGGGCTGCATCATTTTGGATTAGAGATAGTAGGTGCGTTTGATATTAATCCCGGATTGGTCGGGAAGGAAATAAATGGAATTCCTATTTATCATTCGGATGAATTTGAGATAAAAATGAAATCCTGTGATGTGAATATCGGGGTATTGACTGTGCCTATTAATATAGCACAGGAGATAACAGATAAAATGATAGCGGGTGGCATTAAGGCTGTTTGGAACTTTACACCGTTCCGTATTCGTGTACCGGAAAATATTGTGGTGCAGAATACATCACTTTATGCCCATCTGGCTGTAATGTTTAACAGATTAAATGTAATTCAAGAATAATAATATGAAGATTATAGCCGTAGGAATGAACTACGTTGCACATTGCCACGAGTTACATGCTGATGAAAAATTACCGGAAGAACCGGTTATTTTTATGAAACCGGATTCGGCTCTGCTGAAAGACAGCAAGCCGTTTTTTATTCCTGATTTTTCTCAGCAGGTGGATTATGAAACAGAATTGGTAGTACGTATTAATCGTTTGGGAAAGAATATTGCTCCGCGTTTTGCCAGTCGGTATTATGATGCGGTGACGGTAGGAATAGATTTTACGGCACGTGACCTTCAGCGGCGGTTCCGGGAGGAAGGCAAGCCTTGGGAGCTGTGTAAAGGGTTTGATAGCTCGGCTGCCATAGGTGATTTTGTGCCGGTAGCCAGATTTAAGGATATACAGACTTTAAACTTTCATTTGGATATAGATGGAAAAACAGTGCAGAGAGGCAACACTGCGGATATGTTGTTTAAGGTGGATGAGATAATTGCATACGTTAGTCGGTTTTTTACATTAAAGATTGGAGATTTGCTCTATACGGGAACTACTGTGGGAGTAGGGCCAGTCGGCATAGGACAGCATTTGCAGGGGTATTTGGAAGGTGAGAAATTATTAGATTTTTATGTAAGATGAAAATAAGAGTAGGATATGGATTCGATGTGCACCAACTGGTAACCGGTCGAGAACTATGGCGTGGAGGAATAAAATTTGAACATGAATTGGGATTATTGGGACACTCGGATGCCGATGTGTTGATTCATGCCATTTGTGACGCTTTGCTGGGAGCTGCCAATATGCGTGATATAGGTTATCATTTTCCTGATACTGCGGGTGAATTCAAGAATATTGATAGCAAGATTTTATTGGCTGAAACGGTGGACCTGATTACTGCAAAAGGATATAAAGTAGGTAATGTGGACGCAACGATTTGTGCTGAACGTCCTAAATTGAAAGCGCGGATTCCGGAAATGCAGTTGGTACTTGCTCATTTGATGAGGATTGATGTGGATGATGTTTCCGTAAAGGCTACCACTACAGAGAAACTGGGATTTACGGGCAGGGAGGAGGGCATTTCCGCTTATGCCACTGTATTGATAGAGAAAGCGGAATGATTTGTTGCGCTTTATTGGGAAATATCTTCTGGCAAGATCTTGCCAGAAGATTATAGGATAAGGCCGAATGCTAGTAATACGCCGAATAGCAGCATATTGCGGGAGGTTTCTCCCAATATGCTGTTTAATTCTTTTCCCCTGTTGATTTTTACCATTCTTTGCCATGCCATGAAGTGAGGTAACAGATAAATTTGGGGTAATAATGCAGCCCAAATGTGCCCGGTCGGGATAAACAATAAACAAAGCCATGCGGCAGCCAATCCCAAAAATAAGTATAATTGTTGCCCTGCATTGGCTCCCCAGCGTACTACGATTGTTTTCTTTCCGCTTTTTGCATCCTGATCGCGGTCACGGTAATTATTCACCATCAACAAGGTATCTATAATCAGTCCGCAAGCTAGAGAGGCGAGTGTCACATTCCAAGTCCAGTCACGGCACATCAC
>ENA-OQKF01001271-OQKF01001271.1-human-gut-metagenome-genome-assembly--contig:-NODE-1271-length-11864-cov-49.806169_pt1 | contig 11864 bp, 10 predicted proteins | sample MGYA00242617_ERZ504784 | MGnify/ENA primary metagenome ERZ504784 (study PRJEB26092, sample SAMD00036364) | human gut metagenome | host: Homo sapiens | study: EMG produced TPA metagenomics assembly of... | reverse complement strand
CAGCGACAAAGGTATAATCGTTTTCTACACGTTTCCCGTCAATGATAAGCTCGGCGTTTTCTTCCTTTAACATCTGCCAGCCTTTGAGCTGATACTTTGTGCCTTTTGTAAGTCCGTCTAATTTGACCGTATCAACGATTGTAACCTCTTTTCCTGCAAGGATAGTTTTTTCGCCGTCTTTGCTGGTCGCTGTGGTATGGATAGAGATTTCTTTTTCGTATTCATCAGTCAGCGTTCCTAAATCAATCACAAGGTTATTTCTTGATACCACGATTTCAAAAGGTGAGATAAGTTCAAAGCCTTTGTTGCTATCGCAACGCATTTCTTCAATGATATAAGTATCGTAAGGTAACGCACCTTTGCTGTCGTCTGGTTCAGAAGTCCCAAACCACACACCGTCCTCGCTGGTCTTGCCTGCGTTAGTATTGTGCTTATGGGAAGCCCAGTCAGCAGAAGTGGAGAATTGCCCGTTATCATCAGTTACTACAACATGACTTTCCCCAGTCGTCTTGCTTGTGATCCTAAAGGGAACATCAGCAAGACGCTTGTGTGTGCCTGCACCAATTTTCACGCCCTCAATATCACCACGCTTAATCTGATTGTAGATAGAATGTGCTTCGTCAGTTAAGTCCACGATTTTTCCATTTTCTGTGATTGTAAAATCAATCGGTTTTGCACCGTCAGTTAAGTAACCGTCGGGAGCTTCACTTTCAACAATGCGGAAATTTCCATAAGGCAAAAGGTCGGCAGAAGTAGAAGCGATACCCTCAATGTCTGTATGGATTGTCTTTACCACTTCATTTTTCTTGTAGAGCTTGCCCTCAACCAATACCGCATTATCATTTAAGGAAATGATGTCAAAGGCAGTATCTTTCAAAGTAGCACTTCCTTGTGGCTTTGTATCGCCCGTTTCTAAATCTCGTTTCTGAATTTTCACACCGCCACGGATAACTTTGTCTGATACAGAAAACTGGTTACTTCCAGCCAATACGGCAAGGTCGCCGTCCTCGGTAATCTGTGTTACATATAAGCCCTTAATCTGTTCGGACTTATCGCCAGCCTGCATATATGCACCCTCTAACAAGTAGCCGTTTGGAGCTTTCGTTTCCTCAACGGTTAGCGTTCCAAGTGGAAGAACCGCCTTGCCGTCCTGCATATAGAAGCTATCGCCAGATACCTTATATGCGTCCGCTAATTTTGTGATGTAATGAGTTGTCCCGTCGCTGTCTGTTTCAGCGATTGTCTTTGTAACCCATGTACGAGTAGCTTCGGCAGGGAGATTGTCTTTATTATAGAAACCTGCATAATACTTCCATGTAAATTCCGCACCTGCTAGAGAAGCGTTCCCTTGCGGATTGTCTTTCTGTGTTTCCATATCAATCTTGAAAAGCTCAATCAAAGTGTCTGTTACTTTCGGTGTATCTGATACTTTCAAAGTCGCTGTTTTTCCAGCTTCAACCTTTAAGGAATATACAGTTTTATCCACTTTATATCCTGCTGGTGCGGATAATTCCTTGATATAGACTGTGCCTGCTTTTACCTCTACAACGTCTGTATTTCCGTTTTCATCAGTCGTAAGGGTGGCAAGCTGTTTTGTGCAGTCCTTATCAGCAAAGACACCGTATGTCGCACCAGCGACAGAGTAATTCCCGTTACCGTCTGTAATGCTGGTATTACTGGAAACCTTTTGCAGTTTCGTATTTCCGACACTCAGCTTCGCCCAGAATTGTCCTAATTCCTGCCCCTCGCCAGAGTAGATATAACCGCCACATTCATAGCGTCCTTTATTCTCTTTGACAAAGACTTTTGCACCAGCGTACACTTCGTCCTGCGTTGCTTTTGGAATTTCATCATAAGAAGCTCGCACGTTATCACATTGCCAGCCTAGATGTATGCTCAATCTCTGCCAGACTACAAGCTGTCTTAAAAGGTAAGCGTGATTTTTGCTTATTCCGCTGTGGCTGTCTGTGTACTGTTTTACATATTCGATAGATAAGGCAACGTCGCTTATCTGGTCGGCACTCATACGGGTGCTTGCGTCAGCTCTGGTCTTGTAGCCATTCTTAAAATCTGTGTTAATGTCGATACAGTAAGCGTCCTCGCCCTCGACGGTCAAATGTCCCTCATTAAAGGTAGAACCAATCGAACCGTCATTCATTACTTTTTCAACGATACCGACACGCTCTTTTGACTCCGTCCAGTATTGCTTACTTTCTGCATGAACGGGTGTAGTCGGTAAAGCAGTAACGACAGTTGCAAGAGCTAAGAAGCCCGTACACAATCGTTTCCATGTCTTTTTCATAAATCTAATGCTCCTTTCATTTTGGGTATAAAAATAGACGCTCATTTCTGAACGTCTACATTACTGAAAGGCTTGTCCTCTCACACATATTCTATTTTAATAGGTACAACAGTTGCCTTTCTCCTTGTATTTTCGTTGTTTTCATCACTTGCGTTATCTACAACCCCCATGTCCCGCATGCAGTCTTTCCAGTTCTTTTCCATTTGTGAGGAGCACCAGCTTCTCCTTTGCTCTGGATGTCGCAACATTTATGAGTTCCTTATTATTTTTAAGCCAGTTATATGTACCTGAACTAGTCCTTTCAGAGATTGCTGTAGAAAACAGTACTACATCTTTTTCATCGCCCTGAAATGCATGAACCGTTCCACAGACAAGATTGCTCAGTTTATTCTGCTTTATTGCATTTTCAATCAGTTGCTTTTGATTGACAAACGGCGTAATCACGGCAATACTTTTATCTTTATTTAAAAGCGCATATTCCACCACTTCCTCAACCTCAGCCGGAGAAGTATTTTTTATCTGTGTGTTATCGCTTTTCACATCCATATAAACGAGCGGTTCAGGCTCCTTACTCTTTGACTGTATCTTGAGCTTTGAGTTATAGTATTTTTTATTGTTAAAACCTATTATTTCTTTATTGCATCTGTAGTGATTTCTCAGAAGCACCTCATCACTTACTGCATCACAGGCAAGATACGTTTTATAGATTGAATTTTCTCTGTAATCATACTCATCCGATACATGATACCTGCGACGAAGCTTTTTGTTTGTCAGTTCTCCAAGCAGGATAACCGGATTTAGCTGTTGTGGATCTCCCACCAGCATCAGTTTTTCTCCTCTGATTATAGGCACCAGTGAGATTGCCACATTACACTGACTTGCCTCATCCATAATTGTCATATCAAATAAAGGCTCAGGCTCACCTATTTTGTGCGCAGAAATGCATGTCGTTATGATTATAGGAAAAACTCGCTGAAGCTTTCTTACATTTTCAGATTTACGCATATATTTGTTAAACTCATTCACCAGCTTCTCTGGTGTCTCATCAGAATCCAGTATTTGTCTAAGCTCCTGGAATTTAGGTTCCTCGAGCGCCTTTATATAGCGTGCAGATGTGTAAAACAGATACTGATAAAATTCATCCTCATTTCTATCCAAAAGCTGCATAGCATCAGCATCAGATATCTCACCGATAGCAGCTATCCTTTTATCAAGCTTCTGCATCTGATAGCCTTGCAGATCTGTCTGAAACGGCAATAGCTTCATAGTATTTTTCATATGTTCCTGATATTTCATCAGATGTGTAAGTGTCTCTTTTCTCTCCTTTAAATCCAGAATTTCCTCATATTCCTTTAGACGTGCAGACAAACGCTTTGCCCTGTCTATACGATCATCCTTCCGCTTATCAAGTGTAGAGGCAAAAATCTGCAATGACTGCACCTGTGTACGCAGCTCATTAATATATTTAATTGCCTCCATTACTTTTTCTGTATTTCCCAGGCGAAGCACCGGAAATGGGATAGTTTTTCCACGATACTTCATGGATGAGAGCTTTTCAAAGACATTATCTATCGGGACATTATTATATGATGCAAACAGCACTGTGACATTGTTAAAAAATGCTGTTACTATCGTGTTTATTATAGTATTTGTTTTGCCAGTGCCGGGTGGTCCCTGAATATATGCAAGAGGGTATTTCATAGCATTGTTTATTGCAAGCAGCTGATCCAGATTTATATTTTTATTAATCAGTGCAATCGGATATGCCTTCGTCCTTCTTGGTCTCTCAAGAAGCTCTCCAAAAAATGCCTTTATTGGATATGTCACATTATCAGCCTCAAACATATCCATAATTGCCTTATATTCTTCGTGCAGATTGAGAACCACATCCATGCCAAGTCCTATAACATATGGCATATCATCTACTATAGATTTGTTGCCGCCATGCTCTGTTATTGCATCCTTTATTTTTTCCAGATTTTTCTCAAAATCCTCTAAAAGCTCATATTCATCGGCATCTAGAAATTTTCTTGCATTTTCCTGTTTTCCATCTATAGAAAACTGCGTACACACCGTAATCTCCTCATCTGGTTTAAAAATATGATTTTTTACATCAAGATTAAGATTTCTATATGCAAGAACATAGAGTCCTTTATTAGTGTTTATGCTCAGGACATTTATTGCCAGCCTCTTAACTTTTAATGATCCGCTTTTTCTTTTTTCCCGCGATGAAAAATACTGAAATTGAGCAACCACTTCCCTGAACTGCTGGTCTGTAAGCTGATACATACCACAGTTAATCCGCTCTCTGTCAATGTAATGAATCAAGTCGTAACCTGTGATATACGGAGTCGTATCAAGCTTATTACATATCTCAAGATAATTTAGTATTTTTAAATTTGCTGAGCTGTCAAATATGTTTTTGTAACGCTCTGGATGCATCTCAATATCTTCAACAAGTAACCTATTTTCAGGGCAGTATGTCCCCTCTATTATCTCAGTAGACAATATTGAATCGATAAATATCCTGTCATATTCTCCAATTGTAAACTGTCCCAGATGAAGTCCATCAACCTTCATAGTTCGGCTTCTCGGATCAAGGTCTCTTATCCCTATCCAATATTTCGTCACCTGATCTGCCTTGTTTCGATATTCTATTTTCAGCCATTTACCCTCATGTATGGCTCTGAAAATATCCCTGCAAATTTGGTTCATACTGCCTCCCACAGCTCATTCCATCCAGCATAGCCAAACTTCTTATACATGTCAAGATAGGTCTAACAAATTTTTTTGCCATTTTTTTCGATGGCAGAAAATCAGTACCTTTCTACTCTAATATTTCATCTAACAATTCAACATACTCTTGATTTAAAGAAACCACCATTAGCCTATACCACGTTTCTCTTGAGTACTTACCACCTTCGATACACCAAATTTTATAGTGCAATTCATTAGACGAAGTATACGTATCTATCGGCATGTCTTCGTTACGATCAGAGTATTTATTTAGGTATGTATCAATATCATATTGATTTTTAGTGTAATCAATATGTGTAATCTCCAAGATAATCAAGCACATGCATTTGGACTCCAACATACTTTGTAGTAAGCTGTAAATCCTGTGCCACATATCCCATATAATTCTTAATTTGACTTGAATTTCTTAAAATTGGAAAACGTGTTAGCTTTCTGTATAATAAAAGGACCTGCGAAAAGATCCTCTAAAAATTTTTATGTAAGTTTGCTGCTTAATTCAGCCAATTTCTGTTTTATGCTTATATTGTATTTCGTCGCCAAATCCTTAATCCATTGTCTCTCTTCTTCACGATAAGGTTCCTTAAAAAACCTTTTAATGAATTTTGAAATTTGACTCCTGAACGACCAATTTAGTTGTGATTGGTTATTCACCAGTTCAAAATCTTCCACAGTTTGCTCTGCATCAACAATACCCATTAAGTATCTCAAAATAAGCACATCTGCAAAAGTAAAAGGCATTATATCATAATCTAATTGAAGTAATGACATATATGGTCCACCTTGCTTTGTATCATCGGTGACCAATGAATATGCGCCTATAGTTTGTGCCAAAGAAATCGCATACACTTCTCCTAGATCACCCGCATTATATAATATTCGGTTTTCCCGCACATTATTTTCAAACATCTTATAAACCGCTAAATCCTTAAGCTTTTGATCCGTGAAAAGTTCTATTTTACCAGCGTTAATATCCGAATCTACTTTTGTAAGGATGTCCTGCCCATGATGTTCAAGTTCCATCGAACGAATCTGTTCATAGATAAAAACACCTTCATCAAATAGATCAAATAAAATTCCTTGAAGTTCGGCTCTATATAGATGAATGATTACATTTGTATCTAATGAGGCTCTCAATCTTCCAAACCTCCTATCAAATCATCCAAATCATCCTCTTCATGTTTCTTTTCAATCAATCTATCGCTAATATCGTCCATGCTTAATTGATAGCATTCTAACACTTTTTCAAGCGTCTCAACCGGAATAGCATCATGATTATAATTGTAAATTACATAATCAATGTACTCAAAAGGAATATCTATCTCTTCGCTTGCCTGGTTAAGTCTCGCATTTCCGCCCGCACTTTTCAACAAATTACCAACTCTAGTTTTATTACGTTGGCAATCCAATAGGGCCTTTTGATTACCAGTAATTTTTCCAAGGCTATCAAGACGATTCAATGCCATGTCAAAACTAACATTAAATTCAGACATAATTTTTGCGATATCTATCGCAGTCAATCCGTTTTTCTCAATATCAGACAATTCTAAATCAAAGAAACGATCCACTTCATCATCTGGCATTAAAAGACATGCCGCAAAATAATTTGCTTCCTGCTCTCGCTCATCGGTACTTCTATCTGCAATAGTAATACTATCATCAATAAATGATGAATCAGCTTCCATATGAAGGACTGCATGTCCAAGTTCATGTGCCAATGTAAAAATTTCTCTCGACAAACGAATACTAGAATTTGTGAAAATAACAATATCCTGATCTTTTTTTATAGTAAATCCAAGATCAGCGTTTTCCCCGAGTGGATATCGTATAAGCTTATATCCTAATCGAGCACATTCCTTAAATAAATCTATAATGCCGTATCGACTAACCTTACATTTTTCGCGTACAACGGCTGCAGTTCTTCGAATATCCTTTCTTCTGCTTTCCTGCATAACATACTCCTCCTTTATCTAATATTATTATTTTGAAGCTTGTTATACATATGCTTATTGGCATAAAAAAGATCCAGCATATCGAAGATCTTCTCTGAGGAAGACTCTGTACCACCAGTGCGATAAGCTACAACCGGTGTTTCATCTAGTACTCTAGTGATGTCGCCAACTGTCACATCTAAAATCTCTGCAACTTTAGAAAGGATATCTAATGTAATACTATTAGTTCCGCTTTCAACACGTGCATACTTTTGTCTACTCACACCGATTTGGTCAGCAACCTGTTCCTGTGTTAAATTTTTAGCTATTCTCAAAGCCTTAATACGGCTTCCTAATAATTCATTCATGATTATCCCTCCCTTTGTGCATTAATCATAACATATAAATAGCAAAAGTCAAGATGTGATGTTACAAAATTATAACATTATATATTAGAATGTCGCATTTTCATTCCTTGTATTTTGAGATCCCCCCTACTCCATTTCGCGATTTTGCACGCGTGCCCCCCTCGTTCCCCAGGAGCCTATCCTGTAGAGATTTCCACACCCCTACCGTCTTGCATTTGTAGGTTCAAATTCTCCTAAATGTGTTCCACATGTCGCCCGACTTCAAGAGAATGACCGTAGGGCGAGGTAAAGGAAAACGAACGTTCGCATAACAAAAAGTCTTTTTCTATGATTGACGGATGCATGGTTTTTTAGTCACCTTTCCATGCTCTTTGCTGTCCTGGATTTAATACATCGCCTCTCTAATGTTCTCAATCAATGTCACATCCGCCGGTAGCCACTTTACGTCCGCCAGATGCTCCCTTGTAAGCCACTTTGCATCCTCTGCTTCCTTTAGGATAAGCTCACCATGAATGACCTCACACCAGAAGCAATCCATCGAAAGATGGAAATTAGGGTAATCGTATTCTATCGTATCTATCAATTCTCCGACAGCAATTTCCGTGTCAAGCTCCTCCATTATCTCGCGCTTTAGCGCCTGCTGCGGTGTCTCACCAGACTCAATCTTACCGCCTGGAAACTCCCAGCCTCCCTTGAACTCTCCGTAGCCTCTTTGGGTTGCAAAGATAACCGGTTTATTTTCATTATTGACTGCTCTTATGACGGCAGCCACTACGCGTATTGTTTTCATATTGCCTTAAACTCCTGTGTATTATTTTGTAAGCCTTGTTGTAAATTACTCTGCAAATATCGAAGCAGATCCTCTCTTACAGGGTGACGCATCTTCATCTCAAACTTGGTGATATCACGCTCTTTACCATTGTTATCACGCTTTCTGGCAGCGCACACATCAACTATATCAAACTCTCCCATATAGTAAAAATTTGACTCCGCATCACTCTTTTTCACAAGCAGATGCTTTCTTTTAGTGTTCACCACATCTGACACATATGAACTGTCCACGCCCCTGCCAATCTGCGAATCCCATCTAAAAATCATATTGTCCTCAAACGCATCCGCGTAATCCGGCTTTCCATCTACATAGTTTTTCTGCTCGTCTGCGCTTTCCTCTTTATGATACGTGACAAATATAAATACATCATCATCTATACGCTTCATTCCATACATTGTGGAGGAAAGATCCCGCCCACAATTCATCAGCAGACTGACATCACGCCTGGAATATTTCTCATACAATACAAACGGACTCTCATTTTTAAGTGAGGACTGATATTTATCATGATATCTTTTGAGCCCCACCTCTATTATGTCATCTATCTGCTTTTTAAACTCTTCATTTTGAAGTCTTGTGGTAAAGTTATTCATCCTATGGAAGATGTTATTGCTGTACTCCTCCAAAATATCTATCCTGCAAAATTTCTTGTACTCATCATCCTTGCTGACAAACTTTCCTTGCAATACATCTGCCGCATTGTCAATGGATTGCATATTTACCTTGTAATCGTACCTCTTTATGAAAATCTCTCTTATCTCTTTCATTGAAATAGAAGGCTTCTTCATAAGCTGCCTTAAAATCTCCAATTCAAACGGTCTTGCACCACTTATGATAGTCTTCGACAAATACTCAAGAGTTGTTTTCTCCTGCTCATTTAATCTGCCGGTATAAAGCTCCTTCTCAACCGCTTCAAGAAATGCCTGATAGGTCTTGTACTCTTTTATTATTACAAGTGGATCAACCTCTCCGTTTTCATAAAAATCTAATAGATACGGCACTCTTCCAAGCCGGTTTTTCAAAGAAACATAGCTCTCCCTGATAATTGATTTCATGCCCTTTATTTTGTCTATCGACGCAAAAATCCTATCCTTTGCAATCTCATCAAAATGCACTGTCGAAGCACCGGGAATCGTATTATTTCCGCTGATAACATACTTTCTGATTGTATCTGCATTGTAAGAACGATCTCCCGACAATGCGACCGGTATCATAAAATTATTGTTATAGTTGCCGATGAAATCAAGTATCACAACATATTCCTTGCCATTTGCTTTTCTAAGTCCACGTCCAAGCTGCTGTATAAATACAATTGGTGACTCTGTCGGTCTGAGCATGATGACCTGGTTTACTTCCACGATATCAACACCCTCATTTAAAATCTCGACAGAAAAAATGTAATCCAGCGACTGCGTATTTTCATCCATCGCAAGCCGCTCAAAGGCTCTCTGTCTCTCCTCCTCGGTGGCATCTCCATTTAATGCAATTGTACGGAAAAATTTACCCGTCTCAGGATTTATCGTCTGATTAAACTTATTCGATAATTCGACGGATTCATCTATCCTGCTGCAAAAAATCAGTCCCTTCACCCTGTCGCCGCTATGTCCAAAATAATTGGCCTGCTCAATGATATGCTTTACCCTCTCATCACCAACAAGCTGGTTGAACGATGATTCTGTAAGCTTTTTACTCTTTATCTCCTTGTCACCAAGCAGTGAAACATCTGATTTCAATATGCTCATTATCATACACCAACACATAATCAATGAGATATCTGATTACTTCTTCATCAAACTCATCCAACTTACTAAGCTTTGTTAGCTGTTCCTGCTTTGCATCAAGAAAGAGATCCTTTTGCATATCAAGTGTTTCCTGCTTCTCTGTAATCAGACTTTCTATCTCTGCGATTTTCTGCTTAACTTCTGCAGTCTTTTTTGCCATCTGATCACGAGTGATATTTGTTTTTGTATAATCATCGTATATCTCAAACTTTAGCTTTGCATAGTGTGCCTTTGACTTTTTAAGTGATTCGATTTCCCTTTCAAGATTATCTGGACAATTACCGCCATCAGTTTTCAACTCAAATTCCTGCAACTGAGCCAATGCCATATTTCTAGCAATGTCTAGAAGTGTCGCCTCAAGTTCTTCACATCCAGAAAAGGAAAAACTCTCTCAATATAATTACCTGCTTCCACATAATTTCTTCCAAGCCTGCTAAGATCACGGGTTATAACAGTATTGATTTTGCCGGCTCGAATATCCTGAATCATTCGGTCAAATTCCGGTCTTTCAAAAGTTGTTCCTGTAACAGATATATCAGCATACACACAAACTTCTACCATATCATCCTGCCCATTAATAAACTCTCTGATATATGCAATCTGTGTGTCTACAGTATCTCTTTCCTTATTCGCCTCTGATTCAAATGAAAGTCTCGTATAGATTCCAACCTGATATGGTTTTGCCTCCTTATCCATGCTTAAAACTGCTTTTGTCGTCAGATTGTCAGTCGGCTCTGCAACTGCAACCGGCATATTTTTTCTGCTCTTTCTTGCCATACTACACAGCCTCCTTTAATCTGATATTCAGTTTTCCTGTACTGTCCACCTCAACCGAATGCCCCTGACTTGCAATAACATTAAGACATTCTTTGTAGCAGTCATCAAAGTCAAACACTACTTCAATGTGGGTTTTATCAAATACCTTTATTTCACGGATAAGAGATACAACCACTTCCCTTGTAAGCTTCTCGATATTTTTATGTTCCGTAAAATAATCAAGCCATACAAAGCCTTTGCTCTTACGATTCAGCACATCTTCCATTTCCAATTCAATCTGGTGAATGGCAATCTCGGCACTCTTTTTCCTCTGCTCATATGCTGTATGAAGCTCTTTGTAATCTTCCTTTGAGATAATGCCATCCTTCATATCCTCATAAAGCATTCCTCTGAGGTCTGCACATCTGTCTACCTCTGCCTGTTTCTTTTCACGCCTTTCCTCAAGCTTTTTCATATCAAGCTGCTGAAACGGCACGTTGCCGATAAAAGAAAGAATTCTTTTAAGGTCAATCATGTTATCAATGTGTGTCTGTAAAAGCTCTAGCACCACTTCTTCCAACTTATCCGTGGAAATTCTGTGGGAACTGCACTGCTTTGAATCCTTATGGGTTGCACACAGATAATAGGCATAAGTTTTGCCACCCACTTTTGAAGTTTTTCTTACCATGGGAATCCCACAGCCGCCACAGGTAACTACCCCTGACAGCGGATAAACTTCCTCTCTGTCCGGTGATGTTCTTGTATCCATTGCAAGCAATCTCTGTACTACTTCAAAATCCCTGTCCGTGATAACCGGCTCATGGTTCTTTTCAATCCTTATCCATTCGCATTTTTCTTTGATTATGGTCTTTTTGACCTTGTGATTCGGTGTTGTCTGTTTTCCCTGTACGAGATTACCTATATAAGCGAATCTTTTGTAAGAGTGACTAAACCAGCTATTTCAGGTGGAATATTGTACACCTTAATACCAAGAATATAAATATTTGCGGATTAAAAAAGAGATATTTCCAAACTCTCATTACATTTTGGAAATATCTCTTTACTTAATATCCTCATCCGGCACAAACTCCATGATGTCCTCTATCTTACAATCAAGTATGGAACATAATCTGTTAAGGA
>ENA-OQKF01001270-OQKF01001270.1-human-gut-metagenome-genome-assembly--contig:-NODE-1270-length-11872-cov-1.968497_pt1 | contig 11872 bp, 16 predicted proteins | sample MGYA00242617_ERZ504784 | MGnify/ENA primary metagenome ERZ504784 (study PRJEB26092, sample SAMD00036364) | human gut metagenome | host: Homo sapiens | study: EMG produced TPA metagenomics assembly of... | reverse complement strand
TCTGACCGGGGACTTTTCGACGTTGGCTGCCACGTTTCTGGAGGAATGGAGGGATCCTTACCAGAGGCACTTTCATCCGCTCAAGGCAGAAGAAAGGGCGATTGAGGGGTAAGACAGCTAACAAATCCGGCTGCTGCGTTGTTTAGCATGTTAGGCGCCGTGATTGCGGCGCTTAATTGTTTCTTGTACAACGAGCTGCGAACTCGGGAAGGCTGCGATGCCCGCAGCTTCCATCAGTTGTTCTCTTTGCGCCAAGGTGCGAAGTTCGGAGAGTTTTTGCGCTGCTTTCCAGCTGCCGAAAGTAGAGGCAAGGTGGCAATAGACAATGGCCGCCACGATGTCAGTAGTCGCAAATCTGCCGCTAGACCAGAAAAATCCCAGTGCGAGAAGACAATCGGGATCTTCGGTTAACGCGCCTTCCTCTAAAAAGCCCAGTCCCCTGGAGGGATTTTTAGGCGTCGTCTCGAGCCAATAGCGCCCTACGGCAAGAAGGCAGACAGGAATTTTTACCGCTGCTCCCTTAAACAGCCAGTGAAGACAAAGTTTAGGATTGAGATGAGTCCCTTCGGAAGTCAGGCGGACCATTCGCATAATGGCGCGCCTTTCTCCTTTTAGAGCGGCTTGGCTAAAGAAGGTCTCAGCAATCTCGGCGTTTTTTTCAACGCCCAAACCCTGGTCATAGGCCTCGGCCAGAGCAAACATCGCTTCGGGAGACTTTTCTTTTGCGGCAACACGAAGCCATGCAAAAGATTCTTCTAGGTTTCGGCGAACCCCGAACCCTTCGCGCAATGCCATAGCCAAATGGAATTTGGCGCTCGTTTCCCCAAGAACGGCTGCTTTTCTAAATAAGTCGGCCGCTCGTTTGGGATCTTTCTCTAAAAGCTGGCCGGTGGCATAAAGCATACCGAGAAGATCTAAAGAAGCAGCGTGTTCTTCTTCGGCTGCGGCTTTGAGATATTGGATGGCCGTGTTGGATTCTGCAGAAAGCAGTTCTTTGGCTTCTTTGAAACGATCCTCCGCCGTTTGTGGTTCCGGCCTTAAATTCAGAAACGCATACGGATCAAAAACGGTTTTTTCCGCTGGAGCCTGTTTTTTAGACGAGATTTCGGGAAGCTTATCAAAGAAGCCGGACATAGATTAAGGGCTCGGAGGAAGCTGAGGCGGCAGAACGTCAGGGAATAAAGTGATGATGGCAATCACGTAAGTTAAAGACATCATCATCCACAGAACCAGCCCGCCGGCACCGAGCATAATCGGTTTGCCCCAGAGGCGGTGATGATATTTATCGCCATATCGGTCACGAACGAAAGGCACCTGAGCCCAGCCGTCAAAAATAACCCAAGCGGCGTAAAACAAAGTGTAAGAACCTAAGAAGTAGAAATCTTCAAAATTGGATTCGGGAAGCCATGGTTCCAGCAGAAGATAGCCGAACATGAAGACTAATCCGAGGATCATCCACATATGGCTGTTGGCCGTGCGATCCTGCTCTCCCATTTCGCTCCAGTTGGTTCTTTGAAGAAATGCTCCGAAAACCGGAGTAAAGATATAGGACAAAATAACTGTCCAAACAGGATTCCAAAGAGCGATAGCAGGAGATTTAGGGTAAGCCATTTGCGTAATATTTAAAGGATGCAACTCGAGAAAAGGCAAAGAAGTCAAAAATTATTTGAACCTCACGACTGCCCGGCCTCTAAAAAAGAAAAAATAATAGCACAGCGCTATTTTCCTAAAACCTGTAACTTGCGATTTGAAAAGGATTTTTTCGGAAAAGAAATCAGATTAGGAGCTGCGCTGGGTAAAAAGGTTGAATTTTTTGAATCGGATTGGCTAGAATCAGACCATAAGATATCATTCGATAGCAAAGAAAATGAAGGCAATCCCGCTCCTAACGATCTGCAGCGCCTGTGTTTTAGTTACAGGCTGTGCTTCGGATTCAACCGACTACTACTTAAGAGACTCTTTCGGTTTTAAGGAAGTGTGTTTGGTCGACAATAAAAACGTGCCTCCTTCATTTTTTATTGCTTTACGCCAAGCGATTCAAGATAAGGGCTTAACAGTCAGAACCGTTTCAAAAACAGAACAGAGCTGCCCTGTCACGGTTTATTTCGAAGCCAAATACAACTTGGCTTACTTGAAAGATGCTCGCCTGTTATTAACAACAGAAGGGCATTCGACTGACATCGTCAATCTTAGAAAAAACGTAGAGCCGGCAACCTTAGCGGATCCGGCTTCTGATTCAGAACCTAAAATCCGCGATATGGTCAACCGGCTCCTGCCGAGAGGAACGCCCTGGTAGGCATTCCCCAGTAAGAAGTCTTAGTCGAGAACGACAGTCGCTTCCACTTCGATCAAGCCGCCTTTCGGAAGGGCGGAAATCTGAACGCAGCTTCTTGCGGGATAAGGAGCAGAGAAGATTTCAGACATCACTTTGTTCACAACGCCGAAATTGTTCAGATCGGTGAGATAGACAGTCTGACGAACGATGTCGGCAGGTGTACCGCCGGCTGCTTTAACAATCGCAAAAACGTTGCGGAAAGCCTGACGGCACTGAGCTTCGAAGGAAGCAGGCAGTTCACCGGAAACGGGATCTAAACCCAGCTGGCCGGAAAGGAAGACCATGTTGCCGCATTTGTAGGCGGTAGAGTAAGTGCCGACAGCGGCAGGGGCGTTTTCTGTAGTGATAATTTCTTTCATATCAATGTCCTCAAAAAACCGCCGTTCCAGCCAACTCCTACAAGGCTTCGAGGATCGGCAGTTGTCCGTTCAAAACCGAAGTGCGTTCAATGCTAACAGAGAATTTTTGCAGTGACTACACTTTGCTTCAAACTTATTTCTTTAGTAGGTAGCCTTCCGGCTTATAAGCTTGAGAACCCCAAAGAGGCACGGAAGATATGGAGTGTTTAAAGCTTCCGTTTGCAATCTTGGTGGAGTAGCTCAAATAAACCAGCGTTTGGTTTTTTGCGTCAAAGATTCTGCGGATTCTCAAAGTTTTAAAGAAGACGCTTTGAGACTTCTTAAAAACCACTTCTCCGTCGGCGCTCTTATCAATTCCGTCGATCATGGCCTGAGTAATCTCACCGGTCTTTACGCAGGAAACCGAGCTATTAGAAGGATCGCTCAGCTGAAGCGGAGAATTGATGTAAGCCACATGGCAAGTGACGCCCGGAACCTGAGGATCCGTAAAGGCATCCAATTTGATGTCTTTGAACGTAAACACGCCTAAGGAGACACTGGCCACTTCCTTATCGGAGCAGCCTGCGAGAAGCAGGGCCGAAAGGGAAGCAGCGACGATTAGAAGCTTTTTCAATTTAATTCCTTCTGTTGCGGTTCAACTTTTTCAATAATGCCTGATGCTCGAGGCTTTTGTTCTCCGCTTTTCATTACTTTGAGTATCTGATTTGCCTGCCAGTCGAAGTAAGGGTTATAAGTCAGACGAGCAAAGCTGTGCTCACCGTCGTGCGTACCCCAGGCCCCATACCAGACATCCGGATCATTTCGGCAGTCCTGAACATCTTTAGCGGAAGCACTGTTGCGGCAATAGCGGAACTTGCCGTCCTTTCCATACCAGACATTATCCGGGGAGAAGGGAATGGACATGTGCGCAAAAGACTTAATACGTAATTCAGGCAGGTAATCAGGTTTGGCAACCACCTTTTTGGAATATTTACCATCGGGCAGTTTGCCGTACCAAATAATCTTAGAGGCCGGATTCGTCAAAGCGTTATCAAAAACCTTAACCAAAGACTGAGTATTGATGATGCTGTCATGCTGACTCATCATGACGATCACAGGCTTCGTGATCTTGTTTTTGATCAGATAGTCGTTGGATATATCCATGGTGTGCTTAAACGCCACAATGGCATCCATCGGTACCGTGTTGTATTTGAATGGTGCGTCTCCGGCAGTTTTCTTATCCGGCGCTTTGAGCCAAGTCACAAACAAATCAACAATCGGCGCCAGTTTGATTAAGGAGGTTCTGACCTGCATTGCCGGAGAAAACAGAATCAAGCCTTCAACATCATTGGGATGTTCTTCTAAATAATCTAAAGCCAGATTGCAGCCTGTAGAAAAACCTGCCAGCCAAATCTTTGGGTATTGCTTTTTCAAAAAAGCGACTTGCTCGTTAACGGCTTTTGTCCATTCTTCTGAGGTCACGCCGATCATGTCCGCAGGACGCGTACCGTGTCCGGGAAGAAGCATCGCTCGAACTAAGTATCCCTGATCGGCCAAAGATTTTCCGATATCGGTAAACGTCCAAGGGGAATCTCCGAGGCCGTGAATCATTAATCCGGCTTGGCCGTTCGGATTTTTAGGCTGGATTTCAAAAGGCGAGTTGCCTTCGATTTCAGCCACATGATCATCCGTCACAAAATGGCGTCTTTCAGCAACGTAAGCTTTCGCCTGAATGGCGTAACTATCAAAAGTAGGCTGGCCGCCCGGCAGCATATCGGGCGTCGGTTCGGAAGCGCATCCGATCAGGAAGGCAACCGGTAAAGCAATCATTAACGGCTTGAAGTTCATCGTGTATGTAATTCGAGTTTGTAATAGACAAACAACTCACTTCTATCGGTAAATTTTCATTATCGAATAAAAGAAGGCCTCTAACCCAAGCTTTGCCGCCGGAAAGTCGAAAAAGTTTGTGAAAAAAACTCCTGCGGCAATTTACCGAGGAGCACAAAAAAGAATAGGCCCGACAACTGAAGGGCCTAAAACGATCTAGGAGGAAAAGCTGAGTAGTGTTTGCGCACTCTCATTGACAATGACTTTACCGCCATATCTATTTGAATGCTGAAGCAATTTATTTCTGTTGCAAGAGAATGTTAAGAAGCTACATATTTTCCAATTATTGGTAACAACTGAGGAAAATTTGTTACTTTAGCGAGACGAAAAGATCGATTCTCTCTTCTATTTGAAAAACTGCATTTTGCTTGTTTCTCGAACCAGACCTAAAAAAGAAAAATTTTTCTATTAATTAAAAGGATGTTGCACAAAGCCTAAAATGTTCAGGACTAAATGGCAAAAGAAAAAATGTCTCAAACTCAAACCTCGACAAAATATGCCGAACCTCCGATAAAAATTAATCGGGCGCTTTACGGCGTTTTACTTGCCTCACTGGCATCCGTCTTTTGGGGATCAATGGGTGTATGTGTTCAATACATCTTTGAAAACACCAAAACCGAGCCTCAGGCGTTGTCCTCGCTCAGGCTGTTATTGTCCGGAATTGTTCTGGTCATTTTGAATTTGTACTTATCGCGCCGGCCTTTGTTGGCTGCTTTTTCGTCTCTGAAGGGATCGCTCGGTATTGCACTCAGCGGCATTGAGCTTCTTTGTGCGCATCTGACGTTCTTTATTGCTATTTACTATTCAAATGCGGGAACCGCAGCGATTTTCATAGCAACGACGCCGCTGCTTGCCGGAATCTACCTCTTTTTAAGAGGAACGAAACGCTTTACCGCAAAAGAGGGCCTTAGCCTTCTTCGGTGTTCTTTTAATCGTTTCAAAAGGCGACTTTTCTGCCTTCCAGTTTAATTGGCACGCCGTTTTCTGGGGCATGATGTGTGCTTTTTTCTCGGCGATCTATTCCATTCAGCCCAAGCCTCTGATTGACCGCTGGGGCGTGGTTCCGGTAGCGAGCTGGGGCATGATGGCTTCAGGCATTGCCGGGCTTTTTCTCGCCAATCCGATTGTTACCGCTGAAGGGTTAGATGCGAAGGCCTGGCTGGCCCTGACTTATATCGTTTTAGCAGGAACGGTCTCGGCATTCTGGTTATATTTGGCTTGTTTGAAGTACATTTCTCCGGTCACTGCCGGTCTCGTTGTGTGCCTCGAGCCCACCTCTGCCTATGTTTTCGGCATCATGTTTATGAACCTGACACTCGGATGGATCGAGTGCCTCGGCATTGCGATGGTGATTTCTCAGGTATTCATACTTTCTATTCGTTCTATGAAGAGGTCATGAGAAGGAAAAACATCCTTGCGTTAGAATCCTCAAAATAGTCAAACTGAACGGCGTTCATCCGGAAGGACGCATTGCGGTTCAACAGCGCGAGGATTTTTGCTATGAGTCGTTCAGACCAATACGAAACTTTTATGAAAGACGTCTTTGAACACGGCGTCGAAAAATCCGATCGTACGGGTGTCGGCACTCGTTCGATGTTCGGATACCAAATGCGTTTTAATCTTCAGGAAGGTTTTCCGCTTGTCACGACCAAGAAACTGCATCTTCGCTCCATTATTCATGAGCTTTTGTGGTTCTTACACGGTGACTCCAACGTCAAATAGCTTCACGACAACAAGGTGACGATTTGGGACGAATGGGCAGATGCCAACGGCGACTTAGGTCCGATCTACGGTGTTCAGTGGCGTCATTGGAAGACTTCTGACGGCGGTTACATTGATCAGATCTCAAACCTGATCCATCAGATTAAAACCAATCCGGACTCCCGTCGTTTGGTCGTCTCTGCCTGGAACGTCGGAGAAATTGACAAGATGGCGCTGCCGCCTTGCCACATGTTCTTCCAGTTCTATGTGGCTCAGGGAAAACTGTCCTGCCAGCTTTATCAGAGAAGCTGCGATATCTTCCTCGGAGTTCCGTTTAATATTGCGAGCTATTCGCTGCTCACGCACATGATTGCGCAGCAGTGTGATTTGGATGTCGGTGACTTTATCTGGACCGGCGGCGACTGCCATATCTATAACAATCACTTCGAACAGGTGAAGCTGCAGCTGAGCCGTGAACCTCGTCCATATCCGAAGTTAATCATTAAGCGTCGTCCGGACTCTATTTTTGATTACAAGTTCGAAGATTTTGAAATCGTTGACTATGATCCGTGGCCTGCGATCAAGGCTCCGATTGCGGTTTAATCATTTTAGTTTTTTAGTATGAAGCCTCATATCAGTCTTATTGTTGCGCGAAGCCGAAACGGAATTATCGGCAAAGAGGGCAAACTGCCATGGCGTCTGTCGGAAGACTTAAAGTTTTTTAAACAGACAACGATGGGACGTCCCGTCATCATGGGGCGCCGTACCTGGGAATCGATCGGAAGACCGCTCCCGGGGCGCCAGAATATCGTATTAACGCGAGACCCATCCTATAAAGCCGAAGGGGCGACGGTTGTCTCCTCCTTGGAAGAGGCACTGAAGCATTTCGGTCCGGACGATATTGTTTTCATTATCGGTGGTGCCGATCTTTACCGCCGAGCTCTCCCGTTAGTAGATACGGCCTGGGTAACGGAAATTGAGACCGATGTAGAAGGGGATGCATCTTTCGATCCGCTTAATAAAGACGAGTGGATGCTTGTTTGGAGTGAGGACCATCCCAAAACCGAAGCTCAGCCGTTAGGTTTTAAATTCCAGCGGTTTGAGCGCGTAAAACATACCGTTTATTAAGACAGGTTCGGTTTTTAGGTATTCATGACTAAGTCTCATGATTAGCCCTAGTTTTGCTTTTGGTCTAAAAAGCTAAAATAACCACAACATATCTGAATCGAATCAAAATGACGAAAGAATTAATGCAGCTTGAGGTCGACAGTGACCTTAAAAAAGCTTTTTTAGCTTGTGTGTCCAGAGCCTATAACGGCAAGGTCGAAGAGGGAATCCTTGACTTAATGAGAATTTATGTCGAACGCGCAAAAGGCACGCCCGGACAGAAGATGATCAAAGAAAAGGTCAAGGAATATGTCTACGGCGGTGAAGTTCAGGCCGGCCTGTCTCCTCGCGAAATGGAAAAAATCTTCCTCAATAAGACAGAAGAGGACATCGAAGCTGCGCGCCTCGATAAGTAAGATTTTGAAGAAAAATAAACGAGAGTCAGTTTTCAAACGGCTCTCGTTTTTGTTTAGCTTTGACTTGAAGGATATCTGCTTCAAGTTAATCCAAGCTGCTTGCAGCCTGATTAATCATTGAAATGTCAACGCCGTGTTTCGTAAGTTCTTCTACGACGTTGTCCATCGTCTTATCAAACTTGGGATTAGAATCCGCACGCTGCCATAAGTCAGCGACTTCCTGGTTGCAGAGTCTACGGTCAGCATCCGTGAAAATAATCCCATCTTCCACGGTTCGGCGGCCGACCGAGTCCCTTGGAAGCAGCCTTGCAGAAACCACCGCCATATATGCCATCATTGCATAAGTCGGAAGGTTAGGATCTAAGACTTTCTCTCCTGCCAAATAACGATGAATTAAGGCCTCGATTTGTTTGCTTTTTAAAGAGGCAAACTGCCTCAGCGGAAGGCAATCTGACAGAACAGCCGAGGATTTCTCAACCGAAGTAATCTGGCAGTAAAAGCCGTGACGCTCGCCCGGACTGACTTCATGCGTCAAATCAGGATCGGCATTTTTGGCAAGCTGCAGATCTAACGTGTATTCCGGTCTGGGGATATCAAACTGAACCCTTGTTTTCCCCTTGTTTGTCCTGGAAATAAAAGATTTAACGATTCCGTAATTACCGAGATATTTCTTTTGGGCGCCCGATAGATCCGTCTTCGCCTGTTTGGCAAAGGCTCTCGGGTTGAGATAGAAAATTTTCGGGCTTTCAAAGAGCGTGGTTGCCCCTGAATTGATAAAGCCGTCAATTTGTTCTTGAGCAAAGCTTTCAATGATGTACGTTTCCAGGGGCGAGAGGTTATAACCTTTTGCGACACCGACACTTGCAAAAGTTACTCCGGCCCCGGCGAGCAGGGCGGCTGCAACGAAAGTCTTTGTGTTCAGTTTGCTTAGGCAGTTCATTTTTTTATTGTGTTACCAGCGGCGATCCGCGATCTTCATCTGCTGTTCGTCGACGAAGAACCAGAAATCGCGTTCATTCAAAGTAATGCGGTGAACAACCAGACCGGTATCGGCATCTTTGTATTCAAAGACAACATTAATCGGCTGATTCGAGAGGAATTGGTTTTCTGCTTCGGCGCACAAATTCTCAAAGTTAATACTCGGCATATCCCAAGGATCTTCATCATCCATATCAAGAAGGTTGCCCTGGAAGCGCGGATGGCACATTAAGAATTTAAGCACATCAGCAAGCTGTTCTGTCGGGATGACCCAAAGATGGAGGCCGCCGTCAGAAGTCAGCGATTCAAATACTTCTTTAACAATCTTGTTGTAGTCGATGTCATCGGGCACAGTCAGGATGTCTTTCATACCCAGAGGATCATTCGGGTGTGTTGCATACCATTCCTGCCCGGTTGTGGTCAGCGGACCTTCAAGCTTCATGCGAAGGTCGTCAAAGGCAATAAAGCCGAGTGCAAAAGGATTGGCGTTGCCTGCCTTGCGGGCAGCGTCAATGAGTTTTGTAATGAGATCTTTCTTTGTAAGCTGATTCTGCGGCTTCTCTACATCTATTTATTCAAACTACAAGGTATCGCATTGTAAACATTTTGTTACGCAGAGTGGGACTAATCCGAGCACATTTCTTTTGTCGGGTGATTTCCGAAATAAGTTTCGTTTAGTTTCTGATTTATCTTGCTTTATTGGCAATTAAGCTTCCTTTAGAACATTAGGAGGACGGATACGGAAATACGCTAATTTTTGTTCTGTCTGTTTTAATATTGAGCGTTGTTTTTAATCGCTGATGCCTCAATAACATGATCAAAAAAGCTTCTTTCCTCGCATTGGTGTCCTGTGCTGTTTTTTCTGCGTCCTGCTATGCAGGACAATATGCACAGGCACTAGGAGACTGTGTCTATGACAACCTCTCTAGGGAGGACAAGAATGTGATGACTCAGTGGGCCTTTGTGACTCTCGGCAAAACTGATGCTGCAAAGCAAATTACCGTCATTCCCGAAAGCAAGATTAAGCAGGTCAACAAAGAAGCCAAAAAGCGTCTGACTCGCTTGATGACTGAGGCCTGCGCTAGAGAAGCTGCCAATGTCGCACTCCATGAATCTAAAAACGGCCTTCAGGACGCAGCGGCACAGCTTGGAGTCAGACTTGCCAAAGAACAACTTAAGGGCAAAACAGATGAAGCCTTGGCTAATCTCCTGAATCCGGGAACGGCAAATGTGCTCAGAGGCGCGGAAGTTCTGAAAGGATTCTTCAAGAAGCCTCAGTAAGCAAGCAGCTTTCACGATACGGAGAATCGGTATGTCTGAAATATTCGATCCGCCGCATCCAGGCCGTAACTTAACTTCGGCGCTTGATGCTCTGAAGCTGAGCACAGAGCAATTTGCCTCTAACTTGGGCCTTTCATCGGAAAGCATTGCACAAGTAATCAGTGGCGAAGCACCGGTGACTCCTGAATTGGCCGTCAAATTTGCTTCTGCCATTTCCGGACCTGACTCTGCGATGTGGCTCCGTATGCAAGCGACGTACGATAATTGGCAAAGGAAGCAACGCGATTCGCAGGATCATTAGAAAACCGAGAATTCTCTTAGAGAAAAGCTTCTCTTCTCTGGATATCTCAGTATGCGACTTCACTAAAAACAGAATCGGCCTAGACGACTCCACCCAAGTCGTTAGGCCGAAATTCTTTGCCGTTTCAAGATTAGATCAATTTCTTTTCTTTCTTGAAAGCATCAACAACGGGACCGGCAGCATGCGGGTTGGTCATCAGCATCGGATCAACCAGCTTATGAGCTTCCTCGGCTGTCATCAAGCCCATCTCAACAACTGCTTCCCGGACATTCTTACCGGTCTTTTCGCAGTAATGAGCAACCTTGACGCCCATCGGGTAACCGAGAGCAGTTGCAACGACCGTGCTCAGAGCGATCGAAGAATTGGCTTCCTGAGCGCATCTTTCTTTGTTGGCTGTCATTCCGTCAACGCAGAACACACGAAGGATCTCAAGCTCGCTGTTGATTAACTGGAAGTTTTCGAACAGGCACTTGTAGAAAGTGGCATCCCAAACGTTCAGGTCAAGTTCGCCTTCGTCGTAGGCCATAGAGATGGCAACATCATTTCCGACGACCTGATGAGAGATCTGGATAACCATTTCCGGAACGGTCGGGTTGATCTTCCCCGGCATGATGGAGGATCCCGGGGAGAGAGCGGGAACGTTGACTTCCATGAAACCGGAGCGAGGACCGGACCCCATGAGTCTGAAGTCTTTGCAGATCTTGGAAAGTGTCATTGCCACTTCTTTGAGAACGCCGGCGACTTCAACGATGAAATCAGGATTCTGGAAACCATCGAAAAGGTTTTCCATCGGTTTTACTTCTTCACCGTACTGCTTGCTCAGTTCGACATAAAGCGCATCTTTGTAACCGGGAGCAGCACTGAAGCCGGTGCCGACTGCGCTGCCGCCCATAACGATTTCGAAGCAGCCGGGGCGGAGATGTCTGACTTTTCTTGCCATACGTTCAACAACGGAGGCGTAGCCGCTGAATTCCTGGCCGAGAGTGAGGGGCAGTGCGTCCTGAATACAAGTTCTTCCAACTTTAACAACGTCCTTAAATTCTTTTTCTTTCTTGCGCAAGGAGGCAGCGAGTAGATCTAACTGTTTGATGAGTTCGTCAACACGGCCGATCATGCCGAGGTGAGTAGCAGAAGGAATCGTGTCGTTGGTTGACTGACCCATATTGACATGAGTGTTCGGATGAACTTTCTCCGTGCCTTTGTGGCCGGTCAGGATTTCATTGGCGCGGTTGCCGATGACTTCATTCACATTCATGTTAACGCAGGTGTAACCGCCGCCCTGCCACATATCCAACGGGAACGGGTCGTTGAATTTGCCTGTCAGCATTTCATCGCAGGCCTGAGCAATAGCCTTGGAAACATCAGCCGGCATGGCACCGATCTTACCTTTGGCAATAGCTGCTGCTTTCTTAATCTGAGCCAGTGCATAGTGCATATCAGGATAGAAAATAACAGGAAGACTCGCTGTACCTGATACTTTCTCCATACGGTGCGTTTGGATGCCGTAGTACTGATCGTTCGGGATTTC
>ENA-OQKF01001266-OQKF01001266.1-human-gut-metagenome-genome-assembly--contig:-NODE-1266-length-11927-cov-3.155678_pt1 | contig 11927 bp, 9 predicted proteins | sample MGYA00242617_ERZ504784 | MGnify/ENA primary metagenome ERZ504784 (study PRJEB26092, sample SAMD00036364) | human gut metagenome | host: Homo sapiens | study: EMG produced TPA metagenomics assembly of... | reverse complement strand
CGGTGCAGGCGCTGTAAGGCGTCCACGCTGTCCTGGCGAAGCGGATCGCGCACGGCCAGCAGCGCGGCAGCTTTGCCGTCCACCGCCAGCAGAACCGGGGTAGCGCCCTGAGACGCCTGCGCCTTCAGCTCGTTTTCCAGCGCAGCGGTATCAATACCGTTTTCATTGAGCAGCGCCTGGTTGCCCAGCAGCAGCGCATGGCCTTCTGCCTCACCGCTCACGCCGAGCCCGCGCAGGGTGCGGAAATTGCTCACCTGCGGCAGGCTGGCATTCCCGGCTTTCTCAATAATGGCGTGGGCCAGCGGGTGGCTGGAGCCTTGTTCAAGCGCCGCGGCGAGACGCAGCGCGTCATCCTGCGTGATGCCTGCGGTTATCACGGCCACTACCTGCGGTTTCCCTTCCGTCAGCGTGCCGGTTTTATCAAACACCAGCGTGTCCAGCGTGCTCGCCCGCTGCAACGCATCGGCATCCCGTACCAGCACACCAAATTCAGCGGCACGGCCTACGCCTGAAATGATCGACATTGGCGTGGCAAGACCGAGCGCGCAAGGACAGGCAATGATCAGCACCGTGGTGGCAATCACCAGGGTATAAACAATTTGCGGTGCCGGGCCGAAGACATACCAGATAGCCGCGCTCAGCAGCGCGATACCGACCACGACCGGCACAAAAATGGCGGAGATTTTATCGGCCAGCTGACCAATTTCCGGCTTACTGCTCTGTGCCTGACGCACCATACGAATAATGCGTGACAGCGTGGTATGGCTGCCGACGGCACTGGCGGTGAAAAGCACGCTACCGTCCTGCACCACCGTACCGGCATGAATGGCATCGCCCTGGGCTTTCTGTTGCGGGACGGGTTCGCCGGTCAGCATCGCTTCGTCAAACCAGGCTTCGCCCTGAGTGATTTCACCGTCGACAGGAACGCGGTCGCCGGTGGTCAGGCGCAGCGTCATGCCGGGTTGAACTTCAGCCAATGGGACGCTTTCTTCACCCGCATCCGTCACGACGCGCGCGGTCGGTGGGGTTAAATCCAGCAGGCGTTCCAGCGCTTTGGAGGAGCGCTGACGGGCGCGCGCTTCAAGCATATGGCCGAGGTTAATCAGGCCGATAATCATCGCGCTCGCTTCATAATAGAGATGACGCGCTTCCATCGGGAACCACTGGGGCCAGACGTTGACGCTCATAGAGTACAGCCACGCCGCACCCGTGCCGAGTGCGACAAGGGTATCCATCGTCGCGGTGCGATTTTTCAGGCTTTTCCAGGCGCTGGAGTAGAAGTGACCGCCTGCGAAGACCATCACGGCAAGCGTAATCAACCCAATGACCAGCCACAGCGTGCGGTTATCGTCGGTGACCATCATATTGTCACCGATCATACCCCACACCATGACCGGCACCCCAACCAGCAGCGCGACGATGGCCTGCCAGCGGAAGCGTTTCATGGTGGCGACGGCCGTTTCCTGCTGGCGTTGACGACGTTTGAGGTCATCTTCGATGGCCTCTGCGCCGTAGCCCGCTTTTTCAACGGCCTGCACTAAATCGGCGGCGGAGGCACTGCCCATCACCAGCGCGGTACGCTCCGCAAGATTGACCCGTGCCTGCGCGACACCCGGTACAGCCTGCAAGGCATTTTGTACCCGGGAGACGCAGCTGGCGCAGCTCATGCCGTTGATCAGCAGCTGTTGGCTGTCATCAATATCATCAGCTACCGGAAGCTCAGGAGTGGCCGCTGTCAGTGCTTCCGACGGGGATGATGACTCTGCCAGCGGTTTAGCCTTTGGGTGGCTCAGCTCCGCCCCATAACCAGCCTGTTTGATCGTATCAATCAGCGCATCCGCACTGGCGCTACCGGTGACGGCGGCGTGATCAAGGGTCACTTCAGCGCTGTCTACATCAGGACGCTGCTCCAGACTTTCTTTAACGCGTTTGACACAGTGGCCGCAGGAGAGGCCGTCCAGTGTCAGGTCAATAGTGTGAGACATAACAAAACTCCCGTATAATGATCTGGTCAGATGTTGACCGGCATAACGCTTTTCGCTAACTGTTATGAAGGTTAAACCTTCCATCAAGGGGAAGGTCAAGGGGGAAATGTGAATATCAGTGATGTTGCGAAAAAAACCGGATTGACCAGCAAAGCGATCCGTTTTTATGAAGAGAAGGGGCTGGTGACGCCGCCGCTGCGCAGTGAAAATGGCTACCGCAGTTATACGCAACTGCATCTTGATGAACTGATGCTGCTGCGCCAGGCGCGGCAGGTGGGATTTAACCTTGAAGAGTGCGGCGAGCTGGTCACCTTATTCAACGATCCGGCGCGCCATAGCGCAGACGTGAAAAAACGTACGCTGGAGAAAGTGGCTGAGATTGAACGCCACATTACCGAGTTACAGGCGATGCGTCAGCAGCTTCTGGCGCTGGCGGAATCCTGCCCGGGGGATGACAGCGCAGACTGCCCGATTATCGATAATCTGTCCGGCTGCTGTCATCGTAAGGCTCATGCCTGACAGGCTTTAACCCGCAGGGTTATCCCTTCCACCGCAATGACCTCAACCTGCGTGCCGGCGCTGAGGTCATCGTCGGCCACCACGGGCCATGAACTGTCGCCCACGCGCATATGTCCGCGCCCGTTAACCAGCGCCGTGTCGAGCGTAAAACGTTTGCCGACAATCTGCTGCCCGCGCTGATTGAGGTGGGCGTCGAGCGGTTTCTGCTCTGTCACCTGGCGGTTAAGCCAGCGCCACCACAGCCAGGCGGCCAACAGCGTCAGCACGGCAAATAACGCCCCCTGCCACGCCCAGTCGAGGGGCAGTAGCCAGACCACTAACCCGGTAATGACAGCGGCAACACCGCTCCAGAGCAGGTAACCGTTGCCGCCAAGCATCTCCGCGGCCAGCAATAAGCCACCGAGGCTTAGCCAGAATGCATGAGGATGTGCGACGATTAGCTCAATCATTTTTTGCGCTCGTTTCCGCTGTCTTTGATAAGTTCAGTGATCCCGGCGATGGGGCCCAGCGGGCGGCTGGCATCCAGCGGAATCAGCACCACTTTGCTGTTGTTCGCGGAGCCAATCTCTTTCAGCGCGTCAGTGTATTTTTGCGCAACGAAGTAGTTCACCGCCTGGATATCACCCGCCGCAATTGCTTCAGAGACCATCTGGGTGGCGCGGGCTTCCGCTTCTGCAGAACGTTCACGGGCTTCCGCCTGTAAGAAGGCAGACTGGCGTTCACCTTCCGCTTTCAGGATCTGCGACTGTTTTTCCCCTTCGGCTTTCAGGATCTCTGCCTGACGTACCCCTTCAGCTTCCAGAATGTAGGCGCGTTTGGTCCGTTCCGCTTTCATCTGCGCGTTCATGGAGGCGATTAACTCTGCCGGTGGGCGCACGTCGCGGATCTCAATACGGGTAACTTTGATCCCCCACGGGTTGGTGGCCTCGTCGACAATGTGCAGCAGGCGGGTGTTAATGCTGTCGCGCTGAGAGAGCATCTCGTCCAGCTCCATTGAACCGAGCACGGTACGAATGTTGGTCATCGTCAGATTTACGATAGCCAGCTCCAGATTGCTGACTTCATAGGCCGCTTTTGGGGCATCAATAACCTGAATAAAACAGACCGCATCAATGGTGACGTTGGCGTTATCCTTGGAGATCACTTCCTGGGAAGGAATATCCAGCACCTGTTCCATCATATTGATTTTACGTCCAATCCTGTCCATGAAAGGGACAATCAGGCTTAAACCCGGCTGGAGCGTGTTGGTGTAGCGGCCAAAGCGTTCAACGGTCCACTGATACCCTTGTGGGACAATTTTGACGCCAGCGCCGACAATAACCAGCGCAACGAAAATAAGGACAGGTATAACGATAAGCATAAAAACCTCCTGTTTTGCATGCTGTGACGAAGGGAACTGCGTGTGTGTTATGAGTCAGTATATCGGCTATCGGGCTGAAATTCGCCCCTGTAAAGAAGGGGGCGCGACGAATACCGGTAAAACCTTTACTCCAGCCATCGATACACCCTATTCGCGCTGCGTTCGTGAAAGGATTATTCTACGCATGGTTGCAATAAAGGTGGTTACAGGATGCATGATGAACAATAAAAATACGCTCTTGCAGGTCAGGGATGTCGGTTTTCGTGTGGCAAATACCACGATCCTTCAGCATGTCGATTTTTGTCTTTCCCCGGGTGAGTTCAAACTGATAACAGGGCCGTCAGGCTGTGGTAAAAGCACGTTATTAAAGATTGTCGCTTCACTGCTCAGCCCCACTGAGGGCGCTATTCTGTTTGAAGGGCAGGATATCGCGACACTGTCGCCAGAAAGCTATCGCCAGCAGGTCTCTTACTGCGTGCAAACCCCTTCGCTGTTTGGGGACACGGTTTATGACAACCTGGTCTTTCCGTGGCAAATCCGTCATAAAACGCCGGAGCCAGAAAAATTTATCACCGATCTGGCCCGCTTTGGCCTGTCGAAAGAGACGCTGACTAAATCCATCAATGAATTATCGGGCGGCGAAAAGCAGCGTGTTTCGCTTATTCGCAATCTGCAGTTTTTGCCGAAGATATTGTTACTGGACGAGATCACCAGCGCGCTGGATGAGGTGAACAAACGCAACGTTAACGAGATTATTCATCGTTACGCAAGCGAGCAGAATATTGCCGTGCTGTGGGTTACGCACGATTCAAACGAAATTACCCATGCGGATGATGTCATTACGCTTGAGCCGCAGGGCGGGAAAATGCAGGAGGCAAACCATGGGTGAGCATAATATTACGAATACGTCGCTGGCGTTTTCGATGGTGCTGGTACTGATCGCTATTGTGGTGAGCTACCGGGAAAAGCTGGGTCTGGAGAAAGATATTATCTGGAGTATCTGCCGCGCGGTTATCCAGCTCATTATTGTCGGCTATGTGCTGAAGTATATTTTTAACGTCAACCACGCGGTGCTGACGCTCCTGATGGTGCTGTTTATCTGCTTTAACGCGGCGTGGAACGCGCAGAAACGCAGTAAGTATATCGATAAGGCGTTTGTCTCATCGTTTATCGCCATTACAACCGGGACGGCGCTGACGCTGGCGGTGCTGGTGGTGTCCGGCTCAATCGAGTTTACGCCGATGCAGGTTATCCCTATTTCCGGGATGATTGCGGGGAACGCTATGGTGGCTGTAGGACTGTGTTACAACAACCTCGGCCAGCGATTTAGCAGTGAACAACAGAAGCTGCAGGAGAAATTAAGTCTGGGGGCGACACCGAAAATGGCCTCGGCGGTACTGATCCGCGACAGCATCCGCTCGTCGCTGATCCCAACGGTGGATTCCGCAAAAACGGTTGGGCTGGTTAGCCTGCCGGGAATGATGTCCGGGCTGATTTTTGCTGGTATCGCTCCGGCCACAGCCATTAAATATCAGATCCTGGTGACCTTTATGCTGTTCTCTACGGCCAGCCTGTCGACCATCATTGCCTGCTATTTAACCTATCGGAAGTTCTACAACGCGCGCCACCAGCTGGTGGTGACGCAGTTGAAAAAGGCGGGGTGACCGCCTCTTTTGCAGGCCCGGTGAGCGCTAGCAGCACCGGGTCTGTTCATCAGTAGAGCAGGGCGTACAGCTGACGGCGGTACGTCGACGCCAGCGCATCGCCGGTGCACAGCGCGGCCAGGATCTCCTGGAACATTTTCCGCGCCTGACCGTCGGCGGCACCCAGATCGTTTTGCAGATGGCTGAACAGCAGTGCCAGCGCTTCTTCGTTACGTCCCACCTGATGCAGCTGCAGCGCCAGCTGGCTTGCCAGCGCGGCATCGGTCGGGTTATCGGCAACCTGCTGTTGAAGCTGCTGGATCTCCGGCGTATCCGCCGCCTGTTTCAGCAGATCGATCTGCGCGACCAGACCCTGATAACGGGTATCCTGATCCTGCAGTGGAATGGTCTTCAGCACAGCTTCTGCATCGTCGGAACGGTGCAGGGCAATCTGCGTTTCCGCAAGGAGCAGGCCAATCTGGCTGTCCTGTTTCGACAGCTGCCACGCCTCTTTGAGCAGCGGCAGCGCTTCGTCGTATTTGCCTTCCTGCATCAGTCCCATGGCTTCCTGCGCCTTCAGCTCTTCCTCGCGTGGCAGGACTTTATCCAGCAGGGCGCGGATTGCTTCTTCAGGCTGTGGCCCCTGGAAGCCATCAACAGGTTGCCCATTCTGGAACAGATAGACGGTAGGAATCGCGCGCAGGCCAAACTGAGACGCCACCATAGGCTCAGTGTCACAATCCAGTTTGGCGAGAATGAACTGGCCATTGTATTGCGCGGCAAGGCTTTCGAGTACCGGCGTCAGCTGCAGACAGTGTTGGCTACGCTCAGACCAGAAGTAGAACAGCACCGGTTTGGTCATGGACTGTTCGAGGGTCTGTTGCAGGTTTGCTTCAGTAATATTGACGATATTCTGTACGGACATGCGGCCTTCTCTTTTATCGGTTTGTTATTTACATGGGGGTTAGCGACGACGCTTCAACTCAACCGTGTAAAATTTTGTCCATCATCCGGCCCGGCAGCAGGCGTTTTAACCAGCCTACCGCATGGGTTACCAGCGTCACCGGATAGCGCATTTTTGGGTTTTCGCTCTCAAAAGCATGGCGCACTTTAGCGACGACTGCTTCCGGCCCGAGCGTAAAGCGTGCGGCGATACCGGGGTTTTCGACCGGTTTATCCGCCTGGGTCTGGTTAACGTTTTCCGTAAAGCGGGTGCGGATAGGGCCCGGCTCAATCAGGCTGACCTTAATGCCGCTGTGACGCAACTCCATGCGCAGGGCATCGGACCAGGCCTCCAGCGCATATTTGCTGGCGGCATAGGCCCCGCGGCCCGGGGTTGAAATCAGCCCCATCACGGAGGAGGTCATCACAATGCGTCCTTCACCGTGCGGCAGCATGGCGGGGAGCAGGCGCATGGTGAGCTGATGGACGCCAAAGAAATTGGTGGAAAACTGTTTTTCCAGCTGTTCGCGGGTGAGCGTGTCCAGGGGACCAGACACGCCGTAGCCGGCATTGTTAAAAAGGCCGTACAGACGGTTGTCGGTCAGGGTCAGCACCTCATCGGCAGCGCGTTCCACGCTTTCCGGTGAGTCTAAATCCAGTAACACACCGGTAAAGCCCAGCCCGTTCATGCGTTCGACGTCGTCGGGTTTACGGCAGGCCGCCAGTACCCAATATCCCTGACGCTTCAACTCGAGTGCACTTTCAAGACCGATTCCGCTGGAACATCCTGTAATTAAGACCGATTTTTGCATAACTTTACCTGTCAGGATCTCCGCTGAATTAGGAGTCATGTTTAACTAAAGGGGCCAGCCGTGTTGCCATCCAGTCGGCAATAAACGGCTGCGCATCGCGATTGGGGTGGATCCCATCGTCTTGCATCCACTGGGGTTTGAGATAGACCTCTTCCATAAAAAATGGCAGCAGCGGAATATCAAACTCGTTGGCAAGCTTTGGGTAGATCGCGCTAAAGGCTTCATTATACCGACGTCCATAGTTGGCGGGCAGGCGAATTTGCATCAGCAGCGGTTGCGCATTCGCGGCCTTAATATCCTTAAGGATCGTGCGCAGGGTCTGTTCCGTTTGCTGAGGCTGGAAACCACGCAAGCCATCATTACCGCCCAGCTCAACCAGCACCCATCGCGGTTGATGCTGTTTGAGCAAGGCTGGCAGGCGCGACAAGCCTTGCTGCGAGGTATCACCGCTGATGCTGCCATTAATAACCGTTGTCTTACTCTGCCATTTGTCATTGAGCAGAGCCGGCCAGGCCGCGTTGGCCGCCATGCGATAGCCTGCACTCAGGCTGTCACCGAGAACCAGTAACGTGTCCGCTGCCGCCGCGCGGAAGGTCATCAGGATTAAAAACAGGAAGGGCAAATGCCAGCGGAAAACATTGTTGAAGTTCATCGTCTTAAGAAGTCCGTCGGTCAGGGGGAACACGAGCTTTCCATCCTCACCGGAGTTGAACTCGTTGTCAAACGCGCCGAAACCATTGCGCTGATTGGCGAGTCCGGCTCCGGGAAGTCCACGCTGCTGGCCATTTTAGCCGGTCTGGACGACGGCAGCAGTGGAGAGGTCAACCTGGTCGGGCAACCGCTGCATCAGCTTGATGAAGAGGCACGTGCCGCGCTCCGCGCACGTCATATCGGCTTTGTCTTTCAGTCCTTCATGCTGATCCCGACGCTCAATGCGCTGGAAAACGTTGAACTGCCGGCGCTGCTGCGCGGCGAGAACAGCCGTGAAAGTCGCGCCCACGCGAAGGCATTGCTGGAGCAACTAGGGCTTGGCAAACGCCTCGACCATCTTCCGGCGCAGCTTTCCGGCGGGGAGCAACAGCGTGTGGCCCTGGCCCGGGCGTTTAACGGCCGCCCGGACGTGCTGTTTGCGGATGAGCCTACCGGAAACCTCGACCGTAAGACCGGGGATAAAATTGCCGACCTGCTGTTTTCGCTCAACCGCGAACACGGGACCACGCTGATTCTGGTGACCCACGATCCGCAACTGGCTGCCCGCTGCGACCGTCGCCTGCGGCTGGTTAACGGTGAACTGCAGGAGGAAGCATGATTGCCCGCTGGTTCTGGCGCGAATGGCGCTCGCCTACGCTGCTGATTGTCTGGATGGCGTTAAGCCTGGCGGTAGCCTGCGTGCTGGCGTTGGGCAGCGTCAGCGATCGCATGGAGAAAGGGTTAAGCCAGCAAAGCCGCGAGTTTATGGCCGGAGACAGGGCGCTGCAAAGCTCTCGTCCCGTCCCGCCGGGCTGGCTTGAGGAGGCGCGTAAGCGTGGACTGAAGGTGGGGGAACAGCTGAGCTTTCAGACCATGACCTTTGCCGGCGATACGCCGCAGCTGGCGAGCGTCAAAGCCGTCGACGACCTTTACCCGCTGTACGGTGAACTGCAGACCAGCCCGCCTGGCTTAAAGCCGAAACCGGGCACGGTGCTGCTGGCGCCACGTTTAATGGCGCTGCTGAACCTGAAAACGGGTGACAGCATCGACGTGGGTGACGCCACGCTCCGCATCGCCGGGGAAGTGGTTCAGGAACCTGACTCCGGCTTTAACCCGTTCCAGCTTGCCCCGCGCTTGCTGATGAATACCGCTGATGTGGCGAATACCCATGCCGTGCAGCCGGGAAGCCGCGTCACCTGGCGCTATAAGTTTGCGGGAACGCCCGCCCAGCTTGACGCGTATGAAAAATGGCTTCTGCCGCAGTTAAAACCGGAGCATCGCTGGTACGGACTGGAGCAGGACGAAGGGGCGCTTGGTAAATCTCTCGAACGTTCTCAGCAGTTCCTGCTGCTTTCAGCGCTGTTAACCCTGCTGCTGGCCGTGGCGGCGGTGGCGGTGGCCATGGGGCACTACTGCCGCAGCCGATACGATCTGGTGGCGATCCTCAAGACCCTCGGCGCGGGCAGCGCCCAACTGCGTAAGCTGATTGTCGGCCAGTGGCTGATGCTGCTGGTGTTGTCAGCACTCACCGGTGGGGCGATGGGGCTGCTGTTTGAAAAGCTGCTGATGGTCATGCTGAAACCGGTACTGCCTGCCGTACTTCCACCGGCCAGCCTCTGGCCGTGGCTGTGGGCGATTGGCGCGATGATGGTGATCTCGGTGCTGGTGGGGCTTCGCCCGTACCGGCTGTTGCTCGCGACGCAGCCGCTTCGCGTGCTGCGCCGTGACGTGGTGGCCAACGTCTGGCCGCTGAAGTTCTATCTTCCTGTCATTGTTGCGGTGTCGGTTGGGTTGTTGGCCTGGCTGATGGGCGGCAGCACGCTGCTGTGGGCCGTACTGGCCGGGGCGGTGGTGCTGGCGCTGCTGTGTGGTGTGGTCGGCTGGGTGCTCCTTAATGTGCTTAAAAAGCTGACGGTGAAGTCGCTTCCCGTGCGGCTGGCGGTGAACCGTCTGCTGCACCAGCCCTGGTCTACGCTGAGTCAGCTGTCTGCCTTTTCGCTGTCGTTTATGCTGCTGGCACTGCTGCTGGTGCTGCGCGGCGATCTGCTGGATCGCTGGCAACAGCAGCTTCCGCCGGAAAGCCCGAACTATTTCCTGATCAATATCGCCCCTGAGCAGGTGACACCGCTGAAGACGTTCCTGGCGGAACACCAGATTGTGCCGGAGTCGTTCTACCCCATCGTCCGTGCGCGTCTGACTCAGATCAACGGCCAGTCCACGGAGGGAAACAAGGATGAATCGCTTAACCGCGAACTGAACCTGACCTGGCAGGAGAAACGTCCAGATCACAACCCGATTACCGCCGGCAGCTGGCCGCCGAAAGCGGGTGAAGTGTCGATGGAAGAGGGGCTGGCGACGCGCCTGAACGTCAGGCTGGGCGACAGCGTGACCTTTACCGGCGATACCCAGGACTTTAGCGCTAAGGTCACCAGCCTGCGTAAGGTGGACTGGGAAAGCCTGCGGCCGAACTTCTTCTTTATTTTCCCCGCAGGCGCACTGGACGGGCAGCCGCAAAGCTGGCTCACCAGTTTCCGCTGGGAAAACGGCAACGGTATGCTGACCCGGCTGAACCGCGAATTTCCGACGGTCAGCCTGCTGGATATTGGCGCGATCCTTAAACAGGTCGGGCAGGTGCTGGAGCAGGTCAGCCGGGCTCTGGAGGTCATGGTGGTGCTGGTGACGATCTGCGGCGTACTGTTGCTGCTGGCCCAGGTGCAGGTCGGGATGCGGCAGCGTCATCAGGAGCTGGTGGTCTATCGCACGCTCGGGGCGAGTAAGCGACTGCTGCGCACCACGCTGTGGAGCGAGTTCGCCCTGCTGGGGCTGGTCTCGGGTCTGGTGGCGGCGATGGGTGCTGAGACGGCGTTAGCCGTGCTGCAGACCCGCGTCTTCGATTTCCCGTGGGAGCCTGACTGGCGACTGTGGTTCACGCTGCCGGTCTGCGGTGCGGTGCTGCTGTCGCTGTGCGGCGGCTGGCTCGGCACGCGATTGCTAAAAGGCAAAGCGCTGTTCCGTCAGTTTGCCAGTTAGTTCAAATCCGTGATAATTACGCACCGGTTTATCTGCTGGTGCGTAATAATTTAGCAGCACAAATCGGTAATACCCATGCGTTTAGTAGCACAAAACATTAAAAACCCGCGCACACAGCAAGATTATTTCCAGTTAATATTCACCTGCTAAATATTTAGCAGCGTGTCTATAAAGGAAAAATAATGACTATAAAAAAATCAGCGCTGGCAGTAACAATTGGCGCAGCAGTGGCATTGACCTCCTTCGCATCTCAGGCGGAAATCACGGTTCTTAAACAAGACCCTCAGGCGGGTAACCCGCTGAGCCGTCTTAACTTTACCGTTGGCGGCAGTATTCGTCCTCAGTTCAACATGATGACGGGCGACGGCGATAAAGGTTCCTACAAACGTAATGGCTTCGACGGCGGCACCCGTTTCCGTTTCGCAGCAGATTACTATCTGTTTGATGACATCAGCTGGATCAGCTACTACGAGCTGGGTGTGAACATTCCGGCGCTGTTCAACTGGGATAACCACTACGCTGAAGGTGATAACGACACCTCTCGCCGTATGCTGTATACCGGTCTGAAGAGCGACACCTGGGGTACGCTGACCTTCGGTCAACAGAACAGCGTTTACTATGATGTGGTTGGCGTGAAAACCGATATCTGGGACTACGACATGATTGGTCAGGCTCCAGGTAACGGGATCAACGGTGACTACGACGGCTCTTATCGTTCACGCAAAATGCTGAAATATAAGAAAACCGTAGGTGATGCGGATATCTATGCATCCTACCTGTTTGAAGACAGCGAATACCTGCCGGGCAATGGCCTGCGTTACAAACGTAAAGGCGGCGGTTCACTGGGTCTGGATTACCACCTGACCACCGCTCTGACCTGCGGCGCAGCGTGGCACTACACCTGCGCGGCCCTGCGGCACCCGGACACCGGCGCCAGCAAATCTCA
>ENA-OQKF01001264-OQKF01001264.1-human-gut-metagenome-genome-assembly--contig:-NODE-1264-length-11943-cov-9.451760_pt1 | contig 11943 bp, 10 predicted proteins | sample MGYA00242617_ERZ504784 | MGnify/ENA primary metagenome ERZ504784 (study PRJEB26092, sample SAMD00036364) | human gut metagenome | host: Homo sapiens | study: EMG produced TPA metagenomics assembly of... | reverse complement strand
CCGGCCTTCTTCGGGGTGACCACGCCCTTCGGGCTGACGGTCGCCACGTCCTTGTCGGACGAGCTCCAGCTCACGGACGCGCCCTTCGGGTCGGTGGTGGCGGTCAGCTGCTTCGTGGTCACGCCATTGGACAGATCCACGCTGTAATCCGACTGATCAATCTTCACGGACTTGGTCGGGATGACCACGCAATTGCGGGCCTCCCAGGTGCCGGACGAAGTGTTGCCGTCCCAAGCGTAATTGCCGTCGATCTTGAGGCCAGCGGCATCTACGCCTTCGGTGGTGTCGGCAGGGTACTTCTGGGTATTCGTGGCATTGCCATCGTTGAAGATGATGCGAGTATTGCTTCCCTCGAGATCGTCGGGAATCTCATACTTGTACTCGCCATCCTTGCCACAAGTGTCTCCCGAAGCGACCTTGGTCATCGGTTCGCCCGGCCACTTCGCATTTTCCTTCAAAGTGGTGGCGCTCGAATCGTCTACATACACATAGGCGTACAGGTTGCTCCACGCACTCGGCTTCTTCGCATAAGCCGTGCTGGTGGCGGCCGGATCCTTCTTCGTGTACTTGTATGTTGCGGAGACCGTTTGGCCATCCGCATCCTTGCCCTGCAGCTTCACGGTGATGGTGTCACCGATCGCCGTGGAAGCGCCGATGGTGATGGTGTCGCCATCCTGATACGAGCCGGACTTGCCCTCCGAAGTGGTGTAGGTGGCATCGGTGACATTGTTCGCATTCAGGGTAACGGTAGTGGTGTCCGTCTTGAACGAGCTGTCGCCCGGGGTTGCGGAGACCGAACCGGAATTGTCGGTGAAGAACACACTGATCTTGCCGCCGGGAGCGGAACCGGAAGTGATCTTGCCGCCGGAAACGGTGATGGTACCGCCGGAGACCTGGTCCTTGTAGGTGCCGTCGTCAAGGTTGGTGGCAGTGCCGGACAACTCTTGCGTATCACTCATGTTGGTGATGGTCACACCGTCGTTCTTGGAGTTGCCATCCTTGATGTAACGCTCGACCATAAGGCAGGAGTTCGCGCCGCAATTGCGCATGTATTCCGCGGCCTTGTTGTTGTTCATGGTGTTGCGGAAGTGGTTCACGGCAACGACCTGCGGATCCTTCCAGCTTGGAGAGCCTGCATCTCCGAGCTTGCTTTTCTCGGCGAACTGCGGCTGGCTGCCGCCGGAGCCGACCGGGCGGTCGAAGTACAGCGGCATGGTCTGGGAGCGGGAACCGATCACGCCCCAGCCCATGGTCATCTGCCATTCGCTCATGCGGGTGGACTCGTAGTCGCCATTGGCGTAGTTATCGTGGGATTCAACCCAGGAAACCAGCTTGCTCGGGCTTGCGGAATGGCTCCAGTTGGACAAGTCGCTGGCGTTCAGATTCTTCGAATTCAGTGCGCCACGCAGCTTCTGGCCGTATGCGGAAGCGGTCACGCCGCCGCCGTTCTTGCTGTGGCTGGAGAACAGGTTCGCGTAATCGGAATCACGGGAGATGGAATCCTGCAGCACCTCGCCATACTGGAACTGCGCGCCATTGTTGAGGATGATGTTCCAGTACTGGGAATTGTTGTATTCGTCCGGAAGCTCGATATGCTTGGCCGCGTCGAAACGGAAGCCGTCCACGCCGTCGCTGACCGCCTGCACGAGGAAGTCGTGCATCATGTTGGCGGTTTCGGTGTTTTCGGTGTTGATGTCATATAGGCCGAGCAGCTTGCAGTGGGTCACCTGGTAGCGGTTGTTCCAATCCTGCACGTCACCATTGTTGCAATCGTGATGGTAGTATTCGGACTTCTTCCAACGGTCGGAAATGGCGCCCCAAGTGGCGGTCATGTGGTTGGCCACCACGTCAACGATGATGCGCACGCCGTACTTGTGCGCGGTCTCGCACAGGCTCTTCAGGTCCGACTCGGTGCCCATTACCCAGTTGCCGATGGTGGTGTCGGTCGGCTGGTACACGTAGTACCAGTTCTCGGTGAAGATCATGCCCTTACCGCCGCTGTGAATGGCAGAGATGGGCTCGGTCTGCACGGAAGTGTATCCGGCTTCGGCAATAGCGGGGATGTTTTCCTCAATGGTTTTGAAGCTCCACTCCCATGCATGCAGGGTGGCGCCCTCGCTCATTTGCTGCGCCAGTCCGTAATGCTTGCGCGCCTGTTCGAACGTGGTGTTTTCAACGGTGTCGGCGTAGCTGTCGCGATCGGTGCTGGCCTGTGCTGCGGTGCTGGCGATTGCCAGTCCGCCGAAGGCGGTCGCCGCGGCGGTGATGCCGACCACCACTTTCTTGCTAATCTTCAGCCCCAGCCTATGCCAGGTCGGTGCGGGTTTCCGATGTTTCATGGCTCCTTTATTCCTTTTCTTCAATCCCTTTAACGGGGGTTCATCTTCTTTGATAGCGTTTGCACTATTGCGAACGTATGCTGTTTATTTTATACCTTTTCTAGGGTGCTAAAGTGCGAAAAGCCTTGGAAAAAAACAATGAAAATCGTTGCTGAAACAACTCTTTCATTTGTGAAAATGTTTGCAAAGGTGGTACTTAATTGATGGTGTTTTGTACCACCCTAACTTGTTGTGTGGTGGGAGTATATTCGGCGATGCCCTGAAAATGCAATCCAGTTGTTGTCGATGCGTCAACCCTGCAAATCTTTCTCATTTGCGCAAGTAGGGGTACGGGGGTGCTGCTGGATGTGGGCTTGTATATGCTCTATCCAATTTGATGGGGTGGTGGTTTGTTTAAGTGGCCTATGAAGAGTTGCGTTTAATTGAATTTGCCGTGCATTGCGGTATTTCTGTATATTTCGGAATACTTGATGATGTGACTGACTGAAACAATCTAGTATTTGTTTTCAGGGAAAGGGGAATGATGGTTGAGTACATTGACACAATTGCTAACTGTGTTATGGGCAGCCACGCGTCCTTGGTCGGTCTGTCCATGGCCTTGATCTGGTAGTGGTATGTGCTGCGCGCGATGCCGACCATGGGCAGCAGTCTTCCGGCGGTCACGCCGAGCTTCTCACTGGTCTGTTTGACGAGGATGGCCTTCTCTCGGTTGGTCAGGTTTTCCGGGACTGCGCCCGGCTCTTTTCCCAACAGCTCGATCACGCCCTTCCGGATCGCGATCTCGATGTCCAGTTCCCTCTTCTCCCGCCGCTGCCGCTCGACGTCGGCGTCCAGCTCGTCCAGACGGGCCTGCATCTCCGCCAGCCTCTTCTCCAGCGCCGCCACCGCGTCCGCCAGGCCGGCCGCGTCCCGCGGTCCGGATGCGGCCGTCGGCGTCAGAGGCTCCGCGCCGGTCTTTCCCTTCCCGGCCGTCGAGGGCTTCCTTCTGGGTGTTTGTGTCACGTGCGTCTCCTTGGATCCGGCGAGCATCTGCCGTTTCCAGTTTCTCACGACGGACGCCTCCACGCCCAGTTCGGCGGCCGTCTCGCGTGATTTCAGCCGTCCGGACGCGACCGCGGCCACCGCCTTCCGCTTCAGTTCCTCGGGAACCGGGCCGTGCCTCAGCTTGCGTCGGCCGGGAGCGAGCTCGTCGATCCACGCGGTGAGCAGCTCATGGCTTTTCGGATAGCCGAGCGCGCGCATGGTGCGTTTCAGACGCCTGCCGTGTCCGAGGTAATGGTCCACCGCGGCCCGTTTCTGCTCGTCCGTGTACCGCCGGTACCGTTTCCCGCGAGTGGACTGTCTTCCGGTGCGTTCCTCCTCGAGGCGTTCCCGGTACCACACCGGCAGCATCCCCCTGCTGGGATAGCCGAGCTCGTGTATCACGTCCGCGGCGCAGCGCTCGTATCTGATGTACAGGTCCACGGCCCTGTCGCGCTGCTCCTTGCTGTACTTCGCCATAAGGGGGTTCTCCTCCCGGTCGGGGAGTCCAAGAAAACGTCACCACCTCGATCAGCTTAATTCCTATTGAACAAACACACCGGTTGATGACACGGCTATGGAAGGTAAGGCGGTCAGGTAGCAGGAATATACCGAATCCCACCGTGGCGATGGGTGATCTCCAATTGCTGGTGATGGATATGCCCATATTGTGGTTGGGTAAATGTTATTTCCATAGCCCCAAGAGCGCTGCCACGACGAAATCGAGGAGTGCGGTGCCGACTAGAAGCAATGCGTATAAATTAAAATAGCTGCACATCAATTTGAGTTTTGCGGCATGAAGTTTCTGGTTTGTTGATTCAAAGTATTCTATTGATTCTGACGTAACTTTTCCCATCGCAGGAAAGACCGCGCCAATGATGGTAAGCGACGAAGTCACGAGTGTAGCCTTTGCTCCATGCTGCAGAATGGTAAGTGAGAGAAATGTGATGCAGGAGACTAATATAATGGCGAAAAGAATATATAACGCCATTGTTTTTCGAAGTGAATTCCTATCGTTCTCATCTAGTTCTTCCCAGTTAGAAGCATTACCGAGAGATTGTTTTATCCAAAGATCATTTTGTTTCTGTCTGTCGTTTTGCATTTGTCTCCTTTAATTTTTACATTGATTATATTCTATATATTGCATAATTTCTTTTTCGGCCGTTTTTTGGAATCGTGCTACATCGCGTACCCCCGTAGTTGCAGAAAAGTGCCGAAAAAGCTGGTTCGGGGGTATGAAATAGGTGAAAAAACGCATTTCGGCAGGAAAAATGTTGCACGATTCGAAATTTGCCCCGAAAATCGGAATCGTGCGATATAATTTGTCATTTCATCCGCGGTCTTTTATCTTTCTGGCAGGTTTTTGCGGTACTGGTGTTCGGACGGTGGGGCGAGAGGTTTGGCAGCGTGCGCAGGGTCTGCCGATCGCGATCGTGGAGGAGATCGCCTTCGAGAACGGTTGGATCACGTTGACTGGATTATTCTGGCGTGGTATACGCAGTGATGTAGCTGTGTATTTATATATCTTCAGGCTGAATTTTGATAATAAAGCCAAAAAAGAGTCTTGAAGATTGAGATTTGTTGAGTTTCATGTAGTATGTCATTACAAAAGAAAAAAAGGAAAACCAAGGAGCGGAATGAATGCTGCTCAACTTCACTGTTGAAAATTGTCTGAGTTTTAAGAACGAGCAGGAATTTACCATGCTCCGCAAAGGTAAGCATGGCGCTCAGAATGAGCAAGATGTGCAGAACCGGATTTCCCCCGTCGCCGTCATCTACGGTGATAATGCTGCCGGCAAGTCGAACCTACTCAAATGCATGAATTTTTTCTCTAACTTTGTGCGCAACAGTTTCGCACCTCGCGAAGGCATCAATACACAGCCTTTTTTGTTGGACAACGAAAGCGCAAAACAGCCATCGACGTTCTATATCGAATTCATCGCCAAAGACGAAAACCGCTACCAATACTGGTTCAGTATCGATGCCCACAAGGTGCGGGAGGAAGTGCTGTGGATGTTCCGTTCCGAAACTAATCGGCGCACTGTGATATTCGAACGTGAGGACGGAAAGAAGACCAAGATTGGCGCTCAATTCCACAACATAGGAAAGATTGCCCACCTTGTTCGGGAGAACGCGCTTCTCCTTTCGGCCGCGGCGGCACTGAACATTACAAGTGTGATGCCTGCGTATGACATTATCGCAAATGGCATCCAGTGCTATCCCGCCGTAGATTTTGATAATTCCTTCGGAGTTTTCGTGCATCGAATCCGCAAGAATCCAAGACGGGCATTGTTGCTGTCGAAACTGATCAGAGTGGCCGATCTCGGTATAACCGATGTCGATTTCGAAGAAAAAGACGTTCCAGAAGAATTGCTGGAAGAACTGCGAAAACTGGCGGAAAGCGGATTATCGGGCAGTTCGGCCCCAGCAGGCGATGAGCCACTGGGCGATTCCTCTAGCTCATCACCTTCCTCCGAGTATTTTATGCCTCGCGTACTGTTCAGCCATCAGGGGAGGGGCGTGATCCGTCAGCTTTCGGAACAGTGGGAATCGCAAGGTACCAAAAACGTGATGTTGCTGTTCGACTGGGTGCTTGATTCGCTGGAGCGACCTTCGATCACATTACTTGATGAGCCGGATGTCAGCATCAGTACGAGTCTGTTCTCTGAAATCATCAAATTGTATAAGGATCCGGCAACGAATCCTAACAACTCGCAGCTGATCTTTACTACGCATAACGAGACGTTGATCAGTGCGTCGGGTACCGACGACCGGGTATTGGACCGAGATCAGATATGGATCGTGAAGAAAGACCCCAATACAGGTGAATCTACGTTGAATTGGCTGATGGATTGGGACCCGAACTCCAAGGAGAATTTTGGGAAGAACTACCGTCATGGCGTATATGGAGGTCTTGCACAGCCGAATCTGTATGCGACAGTGAAAGAGCATTTCGACAATGTCAAAAACGCCAGAAAAGAATCCCAACGCTGATATGTGGGCATAGTGCACATAGATAGTTGCGCGTTGGCAACGGGATGAATGAATAACGTCTGAAGGGAGGAATAGTGGTACACAAGCCAAATGCCGGGCACCGGGGGAAATTAAAGCCGAGAAACAAACGGTTCCTCATCTACAGTGGAGGCATTGTCACAGAAGTGGAATACTTCCAATATGTCAGACGGCATTTGTTTGGAGACTATGTAAAGAACCTTCGAATTAAAAGCGGCGAAGTGGATGATCCGGTTCGTGTGGAAGCAGACGGAGTCGATCCCAAAACTCTTGTAGATGATGCGGCGAAGCTGTTGTACGAAGATAAGAAAGATGCGAAGAAAGAGTCATATGATCCGTTCGCAGTAGTGTGGGCGGTGACGGATGTGGACGATTTCGGCAAAAACGGTGATAAACTGCGTGCTGCTGTAGACAAAGGACGTCAAAGCGGTGTCGAAGTAATCATCTCCAATCCGTGCTTTGACGTGTGGCTGATTGATCACAAGCAGTCATGTCCTCTGTCATACACTCAGACTTCGGAATGCGAGAAGCTTGCGAAAAGACTTGGACTGATTGATATGAGCCGGAATCGGAATAATCCTAAGCACATTCGCCAGGAAGCGATAGTCGAGCAGTATGCCACGGCGGCTAAAAATGCACAAAAGCATATGAGTGAGCAACATCGTCGAATACGAGACAGCAGACCCTCTAGCGGGGATTATGCGCCATGGACGGATATTCCGAAAATTGTGGATACGCTGATTGAAGAGTATAAAACATTGATTAATAAGGGTGAAGAAGAAACATTATAGATTCGAGGTAGCGCGTTCTGCTCGCCTTGCGTTTATATTGTTGCAAGGTCCGCCGACCGCGTTCGTGGAGGAGATCGCCTTCGAGAACGGTTGGATCACGCGCGAGCAGCTCATGGAGTCAGCCGAGCGTTACTGCAAAAGCCCCTACGGCCAGCATCTCAAGGGTATTGCCGACGGCGAGATCATGCTCGTCCCCAACCAAAAAGAATTTATTTTCGAGAGATATCCATCTCAAGGATGCTTCCTGATTTTTTATAGATATCTCGATGCGGCGCGTATTTTGAGGGATATGTGTATATGCTGTATTTGGCAAAAGGTTAAGGAAACGGTCAAGGATGTGTGGGGTTTCTTGAAAACTTTCTTGAGTACTGAGCATCCAGGGCTTAATAACGTTGCCGACTTTCTTACAGTTATTATTTCCGCTGCTTCTATCATCATTGCTTTTGCATCGTATAACTACACGAAAGATCATGATCAGCCGATTTATGATGTCGTGCTCACTTCCGGAGCATATCAAGGGGCCGGTTCCGACTACCTGAGTGGAACGGATTTCACTACTTGTATCGGTACGGTCCCTCCGGGAAAATTCACGGCATATGTTCCCTATCCTGGCGAAGGGATGCATGCCCGTGTCGAATCGGCCATTGCTTTTCGAGACAACAAAGGCAACGACTGGATTCGTGATGCCAAGGGCATCCTTTCCGAAATCAAAACGAACCCGTATGAATATCTCAAGCTCGATTTGCCGCCGGAGAACTGGCAATCACTTGAGTCGGAAGGCACATGACGTTTCCACCTAGGTTTTGCGATATGAATGGCTTCGCAGGGGTGGCGTGTCTTTGAGGAATGTCCTGTAGAGGGTGAGATAAGTCATTTCCATCAATGAAAAATCAGGTCATTTATCCATATGCGTATATGGAGGAGGGGAAGATGGGCTGGGTGCCATTTGGTATGGAAGAGGGAATGTCGTCGGCGCTGGTGGGCGGTGTCCCGGACTATATGAAGAACAGTCTTATTGATTGGATGACGCAGGCGGAGTTGCTTTTATGCAACGATGCCTTTTCGGAATATGATGCTATGTATATTGATCTGGACGAACGACATAACTTAATTAATGAGTTTGATCGTCGGACCAAGCAGGAATCCCGTCTCTACGATGCTGACACGGCGAGGTATTTCAGGATTAGTCAACACTCAGACTCAATCGGCCTTCAATATGTAGATTTCCTGCTTATGAAATTGGATGAAGCCATAAAAGATGAGCAATATGTCTTCCCTCCTAGTGAGGAATTCCATTCTCATATTCAAAATCTCGATATCATTCTTGAGGAGTCTGGTTCCAAATGGAAGGTGGGGGAGCGGAATTCGATTTGCGGGCTGGAAGAGCGCGTGGATCCAGCCATGCAGCAGATGGCGGATGATGTCATGGATTCATCGAGCGGATATGGGAAATTGCTTTCTGAAGCATGGCATTATACTTTCGGGCGTGAGCCGAACTATTCTGCCGCGTATTCGACCGCCATCAAAGCCGTCGAATCAATAGCTTTGCCCATAGTGGAGCCAAAAAACAAGAAATCGACCCTGAGTAAGGCGTCGCAGGTCATGCGGGATCAACATTGGGAATTCCAGATCGAGGCGCGGGAAGAAAACAATGTTCCTGGCGGTGTCATCCAATTACTTATGAGTGGTCTGATGAACAGTCAGCCCGACCGTCACGGCGGTCCGGATTCTGGAGTGGTCTCTAAGGAGAAGGCTCAGGCGGCCGTTTATTCCGCAGTGTTTCTAATCCAATGCTTCAAAGCAGGTCTTGTGCGGAGACCAGCAATCTGACTTAACATCGGTTCGTGGGGTTTGTACTCTCGCTGAATGAATGGTCTTATGTATCATGCACGGGAAGACAACAGCAACAAAGTTCCTTGCTCATGCCATGGGCGAGCTGTTACTTGCTGTTATCTGAAGCTTGTTGCAGTACTTCGATTACTTTTGGCATATCGGTCCAAGGGGCGTATTCCTGCTCGTGATTAGGCGCGAGTCTGTTACGCCCCTGGCGGTTTTCCGTTGTATTGTGCCGGGCTGCATTGCGTATGGCGGCATCGAGATGTTCTTTGTCAATGAGCTCGGTGTTGATGTATTTGTTACGGTTTCCGCCGACAACTTTAGCTTCTGCTGCAGCTGACTCGACATCAGGTGTCAGTGTATAGCTTGACGGGCAAGCCGTCACATAGTCGAGCAGCCAGACCTCGAAGCAAGGATTGGAAATGATGAGTTCGATTCCATTGTCATTGCAGATTCTCGCTGCTTCGCCGTGGTCGTGAAAATCGTCAACATCGACCACCACCCAGATTCGTTCATAACAATCTGTAGAAGTATCTCGCTTGTCTTCCCTCTTCAACTTAACAGCGAGCTTCGCGAGCTGCTTAGGGCTGTTGTTCTTCTGTTGATAGTCAATGATGACATCGTATAGGGACTCAAGCTGCTTGAAATACTGTTTCTCAGTGACTGCTCCGCCGGCCACGACAAGAAAGCGTCTCTTGCGCGGTCGGCGCGACCGTGCGGCTTTACGTCCATGTGCAGGAACGTTTCGCTTTTTCGACATCAGGCATCAACCACATTCACGATCTGGGCGAAAGCGGTATGAAAATCAGGCCGTGGTATGGCGCCGTACACGCCGTTGAGATAGTTCTTGCCGATGTTTTCCATATTCCGAATACCCAGATTGGTCACCGGGAACAATTCCGAAACGCCTTCCTTGTTCTTTTCCACAAGCCAGATCTGATCTGGTGCCAGTAAACGCTTTGCCGAACCGGACTGATTGATCAGCGACACGTCATGAGTCGTGAAAATAAGCTGGGAACCGTGAGGATTCGTTTCCGCGTCGGCATACAGCGCCACCAGCTCCTTCACCAGAGCCGGATGCAGACTGGTATCGATCTCGTCGATAAGCGTCACCGACTGCTTCGACAGCTGGCGAAGAGCAAGCGAGAAGAATGACAGCGCAGCAACGGTGCCCCTGGACTCATCATCAGGACCGAATCCTGCGGAAGATGATTCGCCGGTATGAGTGAACATCAGCTGGGAAGCGTTCTTGACATTGAATGTCTCATCCACTTTGTTCTCATCCATGCCGAGTTGCTTATGCATCTCTTCCTTGAACTGAGCCCAGAGATCCGGTGGGACGTCCACAGGAACGCTTTTCACGTCACTGATGCCGAAGTCTGCATACCTAATCAATGTGGCCAGATGTTTCGAAAGCGGTGTCTCTTTCTTGAACTCATCCAACAGCGTAGGCTGCTCCTGTTCGAAAGCGCTTGCTTCGTAATAGGCTATGCCACTTTGGAAGAATGAAAATGCCGGCCGAATGGACTCAATACCGGCAGCTGCGGCTGCGGAAAGCAGAAGTGCATTCGGCCTGAGTTCTATGGTCTTGCGTACTTGTGAGCGAGGTCCTTTGAAGGAAGGACCGAATTTCACCCCATCCGTTGAGGAACGGGAAAACAGCAGAGAGGAGTGCGTGGAAAAACGTCCTTGCAGTTTTTTGAAGAAGATGAGATCTTCCTCAAGAATCCGTTCATTGTCATAGCGGAACCAATACTGGTATTTCAGTCCATCGTTCGCGATGAATGCAAGGAAGAACATGGACGAATGCGAGAAAGGATCCTTTCGTAACAGAAAAGGTTCCCTGGGAATAGGACTGCTTGCATCCCCTTGGCTGTAGCTATTTACCACCATGTTGCGCATAGCGCGCAATGCCTTCAGAAAATTGGACTTTCCCGATGCATTGGCGCCGTATATGGCTGCGATTGGAGAATGGAGAGACTCATCAGATTCCATGAACCGTTTTTCGCGAATCATGGAGAAAGACTGCTCGTCTCGGAAACTCCTGAAGTTCGAAAAACTAAAATCAATCAGCATCGGGTTGCCTCGTAAGTATATTTTGCTCCTTTGATACTGAGATTATATCCAGAAATATACGCGTTTTGCAATTTTCTGCTAAAAGCGGTGGTTTCATTGTGCTTATTGTTGCCGTATTGGAGATATCTAGTTACCGTTATACCCATGCTTGCGCGTATCCAGAGCCTCCTTCCAATAGGATTCCCTGGCGAGAACAACGTCTTTAGGCACGGTGAAGTCGTAATGTTCCAGAAGCGTGTAGCGAAAATGCGCCTGCACGTACTCCAACCCGTGCTGTTTCACAATGGCAATCAGCCCAGTATCGTTTCCGTGACCATCGCGGATGTAGTCCTGCCAACGCTGGTATATGCCGTTCCTTCCGGTGGCGCTTCCCACATACAGTTTCCCGTTATCGGTATTGGTGATTACATACACGCCTTGCTGACGGGACAGCGTATTCTTCCAGCTTGCCTTGTCGTTCTCCTCAATCTACTTAAGCTGGGCGTAGGAAAGGCTGACAACAGATTTTGGCGGCCTTGTTCACTTGACACGGTCGCCGGTGGCACTTTTTCTTGCGGTCAGAAACAGCCCGCCCAAAATCAGCCACTGAATATGCCAAATATTGCCAAAAAGTCTCGCACGCGCACGATATCGACAGGGAATGTTCCTTATTTCACAGCCCATCTGTTTGAGTTCCCAAAAAATGTGTTCAATGTATGAAGAGATGAGGGATAGTTCGAGGGGGAAGATTATCCTTGGAAAGGATATTGTCAACGTGAGATGGGGAAGTTCAGTGACTTCTGTAGAGAACGCTAATGTGCAGCAGCCTACCGCACCGCAAGGGGTAGTTGAGGAAGCGGATGACGGCATCACTCTGATGGATCTGTTCA
>ENA-OQKF01001263-OQKF01001263.1-human-gut-metagenome-genome-assembly--contig:-NODE-1263-length-11946-cov-2.299772_pt1 | contig 11946 bp, 9 predicted proteins | sample MGYA00242617_ERZ504784 | MGnify/ENA primary metagenome ERZ504784 (study PRJEB26092, sample SAMD00036364) | human gut metagenome | host: Homo sapiens | study: EMG produced TPA metagenomics assembly of... | reverse complement strand
ATATTTGTAGTCCTCATATTACATTTCTTTTACAATATTACATAAAATGAGCTATTTTGTTATATTTGTTATAATTTGTAAATATCTCATTATCTTTATGAAATATACATACAATATAATACTAGACATATTCAATCCAAATAACAATGTTTTACAAAGATTAATTATTATATGGGAGTGATAAGTTTGAAACATAAATTTATTGCGATTATGACTGCAATTTCATTACTAATATTAAATATTGCTATTCAGCCTGTTTTGGCAACTCAAGTTACTAACAAAATAAATATCTCATCTGCTTTAGTAAGAAACACAATGAAAGTTCAATTAATGGAACAAGACTTCCAATTAAAGCAAAGAAAGCAAGCAGATCAAGCTAAATTAAAAGCAATTAAAATTAAACAACAACAATGGAACCAAATGGAGCAAAAGCAAGCTATACAACGTGCTCAAAAAGCAAAACAAGCTGCTGACGGTTATTTGCGCCGACCCAAGTGATGTCATTCGCCTTCAGGACGAAGTCACGTGGTTTGATCCTTCTTTAAAACTTACGGTTTTTCCGGATTGGGAAACCTTGCCTTATGACGTGCTGAGCCCTCACGCCGATCTTGTCGGTGAACGCCTTCAGACACTGTATTTGCTTTTAAATCGTCAAAAACGTCAGGACCCCGTCGACGTCTTAATCGTTTCTGCCAGCACTGCGACCCAGCGTCTTGCACCGAGAAACTATATCGGCTCAACAACCTTCTTCTTCCGCAAGGGCGACCGCATCGATCCAACGGACTTACGTGCTGAATTAGTGGCCAGAGGCTACGAGCATGTTTCTCAAGTGGTCGCACCCGGAGAGTTTGCCAGCCGCGGCGGCTTGCTTGACCTCTTCCCGATGGGCGCGGCCAAGCCTTATCGACTCGACTTTTTTGACGATGAACTCGACGAGATCCGAGTGTTCGATCCGGACAATCAGCGATCCGTAGAAAAAGTTGATGAGATTCGACTGCTTCCTGCCCATGAATTTCCGATGGACAAACAAGCGCGGTCTGCCTTCTGCTCCCGTTGGCGCGAAACCTTTGAAGGTGATCCGAGCAAAGTAACGCTTTACAAAGATATTGAAAACGGCATTGCCGCCCCCGGCGTAGAAAACTACCTGCCGCTCTTCTTTGACGAAACGGAAACACTCTTCGATTACATCGGCTCGGACGCCTCTCTGATTCTTTTGGACGACGTCAACAGCGCCATCGAACATTTCGACAAAGAAACCGAACAGCGCGCTCAGTTCCTTCGCGCTGACGGTGAACGTCCGATTTTAGATTTCAAACGCCTTTATCTGAGTGCGCCTCAATTTTTTGAACTTGCCGGCAACTATGCTCGCCTGTCGCTAACCGATAAAGAAAATGCAACACCGAACTTCCCTTCGGTTGCCATCGAGCGCAGAAAAGATGATCCCCTCGAAGGGCTTAAGGCCTACAAGGATCTTTGCTCGGCCCGAGGCCGCAAACTCTTAGTCATGGCGAATTCCGCCGGCCGCCTGGAAACAATTTCAGACGTCTTTAAAGAGAACGGACTGAAAGCGCCTTTGGTGCCGGGATTTGAGAAGTTCTTAGAGAGCGGAGATAACTTTGCGCTTTGCTATGGTCCGCTTTACGACGGAATGGAACTGGGGAACCCGCCGATTTCCATTCTGACGGAGACAGAACTTTATTCGAACTCCGATCGTCCGGTGAGACGCCGTCGCCGCAGAACCGAGCGAGAAAGCAACATCGAGATGATGATTCGCGACCTCTCCGAACTTAAAGTCGGAGATCCGGTCGTCCATTTGGATCATGGTGTCGGCCGCTATCGCGGTCTGACTTCAATGAGCACGCCGGACGGAGAAGCAGAATTCCTGCAGATTGACTACGCCAAAGACGCCAAACTTTATGTTCCCGTTGCTCAGCTGCATTTGATCTCCCGCTATTCCGGCGCCGATCCAGAAACCGCTCCTCTGCACTCCTTGGGCAAGGGCGATTGGGAAAAAGCACGCAAGAAAGCCGCCCTTCAGGTACGCGATACAGCAGCAGAACTCCTGAATATTTATGCCCTGCGTCAATCCCGCAAGGGCTACGCTTTCAAATTCAGTCTGGCTGATTACGAAGCGTTCTCCGAAGCCTTCGCTTTTGAAGAAACGGAAGACCAGCTCGCCGCTATTAACGCCGTTTACCGCGACATGATCTCGGACAAACCGATGGACCGTTTGGTCTGCGGCGACGTTGGCTTTGGTAAGACCGAAGTTGCTCTTCGCGCCGCGTTTATGGCTGTCATGGGTAGAAAACAAGTCGCAGTTCTTTGCCCGACAACGCTGCTGGCCGAACAGCATGCTCAGACTTTCCGAGATCGTTTTGCCAACTGGCCGGTGAGAATTGCCGAGCTATCCCGATTCCGTTCTTCAAAGGAAGTGAACGCATCGATCGAAGGCATCAAAAACGGCACGATCGACATCGTCGTCGGTACGCACAAACTGCTCTCCGATAAAGTTCAGTTCAAAGACCTCGGACTCGTTGTGATTGACGAGGAACATCGGTTCGGTGTTCGTCAGAAAGAACAGCTCAAATCCCTTCGATCTGAAGTCGACATCCTGACGCTGACCGCTACCCCGATTCCTCGAACCCTATCGATGTCTTTGGAAGGCATTCGTGATTTCTCCGTTATCGCAACTGCGCCGCAAAAACGTTTGGCCATCAAGACCTTTGTTCAGCGTGAAAGCGACTCTCTGATTCGAGAAGCCGTGCTGCGTGAGTTAAAGCGCGGCGGTCAGGTTTACTTCCTTCATAACGAAGTCGAAACCATTGAAAACGCCCGCATGCGTCTCGAGCAGCTTCTTCCGGAAGCCCGTATCGGCGTTGCACATGGTCAAATGAACGAGCGGGAACTTGAACGCGTCATGCGTGACTTCTATGCTCAGCGCACCAACGTGCTGCTTTGCACAACGATTATCGAAACCGGCATCGACATTCCGAACGCCAACACGATCATCATGCATCGTGCCGACAAATTCGGCTTGGCTCAGCTCCATCAGCTGCGCGGCCGCGTGGGACGCTCCCACCACCAGGCTTATGCGTATTTGCTGACGCCGGGCGAGGGTGCGATGACCAAAAACGCCGAGAAGCGACTTGAAGCTATTAAAGAAATGGAAGAACTCGGAAGCGGTTTCTATTTGGCTATGCATGACTTAGAGATCAGAGGTGCGGGTGAAGTCTTGGGCGAACATCAATCCGGCTCGATGACCGGCGTAGGTTTCGACCTCTACACCCAAATGCTCGATTCCGCTGTCACAGCCTTAAAAGAAGGCCGCGAACCTGATCTGCTTCAGCCGCTGGAAGCCACGACAGACATCAATCTGCATGCGCCTGCCCTGCTTCGTTCGGACTACGTTCCCGATGTTCATAACCGCCTGACGTTCTACAAACGCCTCGCGCAAGTGAAGAACAAAGAAGACCTTTACCAGATTCAGGAAGAAATTGCCGACCGTTACGGCAAGCTGACTCAGGAAGCCAAGAATCTGATTCTTACGCACCGTATTCGTGTGGAAGCCAAGCCTTTAGGTGTCTTGAAGATCGACGCAGGTGAAGACTCCATTATCTTTACCTTTAAAGATAAACCCTCGTTTGACCCCGGAAAGTTCTTCCGCATGCTTCAAGCAAACCGAAATATGCGCATGCTCGGGCCGAATCGGTTACGATTAGAAACTTACAGTGATACCGCCGAGAAAAGGGGCGACAATATCTTACGAATCCTCAAGGAGCTCAAGTGAGTCACGATTTAGTTCTTCAAACCAAGATCGGACGCGAAGAAACTTTAGAAAAGTTTCTCCACACCATTGGCAAAAAAGGCACGATCAAAGATCCCTGTGCGGTTCGCCTGCGCCGTGTCAACCGAGAGGAATTCGAAGCTCGTTGGGCTCAGAAGGCAAGAGCTCTGCAAATTGATGCAAACTGGATCGAGCCGGGATTAAAGCTGAAGAATTTCAAGCTTTTTGCGACCGACATGGATTCCACTTTCCTAAACTTGGAAACGCTCGATGAAATGGCATCTTTCGTCGGCAAAGGTGAAGAAGTCGCTCACATCACCGAACTTGCGATGCAGGGCAAAATCAGAAATTACGCAGAAAGTCTGACTGCTCGCGTAAAACTGATGGCAGGTGCCGACGCCTCTATCGTGGATCGGCTCATCGACCGTCACATCAAGCCCAACCCCGGGGCCGAAAAGCTGGTTGCTGCCTTCAAAGAAGCCGGAATTCCGATGCTGCTTGTCTCGGGCGGTTTTAGCTGCGTCACAGAAGTTGTTAAGGAGCGCTACGGGTTCACGCACGTGATCAGCAACGAACTGGAAATTGTTGACGGCAAATTGACCGGTCGTGTCACGGGGCCATTCGGAACTCCGATTATCGACGGACGCGGCAAGATTTCTTATGTTTCAGCTTATGCTCTGCAGCATGGAATCGAGCTCTCCGAGCTCATTACCATGGGCGACGGATCCAACGACATTCCCATGCTTGAAGCTGCCGGACTTTCTATTGCATGGCACGCCAAGCCAAAGGTCAGACCACACGCTAAACAAGCTTTTGATTTTGCACCTTTATCCGGAGTCCTCGCTTTGTTTGACTGATCAAAGCAGCTCGACAAGACTTTCGATACTACTTACACGCCTGCTCAGGGCGTGTAATTTTTTTTGATCACAGCGGCCGTTAAGACTCATATGCGGCTTTCCGCCTCCACTTTCTGTGATCTCATGAGCTCACTTTGAGAATCAACATACTCATAGTGCGTTGAAAATTTATCCACTCCTGTCCCGAAGCTTTAGGCTGAGACTAATACATTTAAGGAGACACCAATGGTTAGGAAAGTATTATCTGCAGTCGCTTTGGCTTCTGTCGTTGCCGCCACTCCGGCTATGGCTCAGACGGGCGGGTTCACCGGTCCCGGCGCCACTCAGGAAGGCACAGTGGCTCAGCTCAAAACGCTTCCCGATGACGCTCACATGATCTTGAAAGGCAACATCGTGCGTAACGTTCAAGGCGACAAGTACGAATTCAAAGATGCCACCGGTACCGTCGAACTTGAAATCGACCGCAAATATTGGAACGGTCAGAACGTCAAGCCCGAAAATACCGTCAAGTTAGTCGTCGAAGTCGACAAAGACCTTCTCAAGACCGAATACGAAGTCGATGCTCCAGTTGAAGTCCTGAAGTAATCCGACTGCAGATGTTTTATAAGAGTCCTCTTGCCGTAAGGCAGGAGGATTTTTTGTCTGTGCAAACTTCTTGATTTGAAAAACTTACAGCCTCGTCTAATTAGGTTTTTCCCTTATCACCCAAAAATCACACGAATACTCGTGAGATTTTTATATCAATAATTTTTCATGTATCCATTTTAATAGATAAATTTCTTATTGTTCCTGCCTATTCATCTTCCGTAGATTTGTTGTCCGTGCACTTTTTGAACGGTTATTCATGCAGAAACACTCTCATTAAAACTTGCAAAGACGCCTAGACTTGAAATATCTCAACCTCTAAAGGAGATCTCAAATGACACTCCGTGTCACACCTTGGGGAAAGGATAATTTCAAGGCGACCAGTGGAGAAGCCGAAGCCAAAGATTGGGCCTATTGGCAAAATCGTATGAATCGTGCATCTCTGGTGATGCTCGCAGAAGAAGGAATCATCAGTCCCGACATCGCCTCTCGAATAGCTGCCGCCCAAAAACATGCAGAAGATATTCAGAACCAACCCGGTGTCCCGCGGCTCACGGACATCATGCCGTTAGAAAAAATGCTGATCGAATCCTGCGGTGAGGAAGCTACGCTTATTCACACAGGAAGAAGCCGCCAAGATATGTTCACGACATTGAACGAGGCACGTCTGCGCTTAGCAGTTTTGGATTTTTATGAAGCTCTGAACAAACTTCGGACGAGACTTCTATCGATTGCTCGTGAAAATATTGAAACCTATATTCCGGCTTACACCAACGGCGTTCAGGCAATGCCGATCACCTTGGCTTTCTACCTTTGGGGCTTTTTGGAGTCCTTCCAAAGAGACTCCGACCGAATCATTGAAAGCTACAAACGCATCAATCAATCTGCACTCGGCGTTGCGGTGCTCGCCTGCTCAAGCTGGCCGTTGAATCGTGAACGCCTAGCTGAATTACTGGGTTTTGAGAAGCCTATTACAAACGGCTTGGATGCCGCCCAAATCAGCCTCTTTGACATTCCCTTAGAAGCTGCTTCAAACGCCGCTAATGTGGCTATCCGAATCGGCACACTCGTTCAAGACCTCGCGCAGCAATACTCCCAAACGCGGCCTTGGCTACTTTTAGAATCCGGCGCCGCCTACAGTTCTTCTGCAATGCCGCAGAAACGCAATCCCGGCATTCTCAACAAGACTCGCGGAACGGCAAGCGACGTTGTCGGCGCTATGCAGACGTCTTTTTTAAGAGCTCACAACCTTCAACTCGGCATGTATGACAACAAAGAAAGCGTGCTGGAAGACTGCTCGGGCGTCTTTGTTAAAGGCGTCGAAATGCTTCAGCTGATGGAACAGGCCTTCTCTTTGCTTAAGGTCAATCCTGCCCGCAGCCTCGAAGAACTCAACAGCGACTGGACTACCACGATGGCCCTCGCAGAAGCCCTGCAGAGACAATTCGGAATTCCTTTCCGTATCGGCCACACCTTCGCAAGCCAAATCGTGACATATGCCAGAGCACGAGACCTTCATCCGGATAACTTCCCGTTTGAAGCAGCAAAAGAAATCTTCGGCAATGTCACCGAGCAGCTTGAAGGCAAACGACTTCCGTTTGAACTTACACAAGAAGAATTCCGCACGGTTCTATCTCCGGAACATGCCGTCCATTCGGATGTCGGAGCCGGCTCTCCCGCTCCGGCAAATGTTCGGAGAGGATTAGACGAAATCGCCATACGGTTGGAAGAAGATGCACAGCGTCTCCGTGCATGGCGGGCTGCCTTAGCAGACAGCGATAAAGTGCTCGACGAAGCGTTCGAAAAACTTCTCAATAACAAATCTCAGGAGTAATTATCATGATCTGGATTGGATTAGCAATCGTCGTCGTTACCTTCTATTTGATTTACAAAAATTACGAAGCGCGTTTAGTTCTGGCTTTATCGGGCCTGGTGATGGCCTTCATCGGCCAGGTCGTTGTGGGCACAAACGGCGGAGTCTCCGCAGCCGTTGATGCTTTCGTTAAGCAATTAGTCAACGGAGGCCTGGTTCCGACCATCGTTACCGTGATGGGTTTCGGTTATGTCATGACTTTTACAAAATGTTCTGACCACTTGGTGAACCTTTTGGTTAAACCGTTGGCCCGTGTTCCGGTCATCGTCATTCCCGGCGCCGTCATCATTACCTGGCTGCTGAACATCGTACTTCCTTCCGCTGCTGGTATCGCCGCGGCCGTCGGTGTTCTGCTGATTCCGGCTTTAATCGCCCTGAAAGTGCGTCCTGTGATGGCCGCTGCCGCAGTTTTCATCGGAACTTGGGGTTCGGTTGTCAGCCCGGGCTTGATGTTCAACCCGCAGATTGCCGATATAGCCTTCAAAGCTAAAGAAATTCCGGCCCCAGATGCAATGATCGTGATCATGCAGGAAGCTCTGCCCTGCGCCATCGGCGCACTGGTCGCTGCCATCTGCCTGACGATTATCTGCATTGTCTTGAAAGAAGGCGTCGGTTCAACGGAAATCGTCAAAGAATTGCCTGATGGTGAAGAAATTCAAAAGAATTTCAAAGTCAACCCGATCAAAGCCATCATTCCGATTATTCCGCTTGCTCTGCTGGTTCTCGCTTCCAAGCAGGTCGGCGTTCTCCCGACAAAAGCCTTCTCGGTTCCCGTCTGCATGCTGATCGGTACGGCCATCGGTCTGATCGTCGCATTATTCAACAAACAGAAGATCGGCGAAGCTTCCAAGAAGTTCTGCCGCGGTGCCGGTGACGGTTTCTGCGATGTCGTCATCTTGATTGCTGCAGCCGCCATGTTTGCTTCCGGCATGAAAGCCATCGGCTTAACCGGTGCTCTCGTAGACGCGATGAAAGGTTCTCAGTCTGTCGCTATGTTCGCAGCCGCTGCAGGTCCCTTCGTAATGGCCGCTATTTCCGGTTCCGGCAACGCAGCTGCCTTAGCCTTCAACCAGGCGATTACACCGAATGCCGCTGACTTTGGCCTGACCATTGTCCAATTAGGTGCCGTTGCTCAGATCGCTGCAGGTTTAGGTCGTTCTATGTCTCCGGTTGCCGGCGGCGTCATTATTTTGGCAGGTATCGCAGGCGTCAACCCGATGGAGGTTGTTAAACGCACAGCCATCCCTGCGATCGTCTCTTTGATTGTTGTTACGCTATTGATGTTCGCAATGAGCTAATGGCTTTTTAGCTTTAATTGATTTTCAAAGCTGCCTGGAAGACAAAGCCAAGCAGCTTATTTTTTGCCGTTTGAAAATCTTCAATAATGCAGATGCCTTTTCAAGATTCCTAAAATTAGTGCCGGTACTACTTCGCGGATTTTCCAGACGGTGGATTTCGGCAGCAGATCGGTTCACTTTTCTCGTCGTACCGGACTGCACCTGACTATTGGCTTTTTTTTTTGCTTAAAGTCTCATCTAAATCAGCATATTGAGCATTGAGTTCAGAGACGGCTTTTCAAAAATCAGGATTTTCCATCCATTTTGTAACCATCTGATCATGAGTCATTAGAGGTTCTTCACGCATTTGTGGCCTCCTATTTCTTTCCTGTAACTGCTTTTTTTTGTTAAACACAAGTTCGTATTTCAGAGAAATATCTCCGTTTTTTTTCATTAGATGATGAAAGAAAATTTCTCCTGCAGGCGTCTCTTTTGTTCACCTTCGATCTCTCTTCTTCTTCGAACGTAGAAATCAATGAACATCTGCACTCGTTTCAATTTTGAGGCAGCCAGCGTAGATCCGATGTAATTATCGAGGTTCGGAATCTGCCAGCCGTTGAGGATGGGTACTAACTGCCCGTTCATCACTTCTTCATAGCAATGATGCAACGGCATGTCGAGCACAATGCCGCAGCCTTCTACCGCTGCTGTTTTTGCCAACAAAATATTGTTGAAGCGAATCATCGAGTTCCAGCGGAAAGTCTGTTGGCGTCCGTTTTTCACCAAAACTTCCGAGTGCGGTCTGACTCGTCCCGTATAAACCACGCCGGCATGATTGGATAGCTCTGCCGGATCCTCAGGGTAGCCGGCCTTCTCTAGATATTTAGGCGAAGCACAGGGAATAAATAAAGAACGGGTCACCCAGTTTTCTACGAGGTTAGCGTCGTTAACGGGGCCGTAATACAGCATCAAATCACATTCTCCGCCCATGAACGCCTTAGGATTATCGTCACCGATGACATCAAAAGTGACCTGAGGATGCAGCTGCTGAAATTCTGCGATCAGAGGTACAACCTGAGTCTGGAGAAATCCAGGCATCGCTCCGAAACGAATGCTGCCAGCGTCACCTTCTTCGAGCTCTGAAGTCTTCTCGAGCGCACGACGGACCATCGTGATATGCGGTTCAATTTTTGACCGAAGTTCTAGTGCAGCTTGTGTCGAATTCAAGCGTTTTCCTCGGCGTTCCAAAAGTTGTATACCCAATTCCTCTTCCAGTCCGGAAACCATTCGAGATAACTGAGAACGCTGAAGATTTTCAATGTCGGCAACTCGAGTGATAGATCCTTCGTCCATGATTTTGAACAAAAGTTCCCATCGACCGAGATGGAACGCTTTCGATTGACCGGTTATCATTTTTAATCCTTGCTTTGGAGGTAGGCAAACGGCTCTTCGTTTTTCTAGCCTACCAAAGATTGTAAGAAGTCCGTGCAAATTAAGCTCGTAAGAGATGCTTTCCTGTGCAATTTGCGCGAAGTTTTCGTAAAGAACAGTGGGGCTTCTCTTATGAGCGATGAAGTCTTGGCTCAGAGCGGGATCATGCTTCGTCATGTTCAATACGCATAGCATTTTGAACCTTAAAGCATTCAAGTATTCGACTAAAACTCGAGTTAAATTTCACTCTAAATGGAAGCTTTTATAGTCAAAAGTTATCAAAAGCCACCGCCATTGATGTTTGAGAGGTTATCGGCCATACCTTAGTCAGGTCCCGATTTCTTACAAATCCGAACAAACATGTGGCGGGGCAGTTACAATCCTGCTATTCATGCGCTTTTGAATTCTAGAATTCGATGAACAAACCTATTCAATTAGCTCTTGCCGCTCTCGCGCTTTGCGCTGCCCAGCAATGCAGTGCTGCGTTGCCACTGAGCTTCCCCGTCGCGCGCGATTGGCTCTATGAACGAAGCGACAAACTCAAGGCCAGCGAAGAGCAAGTCCAAAGCAAACGTGAAACTCAAAAATCTTTGGAAACCCTCGGCGGTCCGACGGTGACTTTGCAGGCCATGCAAATCGCCGGACAAAAGAAGATCGATATCGATAAGTCGATTCCCAACCCATGAGCTGGCACGCTGCCGATTCAGCTCCCCGGTTCTTTGTCCGTCGGACTGCACGAAAAAATGTCGTTAAACGGCCCGCGCGTGGCTGCCACTGCGACTTGGCCGATTTATACCGGCGGAAAGATTTCTGCCATGCAGGATGCAAGTAAATACGCCGTCGATGAGGCGGTCGCTCAAAAGCGTGCTGACAGCGAAGATCTGGATGCGCAGCTTGCCGGCTACTACTTCGGAACACAGCTGGCACTCTCTGTAGAAAAACTTCAAAAGGACATGCTGCACCATCAGGATCGTGAACTTGCAAAAGCGAAGAAATTCGAAAAGCAGGGAATGATCAGCAAGATCGAACGAATGTCCGTTCAGGTCCAGCGCGACAACAGAAACCGCGAATACCTCAAAGCCAAAGACAACGCTAAAGTCGCCCGCCTCCAGCTTGCGCGCCTGCTGCGCGACGAAGAGTTCGGAAAACTAACGACGCCGCTTTTCGTCTTGAATCGTCCGCTTGAACCGCTCAAGTACTGGGTTGATACGGCTTTGGCCTCAAACCCGCAGATTGCAGTCATTCAGGCTAAAGCCGATCAAGCTCAGCAAGGTGTCAAAGCTTCTAAGGGCGCTTGGATGCCCCAGGTGTTTGCCTTCGGCACCTACAACTTTATTAAGCATTACCAGACGCTTGTCGAACCGAACTGGATCGGCGGTGTCGGTGTCAACATTACGCTCTGGGATGCCAAGGACAGAAGAGCCAGCATCCGAAGTGCCGAAGCCACAGTACGACAGGCGGAAGCCGGAAAAGCCGAAGCCGTCAACCAAGTCAGAACCGGTGTGGAAGTCGCATGGTTAAGGACTCAGAACGCCATTGACCAGTACAAATTAAGCGCTTCAACCGTGAAGCTTGCCGCAGAAAACTTGAAACTAAAATCCAAGAGCTTCGATGAAGGCCTGGCTACTGCACTTGATGTCAATGAGGCGCGCAACCAGCTGTTCGCCGCTGAAGTCGGCCGCCGCGTTGCTGCCTTTGATTTCGTATCGAACTACGCCATGCTGCATGCCATCGCCGGCCAGATGAGCGAATTTATGAATGCAGTCAATAAGCACGAAGTGATTGTGGAAAATTAATCATGGAAGAAAACAATAAACCTCTTCAACCGCAGACGACTCCGACTCCTCAACAACAAGAAGTCAAGGCTCCGAAAATCAGTGTCATCCTGATGCTGATCTTTGTATTAGGCCTGACCGTCTTTATTGTCTGGGGCATCTATAAAGCCGCCTTCCCGCCGGCTCCGCCGCTTCAGGGTCAAATGGAGTCGCGCACCATCAGCGTGGCATCTAAAGTCCCCGGTCGAGTTCACAAGGTTTTGGTCTCTGAAGGCGATTTTGTGAAAGCAGACCAGCCGGTGGCTTTGATGAGCCTTCCTGAACTCGAAGCCAAACTCCAGCAGGTTCAGGCCCAGGAACGTGC
>ENA-OQKF01001253-OQKF01001253.1-human-gut-metagenome-genome-assembly--contig:-NODE-1253-length-12026-cov-3.563745_pt1 | contig 12026 bp, 10 predicted proteins | sample MGYA00242617_ERZ504784 | MGnify/ENA primary metagenome ERZ504784 (study PRJEB26092, sample SAMD00036364) | human gut metagenome | host: Homo sapiens | study: EMG produced TPA metagenomics assembly of... | reverse complement strand
GCTGTTCGCCCATTAAAGCGGTACGCGAGCTGGGTTCAGAACGTCGTGAGACAGTTCGGTCCCTATCCGGCGTGGGCGTAGGATATTTGAGAGGAGCTGTCCTTAGTACGAGAGGACCGGGATGGACTGGCCGCTGGTTGATCTGTTGTTCCGCCAGGAGCATAGCAGAGTAGCCAAGCCGGGACGGGATAAACGCTGAAGGCATCTAAGCGTGAAGCCCCCCTCAAGATGAGATATCCCAACGAAAGTTGTAAGACCCCTTGAAGACGACGAGGTAGATAGGACAGAGGTGGAAGTGTGGTAACACATGGAGCTGACTGTTACTAATAGGTCGAGGGCATAACCAAGTAAGGTGGATAGGTAAAGATGTTAAAAGTTTCTTATATGCGATTTTGAAGGTACATGTACCTAATATTCCTCGATAGCTCAGTGGTAGAGCATTCGGCTGTTAACCGAAGGGTCGTAGGTTCGAACCCTACTCGGGGAGCTAAAACCTGTAAGTATAATACTTACAGGTTTTTTTGTATAATCAGGATTGCATTTCCTATTATACAAAACCCTACGTCAAGTTGTTAAAAACTTAGCATAATATTAACGCCTTTAAAGCTTCAAAAAACAACTACATTTATGTTAAAATAATTAAAAGATGCTGGGGCGAGTCCCAAGGTCGTTAAGCGAGTCCCAAGTTCATTAAAATAGTGTTCGAAAAGGTACTTTATTAAAGGATACATATTAATTAATACATATTAAATATAGAAGAAAGGCGTTTATGGGATTACAATTATATCAAAAAAATTTACTGGAAAAACTAAAAGAGTCATTAGGAGCTGTGTTGCCGATCATAGGCATTGTGCTGGTGTTATGCTTTAGCATTGCGCCTATTCCAAACAGCGTCCTGATGACTTTTGTTGTTGGTGCGGTTCTCCTGATCATCGGAATGATGTTCTTTACACTTGGTGCGGAGATGGCGATGACTCCTATGGGAGAACGAATAGGAACGAAACTGACCAATACAAGAAAGATAAGTGTAGTGATAGTGCTGTGTTTTATCCTTGGCTTTATCATTACCATATCAGAACCGGATCTTCAAGTATTGGCTGAACAAGTTCCATCCATTCCCAATTACACGCTGATTATTGCAGTAGCAACAGGAGTTGGAATATTTCTTGTAGCCGCAGTACTTCGAATGTTATTTGGAATTCCACTGGCACATATGCTTTTAATTTTGTACCCGATCATATTCATTTTGGCAAGCATTGTTCCACAAGATTTTCTGACAGTGGCATTTGATTCAGGCGGAGTAACAACAGGATCTATGACAGTACCATTTATTATGGCGTTAGGAATCGGATTTTCAGCAGTTCGAAGTGATAAACACGCGGAAAATGATAGCTTTGGTCTGGTTGCATTGTGTTCAGTCGGACCAATTCTGGCAGTATTGCTGCTTGGCTTACTTTACCACCCAGGGGGAAGTGGATACGAACAGACAATGATTGTGAAGACCGATAATTCAGTAGAAATGTGGCAGCTTTTTCAAGAAGGGCTTCCTTATTATATGAAAGAAATGCTGATCTCTTTACTGCCAATTATTTTATTTTTCTTCATTTTTCAGATTGTATCATTACATCTTCACAAAAAGACATTGGTAAAAATTATTATAGGAATCATTTATACATACATAGGTCTTGTACTTTTCCTGACAGGGGTAAATGTGGGATTTATGCCGGCAGGTAATTATCTGGGTCAAGTGATTGCGGGGCTTTCCTATCCATGGATTATCGTGCCAATCGGTATGCTGATCGGTTACTTTATCGTAAAAGCGGAACCAGCAGTATATGTATTAACGGAACAGGTAGAAGAACTGACTTCCGGAGCCATTTCCGCAAAAGCAATGGGAATGAGTCTGTCCATCGGAGTCGCATTCTCTCTGGGACTGGCAATGGTGCGGGTGCTTACCGGTATTTCAATTTTGTGGTTTCTGCTCCCAGGATACGCAGTAGCCCTTGGATTAACATTTTTCGTGCCCCAAATATTCACAGCAATCGCATTTGACTCAGGAGGCGTAGCATCCGGACCGATGACAGCAACATTTTTACTGCCATTTTCAATGGGAGCATGCGAGGCGCTAGGTGGAAATGTTGTGACAGATGCGTTTGGAGTGGTAGCTATGGTAGCAATGACCCCGCTTATAACAATTCAAATCCTTGGACTGATCTATCAGATTCAGGAACAGATGAAAGAAAAACAGGCAGCAAAAGATTACACAAGTATAAAAGTGTGCATAGAAAATCTAGACAATGTAGACAATCAAGAAATCATTGAGTTGTAAACAGGGATAGAGATTTTTACAAGGCGCATATTAGTGAAGATGGAAAATGTTTAAGAAAATTAGAAAGTTCGGAGATAATTTATGAGTAGATTATATATGATGGTGACGATTACAGACCGGAACCGAAAGAAGAAATTTGAAGAATTTTATAAGAAAAATGAGCATATGGTTTTCTTTACAACATTGGGACGTGGAACCGCAAATAGTGAGATGTTGGACTATTTCGGATTGGAAGAATCAGAAAAGGTCGTAATTCTATCGGTGGTAACAGAAGAAACGTGGAAGAAACTAAGGCGGGAAATGATTGTAAAGATGCAGATCGACGTGCCGGGAACCGGAATTGCATTTATCGTGCCACTCAGCAGCATCGGCGGAGAAAAAACATTACATTTCCTGATACAAAGCGAGAAATTTGAACGGGAGGAGGAGTCCACTTTGAAAGAAACAGAATATGAATTATTAGTAGCAATTGCCAATCAGGGGTGCATCGACACCGTGATGGACGTGGCGAGAAGTGTAGGAGCCGGAGGCGGAACTGTGATCCATGCGAAAGGAACCGGCATGGAAACAGCAGAAAAATTTCTTGGCGTATCACTGGCGGCAGAAAAAGAAATCATATTGATCGTCACAAGAAAGAAACAGAAAAATGCAATCATGAAAGCCATGATGGAGCAGACAGGACTTGCCAGCAAAGAAAAAACAATTATATTTTCCCTGCCAGTCACAAGCACGGTAGGACTTAGAATGTATATAGATGAAATGGATATGGATGAGGAAGAAAAAGACAGATAATCCGTGCGTAATGATATTCAATTTCCGCTATAATGAGAACAAAAATCAATAAGCCGGCTCAAGTGAGCAATAATTATCAATAAGGAAAAAGAAGTGGAAATGAAAAATCAAATGCGTTACAATTTAGTGAATTCAAAGTGATGATATAGTACTGAACCAAAAAGTACATATCACATATACTAACATCATATAAGAACCTAGAAGTAGAAAGAAAGGCAGGAGGCAAAAGATGTCAAACATTTTAAAAGGCTTAAAAAAGGTAGATGGAAAGAAGACAGGAATCTTTGCGGCAGGAATATTATTCGGAACTGCAGGAATCAAAGTTCTGTCCAGCAAGGACGCTAAAAAATTATACACAAACTGTACAGCAGCAGTTTTAAGAGCAAAAGAGTGCGTGCTTAAGACAGCAGCTACAATTCAGGAAAATGCAGAGGACGTATATGCAGAAGCACAACAGATCAACGAAGACAGAGCAGCAAAAGAAGAGCAGGAGTACGCAGAGGCAGTAGCAGCAGAAGAGGCCGAAGAAGCAGAGAAAGCAGCAGAAGCAGATGAGACAGATTTTGCGGAAGAGACAGCCGAGTAAGAACGCAGATAAGACAGGTAAGTAAGACAGCTAAGTAAGACAGCTAAGTAAGACAGGTAAGTAAGACAGTTAAGTAAGACAGCTAAGTCAGACAGCAGGGTAGTTCAAGGAGAACTAGCATAAAAATTATTGTGATAATTATAAAAATGTAAGGAAAAATCAGGACACCTGTGGTTAAGACTGCAGGTGTCTTGACAAGTTGTAAGAGAATCAACAGCAAGCGAACCACAGCAAGCGAATCACTGCAAGCGAACCACTGCAAGCGAATCACTGCGAGGTAAGCTGTAAGAGAATCAACAGCAAGCGAACCACAGCAAGCGAATCACTGCGAGGTAAGCAGGGAAGGAAGAAAGCAGGGAAAGAAGGAAAATATACATGAAATTTGTAATCAAGCATGAGATTAAAGGCAGGATCCGTGCCCACGCTGTACAGTACAGAATGACATTTGAGCAGGCAGACCGGATGCAATATTATCTGGAATCCCAGGATATGATTACATCTGCAAAAGTACAGAACCGCACGGGAGACTTTACGATCTGTTACAAAGGCGACAGAGAGAAAGTAATCAAACTGCTTCAAACATTCCGTTATGAGGAAGTTGACATTCCGGAAAATTATGCACAGAATTCCGGACGCGAACTGAATCAGGAATATTGGGATAAGTTAGTTGAAACTGTAATCTATCATTATGGAAATAAACTATTTTTGCCATATTCGGTCAGAGCATGTATCACAGCAGTAAAATCTGTGAAATATCTTTGGATGGGTGTGCGTACACTGGCAAAAGGCAAGATTGAAGTTCCGGTATTGGATGCGACCGCAATCGGAGTATCTATGTTCCGCGGAGATATCGCAACTGCAGGATCCGTCATGTTCCTGCTTGGAATCGGCGAAATACTGGAAGAGTGGACACACAAGAAATCCGTTGGTGACCTGGCAAGAAGTATGTCACTGAACATCAGCAAAGTATGGCTTGTCAGCGACGGTCAGGAAGTATTAGTACCATTTTCATCAGTAAAGAGCGGTGACTGGGTACGTATCCACATGGGAAATGTAATTCCATTTGACGGAACAGTTGTGGAAGGCGAGGCAATGGTCAACCAGGCGTCTTTGACTGGAGAGTCCGTGGCAGTACGCAAGATAGAAAATGGAGAAGTGTATGCCGGAACGGTTGTAGAAGAAGGCGAGCTTACTATACGTGTAAGAGAGGCAAATGGATCAAGTAAATTTGAGAAGATTGTGACGATGATTGAAGAATCCGAGAAACTCAAATCTGGACTGGAAAGCAAGGCAGAACATTTGGCGGATAAACTCGTTCCATACACATTGGCAGGAACAGGTCTTACCTATCTTCTTACAAGAAATGTAACAAAAGCACTGGCTGTATTGATGGTAGATTTTTCATGCGCACTGAAACTGGCTATGCCGATTTCCGTATTGTCCGCAATCCGTGAGGCAAGTAGCTACAACGTCACAGTCAAAGGTGGAAAATATCTGGAAGCAATGGCAGAAGCAGACACCATCGTATTTGACAAGACAGGAACACTGACAAAAGCACAGCCGACAGTCGTAGATGTCGTACCATTCTGCGATAAGACACCAGACGAATTGCTGAGAATCGGCGCCTGCCTGGAAGAACATTTTCCACACTCCATGGCAAAAGCAGTTGTAAATGCAGCACAGGACAAAGGGCTTATCCATGAAGAGTTCCACTCAAAAGTAGAGTACATCGTGGCACACGGCATTTCCTCTAAAATCAATGACCAAAAAGTCGTTGTTGGAAGCTATCATTTCGTATTCGAAGATGAAGGAAACCAGATTCCAGAAGGAATGGAAGAAAAATTCCAGGAACTGCCATCCGAATACTCACATTTGTACATGGCAATCGAAGGAAAACTGGCAGCAGCCATCTGCATCGAAGACCCGCTGAGAGAAGAAGCACCACAGATCATCAAAAATCTGAAGGCAGCAGGCATCAGCAAAGTAGTCATGATGACCGGAGACAGCGACCGCACCGCAAAAGCAATCGCTAAACGAGTAGGCGTGGACGTATATTACTCGGAAGTATTGCCGGAAGACAAGGCAAACTTCGTAGAGCAGGAAAAAGCCGCCGGACGAAAAGTCATCATGATCGGAGACGGAATCAACGATTCACCGGCACTGTCCGCAGCAGACATCGGAATCGCAATCAGCGACGGCGCAGAGATCGCCCGCGAGATTGCAGACGTGACCATGAGTGGCGACGACTTGAGCGAGATCGTAACACTGAAGCTGATAAGTAATAAATTAATGAAACGAATTCACAAAAATTACCGCAACATCGTAGGATTCAACACCGCCCTCATCATACTCGGCGTCACCGGAATCCTACAGCCAACCGTATCAGCACTACTTCATAACACATCAACCCTGTACATCAGCTTGAAAAGCATGGAGAACCTGCTGGAAGAAGAAAACGAAGTGGAAGAATAAGAAGCGAAAGCATAAGAGAATCAAGAATGCCCCAGCATTCTCGATTCAAGATGTGCGTCATGCGTTGCATGACGCACATCTGATATATAGAAAGAAAAGCATATGTAAGAAAACATAAGAAGATATGGCGGATTAGTTGAATTTTGCAATTGAAGTGTTATAATAAAAAATATTAGTGAAAAGAGGTGGAAGGTTATGATATTAGTAGATAAAAATATAAAAAATCGTCATGATGAGATATTTTGCGGAAATTGTTATGATGAAAAATATGTTAATGCAGTATCCTATGATCTTCATATTAGTGGAATAGTTGAAAATAACAATATAGTTCCATCCTATGTATTAAGACCGGGTGAAGTCGTATTTGTTAAAACAGTAGAAGAAATACATATGCCGAACGACTTAATAGGAAGAATCGGTGAAAAAAATTCACGAATGCGTCAGGGGTTATATGTAGCAGGTCCACACTATTATCCAGGGCATAAAACATACCTTTATTTAAGAGTACAGAATATATCTTCAGGAACTATAAAGATTAAAGAAAACGATTCAATTGCACAGATATTTTTTGAAGAATTATGCGAAGTACCTGAAAAAACATATGACCAACAGTCCAATGCCTCATTCAATAATGAAGACGAATATTTAGGATTAGCTAAATACAAAGATGAGTACGAAGAGAGAATGAATAATTTAAAAGATGCTGGTCAGAATTTAGATGAAAAAATTAATCATATCTATGCAAATATTTTAACATTGATGGGAATATTCGTATCAGTGTTCTCATTAATAATGGTTAATTTTACGAACATTACACAAAATAATATAAATGGGAAATACATAGCAACCGTGAACATTTCATTAGGAATTGTTATTTCACTATTTTTAGGATTGATTCTACTTTTAGTAAATCATAAAGAAATAAATAAGTCGGCATTCTTTTTGTATATCGCAGGAATATTAGTATTAATTGGATTATTGGCTTGGATTATATAAAAAGCATACGAAGAAAGCGCAAATCAAGAAAAAGATTTGCGCTTTCTTCGTATGTAAAAAGTGCGTAAAAAAACAAATTGTACAAAAACATTCCACAATTCCAAAAAGGGACAGGTTAGAAAAACCGAAAATCACCACAAAAAAGGAAAAGTAAAAATACACACAATTCAAAAGGGACAGGTAGAAGTCTGTTTGGGGACGGGGTTTTTTCAAAAAAACCCCGTCCCCAAACAGAAATTGACAGCTTTTGTCTATTGCAAATATTGTCAAAACATGGTAGTCTTAATCAGTAATAAAAGGTAGTCAAGAAATAAGACTAATTAAATACTATTTTTGCAGTGCATGAAATAGTGATAACGCAGATTGATAATTTTTCCACCTTGTGTACAAGTCAAAAGTATCAGGTGGTATTTGTGCTGTAAAAAATAAGTGAAATTTATATACAATACGTATACAGGAGTAGAGATGAAAAAGATAGATATGCACTGTCACATACTACCTGGTATAGATGATGGATCTGCAAATCCGAAAGAGACATTAGCGATGCTACGCATGGCATTGAATCAGGACTTTGTAGGTATGATCGTAACGCCACATGGCTCAGTCCGTAATGCATCCGTAGAACGAGTGCAGGAGATTCGAACATTGTGTAAGAAGTTCAGAATTCAGGCATATCAACGACTTGGAGTCAGGCTTCCGGTATTTCCAGGACAGGAAATTATGTATTCGGTAGATACAAGACAGTTACTAAAGGAAGGAAAGCTTCTGACGCTGGCAGACAGCAGATATGTGTTATTGGAATTCCTCCCGGGGACAGCTTACTCTAAGATATTCAGCGCAGTGCGCCAGATGCAGATGGCAGGTTATGTCCCAATTTTGGCACATGTAGAAAGATATCATGTGTTAAGAGAAGAAGGCAGACTGGAAGAGCTGGCTGATACAGGAGCAAGAATCCAGATGAATTACAGCTCTATAGATGGAGGATGGAATAATAATACAGCACAGTGGTGTAAGCGACAACTGAAAGATGGTCTGGTCCATTACCTGGGAACAGATATGCACAATAGCGGAGAACGCAGTCCACAGACAGAACACGTTGAGAAGTGGCTGAACAAGAATCTGTCTGAAGACTATGTATGGGCATTGATACAAGGCAATGCAAGAAGAATATTAGATGATCGCGGATCACACAAGTCTAAAACATAAATTGTTTCAAAATTTTTTACAATTCAAAAAGGGACAGGTTAGAAATAAAAGAAACCCTAGAAAATGGGAGGGTAAAAATACACACAATTCAAAGAGGGACAGGTAGAAGTCCAATTGGGGACGGGGTTTTTTTAAAAAATCTCCGTCCCCAAAAACCCAAAAACCCCGTCCCCCAAGAAAGGAAATCAGATTAATGGGAAAGAATTACGACAATGATGAGATGGAAATTGACTTACTGGAGCTCTTTTATGTGCTCAAGTCGAAGATACTGGCGATCCTGGGAGTGGGACTGCTGTTCGGCTGTATTGCGTGTGCATATGCCGGATTCTTAGTGAAGCCGCTGTACACATCTTCTTCCATGATGCTTGTACTGACCAAGGAGACGACGCTTAGTTCTCTGGGGGATCTGCGGATGGGCTCACAGCTTACCAAGGACTATTCCATCTTGATCACAAGCCGTCCGGTGCTTACGGATGTTATCGACCAGTTAGATCTGGACATGGACTATAAGCAACTGAAGAATATGATTACAGTTACGAACCAGGGCGATACGCGTATTCTGCAGTTGTCTGTGGAGTATTCTGATGCCAAGCAGGCGAAGGAGATTGTAGACAAGCTGTCAGAGGTTGCTTCCGAGTATATCGGAGACAAGATGGAGGTTACACCGCCTAAGATCATTGAAAAAGGTGAGGTTCCGACTTCCAGATCGAATACAGGCGTGGCGAAGATGGCAGTGATGGGTGTACTGGCAGGTATGATCCTGTGCGCAGGTGTGATTGTTATCCGTACGATCATGGACGATACGATTAAGTCTGAAGAAGATATAGAAAAATATCTGGGATTATCTACATTGAGTGTAATTCCGGACAGAAAGGATTATATTAATGGATCAGGAAAGAAGAAGTCAAAGAGAAATGATGCAGGAAAACGAAAAGCAAGCTAGAACTACATATACAAATGCGCAGGCAAAAGCGGCAGTGTCCCGCCGTGATAATAAGGCATCTAAGCTTCGGGTGGAGCTGACGGATCCTCGTAAATCAAATTACTTTTACGAGGAGGCGTTAAAGACGCTGAGAACAAATATCCAGTTTGCAGGAGCGGATATTAAGACGATTCTTGTGACAAGCTGTTTCCCGAATGAGGGAAAGAGTGATGTTGTCTTCCAGCTCGCAAAGGAAATGGGTATGGCCGGTAAGAAGACGGTGCTTCTGGATGCGGATATCCGAAAATCTGTCCTTGTGCAGAGATATCTCGTGGATAGTGACGTGAAGGGACTGTCCCAGTACTTAAGCGGACCGGCACCGGTGCGCGATATTTTCTATGGAACAAATTATGAAAATATGGACGTGATCTTTGCAGGACCGATGGCTCCGAATCCATCCGAGCTTCTGAATGGCAAAGTATTTGCAAAGTTGATGATCGAATTGAAGCAGAGATATGATTACGTCCTGATCGATACACCTCCTATGGCAAATGTGGTGGATGCTGCTATTGTTGGCAAGGTGTGTGATGGAGCAATTCTGCTGATCGAGAGTGGATTTGTAGGATACCGTGCAGCGCAGAAAGCAATCAAGCAGTTGGAAAAGAGTGGAACACATATGCTTGGAGCTGTGCTGAATAAGGTTGATGCGAGAAAAGAAAAATATTATTCCTATTACAGTTATGGAAGTAAGTATGGTTATGGCTATGGCCAGAATCATGAAAATGCGTAGGAAAGGGATGTAAAGAACAGTATGAAGAAAAGAAAGACGAACCCGAAGGTTCAGAATACTCTGCTGTTGATTGCATGTATCGTATTATTCCTGATATTAGGTTCGCTTTTATTTTTCAATCATAAGAAAGAAGCTGCAAATAGCAGTGAGTTAAAGAAAGCGGCGCAGGAAGAGATTCAGAAGGAGAAATCAGATCAGACATGGACAGAGGACCAGAACAGCGAGAAACAGACAGACGAGAATCAGCACAGCGAAGATCAGACAGACGAGAACCAGACAGACGAGAATCAGGCAGGCGAGAATCAGACAGACGGGAACTAGAAAGGCGAGAATCATCAGGAAAACGCCACGGAAGAATCGCAGCAGTTATTATCGCAGGCGCAGCTGTACTTGCAGTGGCAGGTCTGGGATATGCAGGTATCCAAAAAAAGAAAGCAGCAGAAGCGGCAAGTGCGAAAGCAACCGCGGAAGCAGATGATTCCAACACCGTCACCTGGCAGGGAAAGACTTACAAATACAATCAAAATCTCAGTAACTACTTATTACTTGGAGTAGACAAGCGTACACCGGCAGAGACAAGAGTCGGAAAAGCCGATGCAGGACAGGCAGATGCCTTATTCCTGTTGTCACTGAACCGCAAGACGAAAGAAATGACGATGATCTCGATTCCGAGAGATACGATGACAGATGTGGAAAGCTTTGACCTGGAAGGAAAAAGCCTTGGAAAATCTAAAGACCATATCAGCCTCTCCTATGGATATGGAGACGGAGGCGCCGAGAGCTGCAAACTTACACAGGAAGCGGTGTCCAATCTCTTCTACGGACTTCCGATTCAGGGTTATCTTGCCATGAACTTAGACGGGATTCCAGAGCTTGCAAAAAGTGTAGGCGGTCTGACAGTGACTGTGCCAAATAACAGTCTGGAGTATGAATATCCGGAATTTGCCGAAGGTGCAGAAGTAACACTGACCGAAGAAAATACAGAAGTTTTCTTAAGAAGCAGAGATGTAGATGAAAGCCAGAGCGCCATCTACCGGATGGAACGTCAGAAAGCATTCTTAGATGCGTTTTCAAAAAAGTCAAAAGAATGCTATGAGCAAAATGCAAAATTTGCAGCAGATTTGTTCGTGGCAATCAAACCATATACCGTCACAAATATCAGCGAAGACCGTCTGATGAAGTTGTTCCAGACAGCAGACGAAGGAGACGGCTATACAGAATGGACTGTTCCGGGAGAAGGAACACAAGGTCTTTCCTACGATGAATACCACGTAGATGACGATGCTCTGTATGCAAAGATTATGGAGACGTTCTATCAAGAAATAAAATAGATGAAAAAACAAACAAATGAGCAATAAGACGTAAGGGGCTATAGAATCATGAAGAAACGATACGTCGTAGCAGGGATACTGGCAGCAGCCGGACTGATCTGCGGAGGAATTGCATATTACCAATATTATCAGGATGCCCATGCAGGGCCGGAATATGAAAAAATAAAAGAAAAAGTCGTGACAGAAGAACCAAAAAAACCAGAAAAGACACAAAAAAGTAACGTAGAGAAAACAAACGACTTCCAACATTACAGAACATGAATACAGAAAAATATCCACGGATTAAAGTACAGGGAAACGTCATGGACTATCCAACCACAAAGAGCGGGACAGAAAACAGCCCATGATAAATTACATTGTCGAATTAAAACGGGTGAATATAATTTATTTGATCTTATGATAAGAGTAAAGGATACTAATTCAGATATGGCTATAATTATGGCTAAAAATTTTGATCAATTTTTTAATAAAAAAGCATAGGAAAAAATAAGGGCTAAATTATTTAGGCCCTTATTTTAATAATGAACGGTTGTTAACTAATGTTTTTTAATGAGCTTTGATGATTGTTTTAGCTATTAATATCACGTATGATGTTGTTGTGG
>ENA-OQKF01001252-OQKF01001252.1-human-gut-metagenome-genome-assembly--contig:-NODE-1252-length-12032-cov-2.799244_pt1 | contig 12032 bp, 10 predicted proteins | sample MGYA00242617_ERZ504784 | MGnify/ENA primary metagenome ERZ504784 (study PRJEB26092, sample SAMD00036364) | human gut metagenome | host: Homo sapiens | study: EMG produced TPA metagenomics assembly of... | reverse complement strand
TGCGTTTTACTTGACTATAACGGACTTCAGATTGATGGAACTAACGATCAGGTTATGGGACTTGGAAACATCGTTGAGAAGTTTAAAGCCTTCGGTTTCGAATGCTTTGAAGTAGATGGACATAACATCGAAGAAATTGACAAAGCAATTGAGGCTCCAGTATCTGGTAAGCCAAAATTCATTTGCTGCCACACAATCAAAGGTAAAGGTGTATCCTTCATGGAGAATCAGGTAGGATGGCACGGAAGACCGTTGAAACCAGAAGAGTTCGAGACAGCTATGAAAGAATTGGAGGCGTAAGAAGATGGGAAAATCATTAAGAGTTGCTTACGGAGAAGCATTAGTTAAATTAGGACAGAAGAACGTTAAGATAGTTGCATTAGATGCAGACCTTGCACATGCAACAATGTCAGCTACATTTGCTGAGGCATTGCCAGATCGTTTCTTTAACGCAGGAATTGCAGAGTGTAATATGATGGGTATGGCAGCTGGATTTGCTCATACAGGATACATTCCATTTGCAAGCACATTTGCTCTTTTCGGAACAGGAAGAGCTTATGAGATCATTCGTAACTCTATTGCATACACAAACACAAATGTTAAATTTGGATTATCTCATTCAGGACTTTCAGTAGGAGAGGATGGAGGAAGTCATCAGTCTATCGAGGATGTTGCTCTTATGAGAGAGATGCCGAACATGACAATCTTTGTACCATGTGATCCTACAGAGATGGAGAAAGCTGTATTTGCAGCAGCAGAGATTGACGGACCAGTTTACATCCGTGTTGCAAGACCTGTTTGTGAGGATATCACAACAGAGGATACACCATTTATCCCGGGAAAAGCTAACATCTTAAAAGATGGTAACGATGTTTGCATCATCACAATGGGACTTATGGTACCAATCGCATTAAAAGCAGCTGAGATGCTTGAAGCAGAAGGAATTTCTGCAGCAGTTGTTAATATGCACACAGTAAAACCTATCGATGCTGAGACAATCCTTGCTATGAACGAGAAGTGCAAAGGTATCGTAACAGCTGAGGAGCATTCTGTAATCGGTGGACTTGGATCTGCTGTAGCAGAAGTCCTTGCAGGACATGCCGGAGCTAAATTCGAAAGAGTTGGTATCCAGGATAAATTCGGAAAATCCGGTAAACCAGCTGAACTGTTTGCAGCTTATGGACTTACAGCTGAGAACATTGTTGAAAAATGCAAAGCAACATTAGCATAAGAATCTGATTAAATTCATTTTATTATATAAAAGGGAGATAAGAATCATGGAAATTTTAAATTATTCATTTGACGGAGAAGGAATGCAGAGAGTATTCGAGAACGAGAAATGGACAGTTGGTATCAAAAACTGGAAACCAGCTAACGACATCACAGGAATCAACAACTTGGAGCGTCACAACAAGACTGATGAGCTTTTCGTACTTGTTGCCGGATCTTGCACACTGATCTATGCAAATGAAGTAGAAGGCGGTCTTGATATCAAGGCAGTTAAGATGGAGCCAAACAAGGTTTACAATATCCCGGCTACACTGTGGCATAACACAGTAACATGCAAGGATACAAAGATGATTCTGATTGAGGACTCCAACACATCCATGGACAACAGCGATATCTTAGATCTGAATGAAGATCAGATTGCTGCTATCAAAGCTTTAGTATAGTATCTTACGTAATGCATTAGCTGCATCGCGACAATAAAACAGGCTCTCTGCAACATAATTATACGAGATTATGTGTTGAGAGCCTTTTTTGTAAAAAAAAACAAATAATTTTGCAATAAATGAGAATATTTATGCATTTATCGGTATTTTATGCAATAAGCTTGATGAGGATATTTATAGAAAATTATAAAGGAGGTCGGAAGAAGTGTACAATTTAAAATTTGGTTGTCAGTCCTATCCATGGAAGATGGGAAAACATTTTGGTCAGTTGCCGAGAATGCTTAAAGTGGCAGCAGAGGCAGGATTTCAGAGCATTGAGTGCGAAATAGACATGCTTGGAACATGGTTCCATGACCCGGAAGGTGTGAAAAAACAGCTTGAGAAATATAACATAGAATTTGCGGCACTTGTTCTTCATCAGGATTGGAATGGCATGGAGGAGACTGTGGAAGAAGCAGCGTTAAGCCGTGAAGCAATTGAATTCGTGAAACATTTTCCAAATGCCAAGATTATGCTGAGTCATCATGCAGGAAATGTACCTAGAGGCGAAGGTGAAGCACTGGCAGAAAGAAGAAAATGTCTGATCAGCTGCATGGCATCTGTAGCGGCTAAGGCAGCAGAGGCAGGAATCGTATGTTGTTTCCATCCGAACAGCGCAAAGAATTCGTTGTTTCGTACAGGAGAAGACTATGAAGCCATGTTTGAGTTGCTTCAGCCGACTGCTATTGGCTGGGCTCCGGACGTAGGACATATTGAGAATGGTGGTATGAGTGCAATTGAACAGATGAAAGCACACAGAGATCTGATCCGCCACGTACATTTTAAAGACCGTATTGCTCAGAATGAATGGGCTGTTATGGGAGAAGGAAAGATTGACTATCCTGCAATTATCAAATATCTGGCAGAGACAGGATACCTTGGCTGGATTATGGTGGAAGATGAAAGCCCGCGTGCAGAGACAGACAGTGACGGGGTTGTTGCTGAGGACGGAAAATATATGTGCTGGCGGATTCATAGGTAAGCAATCAAACAGAAACAGACTTTGCTGGAAGAAGAGATATTTCAGTAAAGATACAAAAAAGTTTTTTCTCAGGAGGAAAAGAGACTATGAGTATGCATACAGTTGCGATAATGGGTCTCGGAGTCCGTGGTAAGATTCATCTTCACGGGCTTTTGGAAAATCCAGATTATTATAAAGTAGTAGGCCTTTGCGATATTGATGAGCCTAAGATGAAAGCAGTTGCTGAGGAATACCATCTGGACGATGTACCACTTTTTACGGATGCAGAAGAGATGTTAAAGGAGACAAGACCGGAAATATTTGTATTTGTTACATATCCAGATCTCCGGCTTTCTGTCATTCAACTTGCAGTAAAATACGGTGTAAAAGGAATTTCCTTTGAAAAACCGATGGCTGAGAGTCTTCAGGAGGCAAAGAAAATTGTAAAGTTGTGCCATGATAACGGAATCAAAGCAGTTGTTTGTCATCAGCAGAAATATCTGTCCCAGATGCAGACACTAAAGAAACGTATTGAGGACGGCGAAATTGGCGAGATCACAAAGATACATGTAGAGTGTCAGGCCTGGTTCAGCCAGCTTGGAACACACTATGTAGACTATATTCTCTGGGCGAATGGCGGACATCGTGCAAAATGGGTATGTGGACATGTACACGGTCCGATTTGTCTGGATGATAACCATCCGGCACCAGATTACCTGCTTGGTACTATGGAACTGGAAAATGGAGTACATGCTTATGTAGAGTGTGGATATCTTGCAGAGGCTCACAACCCACCGGAGTATGGAAGCAGTGATAATCGTCTGACTGTTTATGGTAAAGAAGGTTATGTATATGCTGAGACAGACGGGTTCTGGGGAGCATGCACAAAGGCTACAAATGGTCGTCTGATAGAAGGAAAGGATCCAGGCTGGAGAAACCATCAGCAGATTCCGATTCAGACACCTTACTATACAGAGTTTGCAGAGTGGATGGAGGATGATTCAAAAGTTCACAGCTGCAACATTGATACAGCATATCACGGATATGAAATTCTGGAAGGAATGTGCCTGTCAGCACTGAACAATGTGCGTGTAGACCTGCCGATTCAGGATCTCGATTATGAGCCGGTATTTGACCGCATGAGAAAGGATCTTCCAGAGTGCGACAGCCGTAAGATGTACATTTATGATGGCAAGACACCACGTAAGGAGCGCGACTAGCCAAAAGAAATATTCAAAGGTCGGTTAAGAGTAGAAAAAGCAGAAAGTGCAGGTTCATAAAATGAATCAGAAAAAAGAATATATGGATGTCCATGTAAATGGATTGAAATTTCATGTACAGACATTTGGAAGCGGTGTACCTATTATTATGATTATGGGACTTGGAGCACCGGGAGATAAATGGAAGCATAACTATGAGCTTTTAAGTAAATGGTTTTGGTGTATTGTTCCAGATAACAGAGGAGCAGGTTTAAGTGACAAACCGGAAGCAGAGAGTTATACAACAGAGCAGATGGCAGACGATATCATCGGTATCATGGATGCATTAGATATCAAAAAAGCCCATGTTATGGGTGTCTCTATGGGAGGCGCCATTGCACAGCAGGTGGCACTGAAAGTTCCGGACAGAGTTCTGAGTCTGATTTTGACAAGTACATTTGCAAGTGTAAGTCTGGCATTTAAAAAGGCTTTAAATCTAATCTGTGAGCTGAAAGAAGATACAGATCCGGCAGTATTAAAGCAGTTGAATCTTTGGATGACCTATGGCCAATACACGCAGATACATCACCCAGAGAAGATTGAGAAATCTATTGAAGAAGATGCATCGTACCCTTATCCAATGCCTGTGTATGCCTATAAGGCACAGTGTGGGGCATGCCTCAGCCACAATACAGCAGGCAGGCTGCATGAGCTTAAAATGCCGGTACTGATCGCTGCAGGGGCAAAGGATTTGTTCATGAATATAGAGAAGACCATGGAATTAGTACATGGAATTTCACAGGCAGAATTCTATCTTGCACCGGAAGGCGGACATGTACATCAGTGGGAATATCCTGAGCCATATGACAGTGTTGTAGTGGGATTTTTGATGAAACATACAAATTAAAAAATATACATAATGTAGACCATGAATTGAATTAGAGTTTCATATCATGGATATAAAATTGAAATGAGAGAATGGAGGAAACAAAATAATGTCTATAAATATGAATACGTTGATTAGTCAAATGATTATGTTTTTTGTCATTCTCGGATGTGGATTTATAGGAGCAAAATTAGGGCTTTTGAAAGCCGAAGTCATTCATGGGTTAAGCAGTCTGCTTATGGGCGTTATCTGTCCGTTGATGCTGATTGCAGTATTTCCGTCAGCAGTGCAGGAGGAAAATGCATGGGATATTGCAAAATCTGTAATTCCCTATGCACTGATTACATATCCGCTGCTTACAGGAGCTGGATTCCTTACAGGAACGTTATTGCATTTCCGGGGAGATAAAAGAAAAATCTTTACTGTCCAATGTCTTTTCGGAAATATGGCGTTCTTTGGGCTGCCTCTTGTAAAAGAGATATTTGATCCGGTTGCAGTAGTAGCATTTTCTTTCTGTATTGTAATAGATAATCTGTTCCTCTGGACAGAAGGAGTATTGCTCACTTCTAAATCAGAAGGAGGACAGGAATTATCCTTGAAGTTGATCATAAAGAAGCTGTCTAATCCTGTTATAGTAGGAGTATTGATCGGGCTGGCGTTGATGATTTTGAAAGTGCCATCAGATTTATTGATTCTTCGAAGCTTTGATACAATAGGAAGCTGTGCAAAGCCACTGGCACTTTTGTATATCGGAGGAACGATTGCACTGATGGAATCAGGATTATTAAAGAAAGCATGGCCAGTTGTATTTGTCATAATCATTAAGCTGATAGTTATGCCGGTTGTCATATTTCGTGTGATGACGTGGCTTGGCGTGAATGATCTTGCGAGAAATATCTGGACGCTGATTATTGCACTTCCGAGTATGGCAAGTATTCCGATTATGGCAGAAAGCTTCGGTTCAACAGAAGCTGATTATGCGGCGCAGGGTGTATTTATTATTACACTGGCAAGTCTGGTAACAATACCGCTTGTGGTGATGCTTTGCAGGTAAGTAATGAGATCAGGCATTTAGAATACATAAGGTGAAAGCTTTTATGTATATAGGAGAGCTTAAAAATATTAAATAAAAAGAGCAATGATTTGATTGCATTAGAAACAAAAATATTTCTAATACGACATGAAAGGAGAAATTAAAATGGTAGATCAGAATTGTGCATATTGTGTAGAGGGAGAATTATTAGCGAAATTTGGAATTAAGATTTGTGAACTGGAAAACTCTAAAGTATATCTTTTTAAAGAGCAGAGTCATCCGGGAAGAGTTGTAGTTGCTCATAAGAAACATGTCAGTGAGATTCTGGAGCTGACACCACAAGAGAGAGCAGCATACTTAGAGGAGATTGCGAAGGTATCTGAGGCAATCCACAAAATCTTCAAACCTGCAAAAGTGAACTATGGTGCATATGGAGATACAGGACATCATCTGCATTTCCATCTTGTACCAAAATACACAGATGAGTATGAGTGGGGTGGCACATTTGAGATGAACCCAGAAAAGAAATTCTTAAGCGATGAAGAATATGCTCAGATGATTGAGAAGATTAAGGCTGAGCTGATTTAGAAATCCCTGGAGATACTGATTCTCTAAGTAGATTCACACTCCCAGTGCAGAACATTTCAATGAGCCATATAAGACGAGAAAATTGTACGCAGAGGCGTGCACTTTTCTTATGTCTCATTTTCATTGCACTGAAGTCGTGTGAACTATCTTAGAGAATCAGTATTCACAAGGTTTTCTAAGGATGGATGAAGAAGGTAGGTTGGAATTTATAGACTGATTTTGTATGGGTTGAGGGAGTATGAACTATCTTAGAAAATTGATATGCGCAAGGATTTTCATAAAGTGAAAGGGTGTTTCAGTGGTCATATTGTGACCGTATCTGAAACACCCTTTCTTCAGGGGGGATAACTATATAAAGTTATCGGTTAAAAATATTAGCTATATCAGCTGGGAGTCAATCCCCCAGCTGATATAGCCTCCGGCAGGATTGCAGAGGTGCGCAGTAGAAGTATGTCATGCAATTGCATGACGCGCACCTCGCAACAAGAATGCTAAAGCATTCTTGAATTATTTTACAGGCAGGAAGCGTAAGCTGCTTCTGCACCTTCTTCACGGATCTTCTTAAGATCAGCAACGATTAGTTCTTCCAGTCCTTTGATTTCTGTCAGATCCTGATTCCACATATCTTTGTTGGAAAGTACAGCTTTTACGAGTTCTTCTGCACTGTCATCTTTGTGTGCATAGTAGAAGTCAAGTGCCCATGCATCGTCCTGTACTTTGTACTCATTTCCTTTTGGTCTCTTGCATACCAAAGCTGCATCTTCACGTCTCTGAATATCATTTGAGTAGAATGCGATGTAAGCTGCAAGGCTCATTGCCAGGCAAGTAGGAATCTCACCTTTTTCGTTGATATACTCAAGGAATGAAGGCATGTTACGAGCTTTCCACTTAGATGTTGAGTTCAGAGAAATGCTCATAAGCTCATGATTTACAAATGGGTTGTTAAATCTGTCTGATACAGCTGCTGCAAAGTCAAGCAGATCCTGTTTGTCCAGTGGAAGCGTAGGGATAATCTCATCGTAAAGCATTTTGTTCATGAAGCCTTTGATCGTTTCGTTGTGCATGCAGTCACGAACGATGTCCTGTCCAGACAGGTAAGCACCAAGAACGAAACCTGTATGAGCACCGTTCAGGATACGAACTTTTCTCTTCTTGTATGGAGTAACATCCTCTACAACATGTACATTTAAACCGGCTTTCTTGAATGGAAGCTTATCTTCAAGACCTGCAGGTCCTTCGATGATCCATACACCAAAGATCTCGCCGACATCAATCAATTCATCGTGATATCCATTTGCTTCTTCCATTTTCTTAACTTCTTCTGCATCACGTACACGTCCTGGAACGATACGGTCTACCAGTGTAGAACAGAATGTGTTCTTCTCATTGATCCATGTTTTGAATTCTTCTTCAAGTCCCCAGTCATCAATGTACTCGTTGACACATTTCTGGAGTTCTTTACCATTGTTGTCGATCAGCTCACAGCTTAAAACTACAACTCCATCTTTACCTGCTTTGTAACGCTCATAAAGTACACGTGTCAGTTTTGCAGGGAAGCTGATTGGAGGACACTGGTCAAATTTGCTTTCTGACTCGTGTACGATACCGGCTTCTGTTGTGTTGGATACGATATACTCAAGGTCGTCACTCTTGGCAAGCTCAAGAACTGCGTCGAAATCATCATATGGATTGATACATCTGCTTACAGAAGAGATGACACGTTTTAAGTCAACTTTCTCCCCTTTTTCACTTCCGCGAAGGTACAGTGTGTAAAGTCCTTCCTGGTCATTGATGAGTTTTGTAAGTCCCTGTGCGATTGGCTGAACTAATACAACTTTTCCGTTCCAGTCAGCTTTTTCATTTGCACAGTCAAAGAAATAATCTACAAATGCACGAAGGAAGTTTCCTTCTCCGAACTGCATAACTTTCTCTGGTGCGGATTCTTTGATATATCCGTTATAACCTGATTTCTTAAGAACTTCGTAATTTAATGTTTCCATGATTGAGTTTCTTCCTTTCTTAAATTAATGAGATATGATTTTTACAATGTTACACCCTGTTTAAAGATTGCCATATCGTGGAATCCGGCGATTTCGGATTTTACTTCTTTACCGGAAGCAACTGCTATAACTTCATCGAACAGTTTTTCTGCCAGTTCAGGAAGAGTATCCCCTTCTACCAGGGTTCCACAGTTAAAGTCGATCCAATTCTGTTTTCTGTTATTTAATGAAGAATTGGTAGAAATCTTCATAGTTGGTACAGGACATGCGAACGGTGTTCCACGACCTGTAGTAAACAGTACAATGTGTGCACCGGAAGCAGCCAGTGCAGTAGAAGCAACCAAGTCATTTCCAGGAGCACTTAAGAGGTTCAGACCTTTTGTCTTAACCTGTTCTGCATAAGATAGTACGTCCATGACCGGAGCGCTTCCGGATTTCTGAGTACAGCCAAGAGACTTGTCCTCAAGAGTGGAGATACCACCTTTTTTATTTCCAGGAGACGGGTTTTCATAAATTGTCTGATTGTGACTCTGGAAATATTGTTTAAAGTTATTGATCAGATCAACTGTCTTTTCAAATAATACTTCGTCTTCACAACGGTTCATTAGCTGAGTCTCAGCACCGAACATCTCAGGTACTTCTGTAAGAACAGTACTTCCGCCTTTGGAGATAAGAAGATCGGAAAATGCTCCTACGACCGGGTTGGCTGTGATACCGGAAAGTCCGTCAGAGCCACCACATTTCATACCAATGACCAGTTCGCTGCAGTCAATGTCTTCACGTTCAAAGCTTCCAACATAAGCGGACAAATCTTCGAGAATGTTAAGTGCATCAGCAATCTCATCTTCACTTTCCTGAGCAACAAGGAAACGGACACGTTTCGGATCATAGTCGCCGATGTAATTCTTCAGTACATCAATATTACTGTTCTCGCAGCCGAGTCCAAGAACAAGGACACCGCCGGCATTCGGATGATTGATCAGATCAGACAGAATCTTGCGGGTATTCTCCTGATCATCTCCCATCTGGGAGCATCCATAAGGATGTGGGAATGCAAAAATTCCTTCTACAGATCCCTGTACATACTTCTGAGCCTTGCGTTCGATCGCAGTAGCAACGTTATTTACACAGCCTACAGTCGGAATAATCCAGATTTCATTACGGATGCCGACTTTTCCGTTCGGTCTGCGGTATCCTCTGAAAGTGCGAGGAGCTGTCGGGGTAAGTTCTGTAACAGAACGATCATAGGTGTAAGTAAGCAGATCTCCAAGTCCAGTCCGAATATTATGTGTGTGAATCCAGCTTCCGCAGCTGATGTTCTCCTTTGCAATACCGATTGGACAGCCATACTTGATAACCTGAGCATCAGCAGGAATATCAGTCAGAGCAAACTTGTGTCCCTGGGGAATGTCCTCACGGAGAGTAACCTCTGTACCGTCCACATCTAATGTACGATTTGCAGATAAAGGAGTAAGTGCAACTGCAACGTTATCATTCTGGTGAATTTTGATAAATTCTTTCATGATAAAATCCTTTCTCTTAAAAAATGATGTTAGTACTAGTAAATGATGAAGGAGACATTAAAAATTCTAATCATCATGAACTCACGATGAAAGAAATGTCTTCGACATCTGAATTTGTTATAAAATAAACGTGTAAGCGCTTACACTAAACATACATCATTTTGATGTTTAGGTCAATAAAAATGACAAATCAATTTTGCCCAAAAAGCATTTTTGGAAAAATGCACAAAAACAAGATAACAAATTTGTCGAAAAGATTGCTTAAAAACCATTGATTTCATATGTGTAGTTGGGGTAAAATGTAATAAATGTAAGCGTTTACAATATAGACGATGCAAGCATAGAACACAGGAGGAAAGAAAAATGAAGAAATTTATGGACGAGGATTTTCTATTAACAAGTGATGCGGCAAAAAAACTTTATCATGATTATGCAGAGAACATGCCGATTGTAGATTATCATTGCCATATTAACCCACAGGAAATCTGTGAAGATAGAAAGTTTGAAAATATCACACAGGTATGGCTCGGAGGAGATCACTACAAGTGGCGTCAGATGCGTTCCAATGGTGTAGATGAGAAATATATCACAGGTGATGCTACAGATCGTGAAAAATTCCAGAAATGGGCTGAGACTCTTGAAAAACTGATCGGTAATCCACTGTATCACTGGAGTCATCTGGAGTTAAAGAGATACTTCGGATATGAAGGATACTTAAACGGTGAGACAGCAGAGGAAGTATGGAATCTTTGCAATGAGAAGCTTGCACAGGATGATATGACCGTAAGAAATATCATTAAAAAGTCAAATGTAAAATTAATCTGTACAACAGATGATCCGATTGACACTCTTGAATATCATGAGAAACTTGCAAAAGACGATACATTTGATGTAAAGGTACTTCCGGCATGGAGACCAGATAAGGCTATGAATCTGGAGAAACCAGAGTATCTTGATTACCTTAAAAAGTTAAGTGAAGTCAGTGGAATTGAAGTAAAGAGCTTCAAGACTCTGATCGAGGCGCTTGTAAAACGTATGGACTATTTCCAGGAGAGAGGCTGCTCTGTATCAGATCATGCTCTTGAGTATGTAATGTACGCACCGGCTTCCGAGGAAGAAGTCGAGGCAATCTACAGCAAACGTCTTGCAGGTGGAGAAATCACAAAAGAAGAGGAACTGAAAGCAAAGACAGCCTTTATTCTTGCAGTTGGAAAAGAGTATAATAAACGTGACTGGGTAATGCAGCTTCACTATGGTTGCAAACGTGACAATAATGTAGTACGTTATAAACAGCTTGGACCAGATACAGGATATGACTGCATCAATAACTATGCACCATCTTCAGAAATGGCAGATATGTTAAATGCACTGTCTGATACAGATGCACTTCCTAAGACAATTCTGTACTCTCTGAATCCGAACGACAATGAGTCTATCGGAACAATCATCGGATGCTTCCAGAATGAGAAGACCGTTGGAAGAATCCAGCAGGGTAGTGCATGGTGGTTTAATGATCACAAAGTTGGAATGACAGCTCAGATGACATCACTTGCAAACCTTGGTATTTTAAGTAACTTTGTAGGAATGCTTACAGATTCCAGAAGTTTCTTATCTTACACACGTCATGAGTATTTCAGACGTATCCTTTGCGAGCTGATTGGAGGATGGGTAGATAACGGAGAGTATCCGGATGATTACAAGACACTGGAGAAGATTGTAAAGGGAATTTCTTACAACAATGCAGTGGAGTACTTTAAATTTGACGTATAGGAATTAGAAGCGTAGTAGGAGTTTTTGCATATGGCAGTGAACATTTATGATGTCGCAAAATTATCGGGAGTGTCCATTGCGACTGTTTCAAGAGTGGTAAATGGAAGTACAAAGGTCAGTGAGAAGACCAGAAGAAAGGTTCTTGATGTGATGGAACAGTGTGGCTATACGCCAAATGTGTTTGCAAGGGGACTTGGACTGGATTCTATGAAGACCATCGGGATTTTGTGCCCGGATATATCGGATGCATTTATTGCACAGGCAGTGGCATTCCTTGAAGAACGTCTGCATCAGTATGAATATGACTGTATTTTGGGATGCAGTGGTTATGAACTGGAAGAGACAGAGGCCCATACGAAA
>ENA-OQKF01001245-OQKF01001245.1-human-gut-metagenome-genome-assembly--contig:-NODE-1245-length-12144-cov-2.988599_pt1 | contig 12144 bp, 12 predicted proteins | sample MGYA00242617_ERZ504784 | MGnify/ENA primary metagenome ERZ504784 (study PRJEB26092, sample SAMD00036364) | human gut metagenome | host: Homo sapiens | study: EMG produced TPA metagenomics assembly of... | reverse complement strand
TCCAACCTTTACCGCCAACAGTGAAGATGAAGAGCTTATCAATTCCTATATCGGTGACAGCGCAAATTATACGCTGCAGTTTACCCGATAGCACAACGAAAAACGCCTCGCAGGTTCATGGATTTTTTCAGGATCTGCCTGATGTTTTTTCAGAGAGGACTTTATATGATTACCAAATTAAACAATCGGGAGCTGTTCCAATTCTGTGAACAGTTTTCCATCATATTACGTTCCGGAATGTCCGCCATTGAGGGACTTGCCATCTTAAATGACGACAGCCAGACAGAACGGGGCAAAGAAATTTTGACCTTTCTTTATAAAGACATGGAGGAATCCGGCTCCCTGGCGCACGCCATGGAGCAATCCGGTGCTTTTCCTGCTTCTGCTGCTGCTTATGTACGCACCGGCGAAGAGACTGGCTGTCTGGATGAGGTTATGAAGGGTCTGTCTGCTTTCTATGCGAAGGAGATTCAGATCACAGACCAGATTCAGAGTGCAGTCGCCTATCCCCTTGTTATGCTGGGCATGATGACTGCGGTTATTGTAATTCTTCTTGTAAAGGTTCTCCCGGTTTTCCGCCAGGTTTTCCGCCAGCTTGGACTGGAAATGAGCGGGATCTCCGGTGCACTTCTTGGAATCGGCGAAACACTTAGCCGCTATTCCACTGCCTTCCTTGTTCTTCTGGCCGCGATGATCGGCTTTATCCTTTTCCTGGTTCTTCACCCAAAGGGGCAGGAACTGATCCGCAAAATCGTCTGCCGTTTTCCCGGCATGAAGGAAATTCCGGTAAATCTGGATTACAGTCGTCTTTGCCAATGTATTTCCCTGGGAATCCGAAGCGGACTTTCCCCTGAGCTTTGTGTGGAGCTGGCAGGGGCTGTGGTTACCCAGACTGAGATCAGGGAAAAGCTTGCTTCCATTCAGAAGCAGCTCGCGGAAGGATATGGATTTACAGAAGCCATCACGGAATCCGGACTTTTTAAGGCTATGGAGCTTCGTCTGATCTCCCTTGGTTTTCAGGCTGGTGCATCTGACGAAGTAATGGAAAAACTGGCTGAGCAGTATGAAGAGAAATCCACAGACTCTGTTTCCCACATTGTGTCAATTTTGGAGCCTACTATTGTGATCGTCCTTTCAATTTTGGTAGGACTGGTCCTTCTTTCTGTTATGATGCCGCTGCTGGGACTGTTATCTGAAATGATCGCATAACAACTGTAAGGGAGAGTGAAAATGGATATATTTGAAACCAGACTCATTCGTGTCAGGCGGATTTTCCGCTTTATTGTTCCAATCCTGTTCGCTGCAGTCCTCTGCCTGATCTTCTATCTTGGAATTGCACGTACACAGACTGATTCCCTGGAAAAAGAACAGGTTACTTTAACGCAGGCACTTGAAGGAGGTGCCATCCGCACCTACGCCCTCACAGGCCAATACCCTCAGAGCCTGGATGAATTGCTTTCAGATTACCATATTACCTATGATTCTGAGAAATTTGTGGTAGAATATGTTCCAAACGGATCCAATCTTCTGCCATCGATCAGCGTACTTCCGGTAAATGCCAGAAAAGGAGGTGCCAGATGAATTCCAGATTTACCCGGAAGAACCACAGCATTGATTCACTGGCAGCCCTGCTGCTTTTTGCAATGTATGTGCTGTTTCTTCTATTTCTGATGCTTTTTGGTGCCGGGAACTATCAGGCCTCTGTAAAAAGCCTGGACACTAATAACAATCTTTATACGGCAGCCTCTTACATCACTACCAAGTTTCGTCAGCACGATATTCCCGGAATGACCTCCCTTACAGAGCTTCAGGGAACACAGGTTCTTTGCTTTCAGGAAGCTATTGAGGGGAAAGATTACTGCACTTACATTTATTTTGATGGCAGTCATTTAAAAGAGCTTTTTACAGCATCGGATTCCCAGGCCGATCTTTCTATGGGGACCAACCTTGCACAGCTTCAGGATTTCCAGATTGACGCTTTAGAAAACACTTTTTACAGAATCACATTAACGGACACAGATGGACATTGTTCCAGTTTTCTGCTTCATCCAGGGGTTCCTGCCTGATTCGCAGGCTCCTGAATTTGGGGCTGGTCACTTCTGAATGATGTGCTGAAAGGAAGTTTTTATGAAAAAAATCACTACCCATTCCAAATCCGGGCTTTTTCTTATGGAAATGATATTTGTCCTTCTTTTTCTGGGACTGACCTGCGGTGTCTGCGTAAGACTGTTTGCGGCTTCCTACATGGCAAGGGTACATGCCCGGGAGAACTCTCATATCCAGGAACTTATCACCAGCGCCGGTGAAATTCTGGAAGGAACTGACGGCACTGTTCAAAATTTTCTGGCACTGATGCCAGATGGAGTTGCAGATCAGGACAGTATTTGCTATTATTTTGACAAGCACTGGCAGAATGCTTCCGAAGAAAGTGCATTTTATAAAATGAGGCTCGTCTGCTCTGCTTCTGACAAGGTCAAAGAAGTTCACATTACTTTCGAAAAACTCCAGAATGCAAATGAGGAAACCAGCCTTTATACACAGACAATTCGCTTTCCAGTTTTTTCCACAAAGGAGGAAACAGATTCATGAAAGAAAAGAATCATCTTTTTTCCGCAACTGGAATTCCTTCCCTTTTTCTAATCTTCGGAGTACTTATGCTGGTGATCCTGTCCTTGCTTGGCTATGGTACTTCCAGACAGGATCTGCGCTCCAGCAGTCTTTCTCTGGAGCAGACCTCAGCCTATTATAATGCCTGCAGTGAGGCAGCTGATTTTTATTCAGATCTGGTTCAGACACTGGAAGGATTTCAGGCACAGGCAAAATCAAGAAGTGCATATTACCAGCTCGTCTCCGATCATCTGAACTCACAGGAGAATGTAAAATGGGATTCAGAGGAACATACTACTGAATATGTGAAAGCATTTTCCGACACCCAGAGTCTGGCTGTGAAAGTTTCTGTATTCTGGACTGATCGTACGGCTGATTCCACAGCCTCTGTTACTGTTGCCTCTGATACCGCTGCCTCTGACCGTACTGTAACGAATAATGCAGGATTGGACGTGGCCAGCAGCAATATCGCCGGGATCCTCTCCTGGAATACGGTTGTAACTGCAGACTGGAATCCGGACAACAGCCAGTCTGTCTACAAAGGAGAATAATTTTATGGAAGAAAAAGTAAAGGCTTTTCTGGAGCTTGCCACTCAGAAAAAAGCCTCTGATATATTTATTATTGCCGGTCGTCCCCTTTCTGTAAAAATTGACGGAAAGCTCTGTACGCTGGATGGTTTTGAAGAACGGCTCATGCCTCCGGAGACAGATGAATTTATCCGGATCATTTACAAGCTTGCTCACGACCGGAATATAGAACCTATGCTGGAAACCGGTGACGATGACTTTTCCATGGCTATCCCTGGTCTCTCAAGATTTCGTGTAAATACATACCGGCAGCGTGGTTCTCTTGCCGCTGTCATCCGTATTATTGCATTTAATCTGCCGGATCCGCAGGATCTGCACATTCCTCCGGCTGTTATGGAAGCAGCTGATCTTACCAAGGGAATGGTTCTGATCACAGGTCCTGCCGGAAGCGGAAAATCCACCACCATGGCTTGTATCATCGACAAGATCAATCACAGCCGTGAAGGACATATCATCACGCTGGAAGACCCTTTGGAATACCTGCACAGACATGACAAATGCATTGTCAGCCAGCGCGAGATCTGTACGGATACTGCCAATTATCTGGTTTCCCTGCGTGCCACCTTGCGTCAGAGCCCGGATGTGATCCTTCTTGGAGAAATGCGTGACCACGAGACTATCCAGACTGCCATGACTGCTGCTGAAACCGGACATCTGATTCTTTCCAGCCTTCATACCACCGGAGCCGCCAATACCATAAGCCGTATTATGGATGTTTTCGAGCCCAGCCAGCAGCATCAGATTGCCATTCAGCTTTCCATGGTTCTGCAGACGGTTATTTCCCAACAGCTGGTGCCGGATGTGAATGGACACAATATTCCGGTTTTTGAGATCATGAGGCTTACCCCTGCCATTCGAAATATGATCCGCGACAACAAAATTTATCAGATTGACGGTGTGATCGCCTCTTCCTCCCAGGCAGACATGAAATCCATGGATAACAGCCTGCTGGAGCTTTATCGAAACCGCCAGATCACAAAAGAAACTGCACTTAAATATTCATCTAATCCAGAAATGTTAAAACGGAAGCTCATGTAATGGGCTTCCGTTTTTTTAATATCCGAAGGTTGTCCTGCTGCAAAAAACCTTATAGTTTTTACTATGTGCAGACTATCTTCTATTCCACAATGCTTTACTGTAAATTCTATTTCTTTTCTGCAATTGATTTCCTACTTTCTTGTAACTGCCACCGATGCTTTATACTTTCCCTTTACAATACCATTTGGCTCTTTTACATAAGCACGCACATAATAACGGTACTTCTTTCTTTTTTTTACCTTCGTGTCTGTCCAGGTAGAAGTTTTCCCCTTCTTAATAGTAGCTGCCAGCTTATATTTTCCGCTTCCGGTCTTCTTGTAAATGTAATAGCCATCACATTTCTTCTGTGCCTTCCACTTTAATTTCAGACCTTTCTTCGTATTGGAAACCGACGAGACCGTCTGCCTGGAGGGTGCTGATTTATACTTTCCACTGGACTTGTAACTGCTTGCCACTGTTTTCTTGTTCACAGTACAATACGCCCTTACTGTATACTCGTAAAAAGTAGCTGATTTTATCTTTGTATCTTTGTAGGATGTAGTAGCTGCTTTCTTTATGTTTGCAAGCTTCGTCCATTTTCCAGAGGATGTTTTCCTGTAAACCACATAGCCTGCTGCACCGGAAATCTTATTCCAGTTTACTGTATTGTAAAGTCCGGAAGAAACCTTCACCGACACAGACGGAGTGGCAAGCATTGTCTTAGCCGCAGCTTCCGCGGTATAATCGGAATATTTTGCAGTACCGTTCACCATACTGTACGCACGGATCTTGTATGTATACGTAATTCCCGGCTGAACCTTCGTATCTGTCCAGGAAGTATCCGACCAGGAGGCTGTCTCCACCTTCTGATACTCTCCGCCGGAGATTTTTCTATAGATCTGATATCCGGAAACTCCGGCTGCTTTACTCCAGGTCAGACTGATCTGGTTATAGGCTCTGGCTGCTGCCTGGAACGAAGCGGGTCTGGTTACATTCACTGCGTTGCCCAATGTTCTTGTGTGAGCTTTAATTCTTGCACAGGCACTTGGACTTGTTTTGGAAAAATCACTCCATCCATTTTTTTCATGATAACAGAAGCTCTGATCCGCCTCCAGGCCAGCCTGAAACTCCACCCAGTCATAAGCACTGTTAGTCTCGCACAAGTATTCCACTGTGTCGGAACCGATATTGGTGAGCACTACCGAATAAAGGGTTCCACTCATCAGATTTACCTCTGGCACTTCCACTGTGGAAATACCGGCATGTTCCTGATAAAAAGTTACCGGATTGGCATAGGCCGGAGTTCCGCTTACCGGATTGCTCTTATCCTTCAGATTTGTATAAATCTGAATGCTGTAGCTTCCTCCGTCAGAGTAAGTAGCCAGAACCACTTCTCCAAGGGCTTCTCCGTTCCCATTTCCGGCTTTTGCCTGAAAAACATTGGCAATGGAGGAAATCCCACTGCTGCCGGAAGGATACAGCTTCAGCTTGCTCAGTGCACTGGAGCCATCATAGAAATAGTTGTTACGGTACTTCGGACTGGTGGTGGCTTCTGCTGCTACAATATTATAATTACATTTATTCTCATAGGAAATATAAAAATAACCGGCTTCTCCCCAGTCATCTCCCCAGCTGTTTCTGGCAATCCATGCCCCGTTTGAAGTAACATTGCTGGCAGAATTGAAATTTTCCCTGGAATAATTGTCATCCCATCCAATCAGGGTGATTGCATGATTCACGCCTGCACTTCCCGGGTAGCTGTATGCATACGTATACGGATTATAATAGGTATCATACATTCCAAAGGACATGGAAACAGATCCATATTCTGATATCAGACTTTTAATATTATTTACAGAATAAGAGGAAAACGCCGCATTTTCCAGATATGCGGTGGTCTGGTATGCCATTTGGGAGGACGGCACCTTGTCAGAGTCCAGGGTATGATCTGCATTTGTCTCATAAGGAATCTGTGACTCCAGTGCCATACCACTCCACGTACTCAGAAAAATAGCAGCAAGAGTCTGATTGCCTCCCTCTCTGTAGGAATGAAGAACCTCGTTTTTGTCATTAGCTGTATTTCCAAGAGGATCGTTCATTCGGTGGGCAAAGAAATATGCCAGATGTTCTTCTGACAGATCAAACAGCCCAGCTCCTGCCTGCAAAAATGAGATTTCCAGGTTGGCAGCCAATGTGTATGCCCAGCACATATTGGAAGGCTTTTGATTCCTTACCGGGATGGAAATACTGCTTCGGGGATCGTATTTCGCAGGATAAGACGCAGCTCTGGCAGCACCTACGCTTCCTGTATCACCATTCCCATTGCCAGATGGCGGGTCTACATAGCTTATGGGCTGCAGCTCACGGATCGGCTCCAACTGAGCCTCAATCTCCGCATCGGTCAGATCGTCTTCACATTTCTCTTCTTCGGCAGAATCCGGATCCATGCTGCCAAAGCCAGAATCTTGTTCCTGAAGTTCATCAGTACCACCATCTGAGAAACCGTCTGACAGGTCTTCCGATTGGGAGGGATTTCCATCTGTCATGCCTGTGAAGCTGGCATTGCCTGACTGACCGGCATCGTCTTCCGTACTTCCATTGCCAGCCTGGCTGTCATCGCCTTCTGCACTTCCATTGCCAGCCTGACTGTCACCGTCTTCTACACTTCCATTGCTAGCCTGGCTGTCATCAGCTAAAGTGCTTCCGCTCCCTGACTGATCATCACCTGCTGAAAAATCATCCTGCACATAAAACTCTTCCGCAGTCATCGCATCCGACGACACAGCTGATACAGCGTCTCCTGCGCTTTCCATTTCCGCACTTTCCGTCCAGACCATACTCTGCCCGGCAATATCTGCTGCCTGAATGGGCAAGCCTGTAAAAATCAGGGACTGGGCAAGTAACAGACTTACAGCTGCTTTTTTCAATAATTTCTTATATTTCATATTTACTCCTGTCGTTCTGAGCTTCCTGTTCCGGAGTATTTTTCATACAGTCCCCAGAGCGTATTTAAAAAATCACCAGAACAGAATTTTCGTTCAAACAGATATTTTTCACTTATTTATGATTTTTTAGATATTTTTCCAAAAAATGTATTAATTTCTCCATTTCCTCCTGAGTTCCTACAGTGATCCGCAAATGATTGTCAATTCTCGGCTTCGGGAAGTATCTTACATAAATATGCTCCTGACGAAGGGTCTCAAAAATTTCTTTGGCCGGACAGCTTTTGTGAGAAGCAAAGATAAAGTTGGTCTTAGAGTCTGGGAATGTGAAACCAAGAGCAGCCAGTTCTTTCTTCGCCCATTCTCTGGTAGCAATGATCTTCTCACAGGTTTCTGTAAAATATGCCTTGTCCTGGATAGCTGCCACACCGGTTGCCAGAGTGATACGATCCATAGTATAGGAATTGAAGGAATATTTTACATCGTTCAGAAATCTGATCAGCTGTGGATTGCCGCATGCAAAGCCGATACGCATTCCAGCCATGGAACGGGATTTGGAGAAGGTCTGGACTACCAGAAGATTGTCATATTTATCTATAAGCTCCAGTGCTGATTTCGCTCCGAAATCTACATATGCTTCATCTACGATTACAATGACGTCCCGGTTGTGTAAGAGAATCTCCTCAATGTCACTGAGGGGCAGCTCCACTCCTGTAGGTGCATTGGGGTTCGGAAAAATAATTCCACCGTTTTCTCCGAAGTAATCTTCTTTGCGGATACAGAAGTTCTCATCAAGAGCTTTACATTCATATGGGATTCTGAAAAGATCCGCCCATACGTCATAGAAAGAATAGGTGATATCGGGAAAAAGGATCGGTTTATCTGAGTTAAAGAAGGTGAGGAAGCTCATGGCAAGTACATCATCTGAGCCAACACCTACAAAAACCTGCTCGTCTTTCAGTCCATAGCTCCGGGCAATTGCATGTACCAGGTCGCCAGCTGTAGGGTCCGGATAAAGGCGGAGGGTATCTGGCTGAATCCCGTGTAATGCTTTCTCCACGCCTGGTGCCGGGGGATATGGGTTCTCGTTTGTGTTCAGCTTGATCATGTCCGGCTGATTGGGCTGGTCGTTCGTATTGATCAACAAGAGAACCGGACACTCTATGCTCTGTACCCGTGCTAGGAACTCGTTATTTTTATCAATCGTCTCGACGACATCCGTCACGTACAACAGCACGTCGGCGTCGCCTAAGGCGGATTGAGAGAAATTAAGCATGGATTCCTGCAACTTATAATTCGGCCGCAAGACTCCCGGCGTGTCAGAATACACGATTTGCATATCGTCGGTATTCACGATACCCATAATACGATGCCTTGTCGTTTGCGCCTTCGAGGTGATAATAGAGATCCGCTCCCCGACCAAACGATTCATCAACGTAGACTTACCTACGTTTGGGTTTCCAACGATATTGACAAAACCCGATTTATGCTTTTTTTCCATCATACCCCCATTTCAGATAAACCGCTCCCCACGTAAAGCCCGCTCCAAAAGCGGCAAGGATCAGGTTATCTCCTTTTTTCAATTGATTCTCCCATTCCCATAGACAAATAGGAATCGTACCGGCGCTTGTGTTGCCATATTTCTGGATATTGATCATCACCTTATCCATATCTACGCCCAAGCGTTTCGCCGTAGCGTCGATAATCCGCAGGTTCGCTTGATGATGAACGATCCACGCGATATCATCATGCGTCAAGCCATTCTTCTCCGCGATCTCAGCGGCCACGTCCGCCATATAAGAAACCGCGTACTTGAACACCACACGTCCATCTTGATAAACGAAATGCTCACGGTTGTCCACCGTCTCGTGAGAAGGAGGATAAGCCGAGCCGCCCGATTTCATGATCAGATGCGGATAGCCTACGCCGTCTGTCCGTAAAATTGTATCCAAGATACCAAACTCCTCGGTAGTTGGCTCCAACAAGACCGCTCCGCAAGCATCCCCGAACAAAGGACAAGTAGAACGATCTTGATAATCTGTAATAGATGTCATCTTATCACCCGATACGACAACCACCTTCTTATAACGCCCCGAGCGAATATAATTAGCGCCCGTCTCCAAAGCATACAAGAAGCCTGCGCACGCACCTTGCATATCAAAAGTCATCGCGTTCTTACAACCTGTATGATAAGCGATAATAGAAGAAGTTGTCGGGAAATGATGATCCGGGGTAGTCGTAGCTGTCAAGATAACCTCTACTTCTTCCGGATTCAGGTTCGTTTTCTCGAGCAATTGCTTCACGGCCCGTATACCCATGTAAGAGAGTCCTACGCCCTCCCCTTTCAATATCCTGCGCTCCTTAATACCCACACGAGTCATGATCCACTCATCCGTCGTATCGACCATTCTGGAAATATCCTCATTCGTCAATACATCTTCAGGAACGTATCCACCCACTCCTGTGATAACCGCATTTATCTTATCCATAACTTTAAAAATAAAAGGACTACTTATCCCAATTAAAAAAAAGCCCTAAAAAAACTTTTAGGGCTATTTCTTTTGTTCATCAAACCATATAAGTTGACAAACTTACACAGCAGCTTCTTTTTCAATCGCTAATTTACCTCTGTAATAACCGCACTCACCACATACAGTGTGATAGATGTGCCATGCGCCACAGTTCGGGCAAATTGCCATTGTTGGAGCTACAGCCTTGTCATGAGTTCTTCTCTTGGCTGTTCTTGTCTTACCTTGTCTTCTTTTAGGATGTGCCATTGTTTTATTTATTTAATTGTTATCATTCTCTAGCAAACCTTTCAGAGCATCCCAACGAGGATCGGCAGGACTAGCGTTTCCGTCATCTTCCAACGCCAAATCATCACCTCCCATGTCATCCTCAAAATCGTCTTCGGTCTCATCCGAACTTCTGGCGGTATGTTTCTTCAATTTAGACGACATTGCCTTATTACATTTACCCGGCGCATGTACATGCTTCATGGGAACCGCCAAAGCGATAAACTCATACAGGAACCACGCCAAATTAATAGCGCCCTCCTCTTCCGGTATCACGACAACCTCATCACTCTCCTCGGCATATTCCTTGCCGAATTTTACCGCCAGACGATTGTGGGTATCAATAGGAATTTCCATATCGTCCAAGCATCTATCGCATGGAACAACAACAACCCCTTCTATCTGAAAGTTCATCTCAAACATCATTGACGACCGTTTTACGGTAAGATGAACCTTCACTTTGCCCTTCTGGACCTCGGTTCCGTCAATGTCCACAAAAAACTTGTTCTCCAAAAGATACTCGAATTCGTGTACTCCCGGAGAGAGATTTTTCAAATCTACATTATATAATTTAAATTTCCCCAAAGCCTTTTAGTGTAAAAACCTTGCAAAGGTACGAAAAAACTAAATACAAAAACAATACCTTTATGCTTATTTTTTCCTATAATACGATTTAACCCTTATATTTCTTCAATTTTATACGAAAAGTCGTCCCTTTCCCTAGCTCCGAACTCTTCACGAAAATCTTTCCTCCTTGGAAGGACTCGATAATGCGCTTTACCAAGGACAAGCCTAATCCCCAGCCACGTTTCTTGGTCGTATACCCCGGATTGAAAACCGTCTTGAATTTTGATTTCGGGATACCTTTTCCGGTATCAGCCAAATCGATCAGCACGACCTTCTCTCTTTCCTCTACTTTTAGCGAAATCTCACCCTGCCCCTCCATGGCGTCCACCGCATTTTTCGTCAGGTTCTCGATTACCCAAGCGAACAGGGAATCATTCATTAAGACCAATATCGGCCGCTCCGGTAAATACGTATTGATTTTCACCTTCGAGGAAATACGGGTCTCCATGTATCCCAAAGCCGCACGGATGGATTCCACGATATTTGTCGGAACCGGATCTGGATCTGAACCGATTTTAGAGAAACGCTCCGCTATCGTTTGTAAGCGTTTCACATCCTTATCCATCTCTGTCAATAGAGAAGGATCTATATCTTTCGTTCGCAAATATTCAACCCAAGCGATTAGCGAGGATATAGGCGTTCCTAATTGGTGAGCCGTCTCTTTCGATAACCCCACCCACACTTTATTCTGTTCTGCCTTCTTTGTACTAGCCAAGGCTAAAAAAGCGATTAATATAAAAACAAATACAACTGATAATTGCGCATAGGGATAAACAAGCAGTCGCTTTAAGATAATCGAATCATCGTAATATAAATATTGGTAAGTACCATCCTCCATGTCAATTACGATCGGAGGATTTTTGGTTCTCAGTTCCTTAACCTTATTCGTCATGAACTGCGCTACATTCTTTTCCGGAATCTCTATATTATTATAAGAAACCACGCTATCCGTCTCACTGCATAATATAACAGGAATAGAAGTATTCCCTTGGATGATTTTTAGGATAAGATTCATATTAAGGCTTGGATTCTCACTGGTCATGACCCGGGTTGCCTCACTCCAAACCTCGATCTTCTGACGCTCTTCTCGGGCCAGATCTTTAATCAAGAGATCCGATACTACCACAGAAGCCATAGCGATCAATACTGCGGCAAAAATAAAGCCTAATTTCCATCTTTGACGAGAATCATATATGCTGCTCATAAATCAGAATCATTCGGTGAATTCTTAATATAACGGCAAGATACGAACTTTATTGTTCCCGATTCAGCAAACAATGAAATCTCACCCAGTTGTAAAGACGCAGCGTGCTGCGTCTCATCCCCTAGCAATAGTAACAATACTATCAGTCTGTAGTGAGCGAGGCACACCACGTCTCTACAACGGCTGGTGCCATATACCAAAAAAAGGAGCCAATCTTTCGACTGACTCCTTTCACCTAAGACGGCGGCTACCTACTCTTCCACTGTTACGCAGTACCATCGGCGTGACGAGGCTTAACTTCTCTGTTCGGAATGGGAAGAGGTGGATCCCTCGTGCTATAGCCACCTTAATATCATTATCAAGA
>ENA-OQKF01001244-OQKF01001244.1-human-gut-metagenome-genome-assembly--contig:-NODE-1244-length-12154-cov-4.051800_pt1 | contig 12154 bp, 14 predicted proteins | sample MGYA00242617_ERZ504784 | MGnify/ENA primary metagenome ERZ504784 (study PRJEB26092, sample SAMD00036364) | human gut metagenome | host: Homo sapiens | study: EMG produced TPA metagenomics assembly of... | reverse complement strand
TTTACCAAAATGTTGCATTTGCCTGGAAAGTATCGCTACGGTTAAGGCCAACCAGCCTGTTACTGTCCCCGTCCAGATCCACCCTGTACTGATTATTATGTTCTTTCCGATTCACCCACTCCTAGATTGGATTCCCCTATCTCCGTCCGGCCGCGCTGAAATAATCCGGCGGAACTCCTGCAATAAAGATCGGCCTTCCGTCTGTGTCGAGAAGAAAATTGTCCTTTCCCGCCCACACATCTACAGAATCTACACCAACATAGAACGGCACATCTCCCATAATTCGAATCCCATTTGCGTTTGCTACGCTCTTTATTTCTATCCACTGACAGTAAAACAGATACTGTAAGAAAATCTGATAGTCTGCCTCTTCTCTGATTACTGTTGCAACCTCCGTTTTGTGTTCCGGCCAGTTTTTATGTTCCTACTTCCTGTCATGCGCGCAGGATCCTCCGTTTTCTTTCTTAAATGCACGGAACAGTGCGTATTCCTGCACCCATTTTTGTGTGACAAACGTCTGATATTCCTCTGTCTGATCCAGTCCTTTTTCGATAAATGTCTGAAATGCCTCCCGCAGATACATTTCTTTCCACACCCGGACCTTTTCATACTGCACCCTCGTACTTCCTGCAAGCTCTGACATCGGAAGTTCCTTTAACAGCTGCTGTTCCCACAATTTTTCGAGACTGATATAGATCTCATCTCCAGCGCAGGAAGAGTATGGCTGATATGGAGAATTTCCATAACCAACCGGATTGAGCGGAAGAATCTGCCATATTTTCACACCGGATGCACTCAGATATCCAATAAATTTTTCTGTTTCTTTTCCCAGTTCCCCTACTCCCGTGCGTGACGGGAGCGAAGATACGGGCATCAATATCCCTGTTTCTCTCATGTTCGTTTCCTCTTATGATAATTTCCAGATATCTCTGTTATACTCAGCAATCGTACGGTCTGCGGAGAAATACCCTGCCTTTGCGATGTTGACAAGCGCTTTCTTTGCCCACGCAGTCTGATCCTCATAATCTGCGAGCATTTCTTCCTTCTTCTGAATATATTCTCTGACATCCAGAAGCGCCATGAACCAGTCTTTGGACACGATTTCTTTGTAGAGTCTTCCAAGATTCACCGGATCTCCAATCTGGATCATCTCCTTGCTGATGATGAAGTCCACAAGTTCTTCTACTGTGGCATCACTTTCATAAATCTCTCTCGAGCAATAAGAAGCATCCTCATAAAGTTTGATAACTTCCTCCGACTTCTTTCCGAAAATGTAGATGTTCTCATCGCCAACAAGCTCATGGATCTCCACATTTGCCCCGTCTTCTGTTCCAAGTGTGACTGCTCCGTTTAACATAAACTTCATATTTCCAGTTCCGGATGCTTCCTTGGATGCAAGGGAAATCTGCTCAGAAATATCACATGCCGGAATCAATTTTTCTGCCTTTGTCACGTTATAATTCTCTACCATGACAATCTTCATATATTTGCTCACGACCGGATCATTTTCAATCAGCTGCTGCAGACAGAGGATCAGATGGATAATATCTTTTGCGATTGTGTAAGCCGGCGCTGCCTTTGCTCCAAAGATCATTGTAATCGGACGTTTTGGAAGATTTCCTTTTTTGATCTCTTTGTATTTGTAGATTGCATAGAGTGCATTCATCTGCTGTCTCTTATACTCATGCAGACGTTTGATCTGAATGTCAAACACAGAATTTGTGTCAATCTCCACATGCTGTGTCCGCTTCAGATAATCCGCAAGCTCCTGTTTGGAGTGCATTTTGATCTCTCTTAACGTTTTCAGCACCTGCTCGTCATCTTTGTATGCAAGCAATTTCTCCAAATGCTTGGCATCTTCCATATATTCCGGTCCAATCAGTTCTTTCAGATAGGTAGCCAGTTTTGGATTACAGTGCACGAGCCATCTTCGGAAGGTAATCCCATTTGTCTTATTATTGAATTTCTCCGGATAAATATCATAGAACGGTTTCAGTTCAGACTCTTCCAAAATCTGTGTATGAAGCGCTGCAACCCCATTGACTGCATATCCAAAATGAATATCGATGTGTGCCATATGTACACGGTCCATCTCATCTATGATATACACACGCTCGTCATGATAATCTCTTCTGACACGCGCATCTAGTTCCCGGATGATCGGCATCAGATGCGGCACTACTTTTTCAAGATAAGCGACCGGCCATTTTTCCAAAGCCTCTGCAAGGATTGTATGGTTTGTGTATGCACATGTCTTTCTCACAACATCGATGGCGGTATCCATATTAAATCCTCTCTGCATCAGAAGACGAATCATTTCTGGGATCACCATTGTCGGATGGGTATCGTTGATCTGCACTGCCACATGCTCATGCAGTCTGTAAAGGTCATATCCATGTTCCTCTGCCTCTTTTAAGATCAGCTGCGCGGCATTGCTCACCATAAAATACTGCTGGTAGATACGGAGTAACTGTCCTGCCTCATCGCTGTCATCCGGATAGAGGAACAGCGTCAGGTTTCTCTGGATATCTGTCTTATCAAAATCGATTCCGTCCCGGATAATGGATTCATCTACCGTATCTACATCGAATAAGTGGAGACGATTGCATCCATTTCTATATCCCGGCACGTGGATATCGTACATCGTGGAAGTCAGCGTAAAGTCTTTAAACGGCACTTCAAACTGCACGTCTGTCTTTGTGAGCCAGCTAAGATCAGTGATCCATGGGTTTTTCTCTTCCTTCTGCTTATGATCTGCAAACGTCTGACGGAACAGCCCGTCGTGGTAGTTCAGACCAACACCGTCTCCGTTTAATCCGAGTGTGGCAATCGAATCTAAAAAACATGCTGCAAGACGTCCCAATCCCCCATTTCCGAGAGAAGGCTCCTGCTCGATCTCCTCGATCTCCGTGATCTGATGTCCATGCTTTTCTAACACTGCTTTTGTCTCCTCAAACAATCCGAGGTTGATCAGGTTATTTGACAGCAATTTCCCAATCAAAAATTCTGCTGAAATATAATAAAGCTTCTTCTTTCCTTCATTTCGCTTTGCACCTTTCATCTTCTCCTTCGTGAGAATAAAAAGTGCTGTATAGATTTCTTTGTTCGATGCTTCTTTGATTGTTTTTTGATAGCGTTCCTGCAAAATCTGTTCTAATAATTTTTCCATCTGAGCTCTCCTTATCCTTTCTCAATTGCCTCACTACTATTTATTTTTCACTTCTTCAATAAATTCTTTCATCATCCTTGTAAGTTGTGTGCCCATCGCAACACCCACTTCTTTACAAACTTCTTTGAACTCTTCAGCTACTTCCTTATCGACTTTGTATGTCTTCGGAACTAACCCTGCTTTCTCATCCCACTTATCTTGCGGTCTGTTTTTCTTTTCCTCACTGTTTTGCATGCGCACCTCTAACTTTCACTACAACACAATAAACCAACTTTGCTATTCCTGCAACAAAAAAGATAATTCCTAATTTTCCCAACATTCTTTACACAAATGGGCTTTCATTTCCGTCCAACATCGCATTGACTTCTAATATCTTTATACCAATTTTTGACTTTATTTTATACTTTTTCTTATACTTCTTTTTGCCCATTTGTCTCTCACCTCCCTACAAGTATATAATATCACATACGTATACGTATATCAACATTTTTCTCTGATCATCAAATTATTTTCAGGATACTGAATAAAAATAAAAAAGCACTTGAAAGCTTAATAAAAATCAGCTTTCAAGTGCTTTTTAGGCTGCGGATGACAGGAATCGAACCTGCACGGTCTCCCACTAGATCCTAAGTCTAGCGCGTCTGCCAGTTCCGCCACATCCGCATAAATAAAGAACAAGCCTAGGCTTGTTCTAGTGAAGCATCGGGGATTCGAACCCCGGACAACTTGATTAAAAGTCAAGTGCTCTACCGACTGAGCTAATGCTCCATAATATAAAACTTCAACTGGGCTAGTTGGATTCGAACCAACGAATGCAGGAGTCAAAGTCCTGTGCCTTACCGCTTGGCGATAGCCCATCATGCATCGCCTAAAAATAGGCAAAAAATAAGGGTGGATAGTGGGACTCGAACCCACGATATCCAGAACCACAATCTGGCGCGCTAACCAACTGCACCATACCCACCATAAGCGTGCTTGAAGGGATTCGAACCCCTGACCCACGGCTTAGAAGGCCGTTGCTCTATCCAACTGAGCTACAAACACGCATTCTATTTTTTCTTCCTAACAGCTAAGGCTCTAGGAAAGCGGGTGATGGGAATCGAACCCACGTATCTAGCTTGGAAGGCTAGTGTTCTACCATTGAACTACACCCGCGAAGTCGGGGTGACAGGATTCGAACCTGCGACCTCCTGGTCCCAAACCAGGCGCTCTAGCCAAGCTGAGCCACACCCCGTAGTTGCTATTTTGTGTTTTTGTTTTTGTCTCTGTCCTTAAGACAAGAGTTATTATATTATAGCAACAAACAAAAGTCAACACTTTTTTCTAATTTTTTTTATTTTTTTATTCATTTGGCACTTTATACAAAACATTGCTCAAAATTCGCTTTTCCATTGTGATCTATTTCCATAATCATATACCCTGCACGGCAATCTGCCTGCCTTGGATAAGAAAGACTTCCTGGATTGAGCACAGTAAGATTTCCATCTACTTCCAGATGCGGCACATGAGTATGTCCATACATTACAATATCTACCCCACGCCTTCTTGCCTCTTTTTTCAGTTCTTTCGTTCCCATAGAGACATAGTAAGAGTGCCCATGTGTGATAAACACTCTATACTTTCCTATAAAAAACTCCTGCTCCCTGCTCAGATCTGAAAAGAAATCATTATTTCCCGCAATAATATGCGTCTCACAGTCTGCCAGTGCACAGATGTAGTCTTCTCCCCCCTCTACATCTCCAAGATGGACCAGCATGTCAATCGGTCTCTCTCTGTCCAGAACCTCCTCCAGATTCCGGTGTCTCCCATGCGTATCGCTCACGATCAGTATCTTCATTGTTTCACCTGTCATTTTCTTTGAATATTATTTTAGCGTTTCCTTTTTTCGGAACACGAACCTTTTATTTCTTTGGATGCTAATCTTCCTGCTGCATTTTTTGTTCGATAATCTCTCTCATCAAGCGGAGTGCCTTTCCCCTGTGGCTAAGTTCATTCTTCTTTTCCGGGTCCAGTTCTGCAGTTGTACATCCGTATTCTGGAAGATAAAAAATCGGATCATATCCAAATCCATGTTCTCCGGCAATCTCATATCCGATCCGCCCCTCAATAGTACCTCTTACAGTCTCTTTGCTTCCATCTGGAAATACTGCTGCGATTGCACAGACAAATCTTGCTGTGCGCTTCTCATCCGGAACTCCTTCCAAACGCTGCAGCAAAAGATTATTTTTAATCTCATAAGAAGTATCTGTTCCTGCATATCTCGCTGAATAGATACCCGGTTCTTTATTCAAATAATCAATTTCCAATCCCGAATCATCTGCCAGCACGATCGCATCTGTCAATTTTGCAATCGCTTCTGCCTTGATCATCGCATTTTCTTCAAATGTGGTTCCATCTTCTACGATATCCACGTCAATCCCAGCCTCTTTCATTGAGGATACCACAATTCCGAGATCCTCTAAAATCATCCGGATTTCTTTCATTTTATCTTGGTTTCCTGTCGCAAATATGATCTTTCTTTCCATGTTCTTTCTCCCTGTCCCTTTTTGCAAGCAGGATACAGATCCTTTTCTTTGCACATCCATATCCTGCATTGTCATTCACTTTCTATTTATGTTCTGTCTAATTTTCCGGATATTTCTTCCTTCTCGGCGGCTTTGGACCGAGGAATTGATAAAAGTACGTCTTTAGCATTCCATTGTAAATCTTTCGGTTCTTGTCCGCTTTCCTTCCAAAATACCGTTCCGTTTCCTCATAACTCGTAATCATATATGCCGACCAGCTGTCCAGCTTCTTAAAGCTCTCACCAAACTCTCTATACAGCGCCGGAAGTGCAGACTTTTCCTCAAGTCTCTCCCCATATGGAGGATTGGTGATGATAAATCCATACTTCTTTGGATGTCTTAAATCCTTTACTGCCCTCTCCTGAAAATGGATCAAATGCTCTACGCCTGCTTCTCTCGCATTCTCTCTGGCCGCTTTTACAACTTCCCCATCAATATCATATCCCTGAATATCTACTTCAATATCATCGTCAATCAGGCTATTCGCCTCATCCACTGCCTCGTACCAGAGTTTTCGCGGAATCAAGTTTGTCCACTCTTCCGCCGTGAAAGAGCGATTCATCCCCGGTGCGATATTGGCAGCGATCATCGCCGCCTCAATTGGAAATGTCCCACTTCCACAGAATGGATCTATAAAAATCCTGTCTTTTTTCCACGGTGTCAACAAAATCAAAGCGGCTGCCAATGTCTCTGTAATCGGCGCTTTGCTGGACAACTGACGATATCCTCTCTTATGAAGAGAAACTCCCGAAGTGTCGATTCCTACCGTCACGATATCTTTCATTAAAAATACCCTCACCGGATAAGAAGCACCATTCTCTTCGAACCAGTCAATATGGTAATGCTGCTTCATCCGGTTAACCATCGCCTTTTTCATGATAGACTGAATATCTGAAGGACTGAACAATTTACTCTTTACAGAAGCGGCCTTGGCCACCCAAAATTTTCCATCCTCCGGAATATATTTTTCCCACGGGATCTCCTTGGTCCGCTCGAACAATTCATCAAACGTCACTGCTTTGAAACTTCCAACCTTCAGCAGCACTCTCTCTGCGGTCCGCAAAAACACATTCGCCCGGCAAATCGCACTTGCATCCCCGGCAAAAGTCACTCTTCCATCTTCTACATTTATAATCTCATATCCTAAATCTTGTATTTCTCTCTTTAAAACTGCTTCCAGTCCAAAATGGCATGGTGCAATCAGTTCCAGTTTCTCCATCTTCTTCCTCCCGATGTTCTGTATTTCATTTTTATGATACCGCAACTTGTCTGGATGCACAACTATTTTCGCATCAATAAAAAAGCCTCCGGCGGTATTTTCATACTACCAAAGGCTTTCTGTCAGATTCTTTTAAAAGTATTCCTATTTAAGACATTTGAAGTATTACAGCACTGGCTCGTTTCTGCTGATTAGTAATCGCAATTTCCGTAAGAATTTTCGTTGCTCTCTGAATTCTTATTTTTGTTAGATGCTTTGCTGCTGTTTTTTGATGTCATGCGATCCGATGTCTTGTTGCTATTTTTTGATGTCATTCGATCTGAAGCTTTACTGCTGTTTCCGGAATATCCATCAGAATAAGATGAATAAGATTCACTGTTTTTGGCTTTGTTTGTTGTTTTCGCATTCTTTGCCATTTTAAATTTCCTCCTGCAATTTGCTGCTCACTCGTGAATAGTTACATTCTTATTATCCCTGTTCCGTAAAAAACTATGCAGCTTCCGGAGGTTTTGCATTTGTAAATTTTGCCAATATTTTGCTTTTTTTCTAATTTAAGCTTGCTTTTTATTACGTATTATATTATACTACTGCTTGTAGGAAGGAAACTTCTTACAACCCCTTATTAATTATTTATACTCCCCTCAAAAGACCGTTGGCTCCCCCAACGGTCTTTTATTTTGCTATTTCAGGCTTATTCTCCCCACTTTTCCCCATTTTTACTATTTTCAGATTCTTCTCACCGCCTGTGATTTTCTACGATTCGCAGCACAATCCAAATCACAAGAAGAGGAACCAGCACAGGTGCCAACATACTGATCAACCCAGTGAGCAGCGAAATTACAAGCACCAAAATCAGCACAATCCCGACACAAACTGCCGCTATCTTCCATCCGGTAATTTTCTTAATCTTTATCTCCGGTGTTCCAAATGGTGCCTCCTGCTCTGCCTCTTCATAATCGGCATACGTGTATTGATCCTCCGTTTCATTTAAAGGAGAGTCAATGATAGACCTTGCGATCACCCACGGATCCCCGAGAAGATCCATCACTTCCTTCTCTGACTTTCCATTTTTGACTTCCTCTGCAATATAACTTCGGTAATAGTCCACATGCTCTCTGACTTTTGCCGGATTCATCTCCGCTTCCAAAGCATGCTCCAATTGTTTTAAAAATTCATGTCTATTCATCTATTTCCCCCAGATTTCCTGTATCTACTTGACACTCCCACAACAAATGCCGAAGAGAATGCCTTCCATGCAGTCACAGTCCCTTATGACAAACAGTCCCCCGCCAGGCAGACCAGGCGGGGGACTGTCTGATGTTTCTTATCTTCTTTCAAAATAAAGAATAACATAAACTTCTTTTGAATCCAATAGGAACATCCTTAATATTTTATTAAAAGAATCTAAGAATTTTTACAATTTCCACTATTCTATCTTCACAACAAAAGATCTATACTATACCTCAAACAGAAGGTCTCCATAAGATGGCATCGGCCAAATATTTTTATCAACAATCATCTCCAGCTGATCGACCGGACGGCGCAAATGCTCCATCGCAGGCACAACATGACGTTCAAAAAAGCATGCCTGCTCCATTCCTTCCTCTTTCTTTGCAGCTTCTTCTGTTACTTTCTCCAGCTCTTTTAGCGCATTCTTTGTTTCTGCAAGAAGATTCGATGACTGGGTAAGAAGTTCTTCCTGCACATCGATCACCGCTACTGCACATGCCTGACGCACTTCATTGATAGACTTCGCAAGCGATGTAATATAGGTAATCACTGCCGGAATGATATGTTTGCTTGCAATATCGATCATTGCTCTCGCCTCGATATTTACCGCTTTGGCATATGCCTCATATTTGATTTCCGCTCTCGACTCTAATTCTGCTCTTGTAAATACACCGAATTTTTCAAAGACTTCAACCGATTCCTCTTCTACCAATGCCGGAATCGCATCTACCATTGTTTTTAAATTCGCAAGTCCTCTCCGTTTTGCTTCCTCAACCCACTCATCTGAGTACCCGTTTCCGCTGAAAACGATTCTCTGGTGTTCGTAAGCATATTTTTTGATCAGATCATGGACACCTCTGTCAAAATCTTCTGCCGCTTCCAGATAATCACATGCCTCCGAAAATGCTTCCGCCACAATTGTATTTAAAATGACATTTGGCGCTGCAACCGAATCTCTGGAACCAACCATACGGAACTCAAATTTGTTCCCAGTAAACGCAAATGGTGAAGTACGATTTCGGTCTGTTGCATCTTTCGTAAAATCAGGAAGTGTCGACACACCAGTGTGCAATCGTTCGCCTTTCAGACTATGTGTCGCTTCCCCGGTACTGATCAGCTGCTCCAAAACATCCTCCAGCTGCTCTCCAAGAAAAACAGAAATAATTGCCGGCGGAGCCTCATTTGCCCCGAGACGCTGATCATTTCCTACATCTGCTGCCGACTCTCTCAAACGTTTCGCATGGCGGTCTACCGCTCCTAATACGCCAGTGAGTACAAGAAGAAACTGGATATTATCGTGCGGCGTCTTTCCTGGATCCAGCAAATTGATTCCATCATCAGTCGTCAGCGACCAGTTATTATGTTTTCCTGATCCATTCACTCCTGCAAACGGCTTTTCATGAAGCAGACACTGAAGGTTATGTTTGTATGCCACCTGCTTTAATGTCTCCATGACAAGCTGATTATGATCCACTGCCACATTGCACTGTGCATAGATCGGAGCAAGTTCATGCTGAGCAGGAGCCACCTCATTGTGCTGCGTCTTTGCCGATACTCCTAGCTTCCACAGTTCCTTGTTCACATCTTTCATAAACGCTGCAATTCGTTCTCTGATCGCACCAAAATAGTGATCGTCAAGTTCTTGTCCTTTCGGTGGCATTGCTCCGAACAGTGTTCTTCCTGTGAATACAAGATCCTTCCTCTTTAAATACTTTTCCCGATCTACAAGAAAGTATTCCTGCTCTGCCCCTACCGATGGGATTACTTTAGAAGAGGTCGTATTTCCAAACAGACGAAGGAGCCGCATTGCCTCCTTATCGATTGCCTCCATCGAGCGCAGCAGCGGAGTCTTTTGATCGAGCGCCTCTCCATTGTACGAACAGAATGCTGTCGGAATGTATAAAATTGCTCCGTTTCCCTCTGCATCTTTTTTCACAAATGCAGGAGAAGTACAATCCCATGCCGTATATCCTCTCGCCTCAAATGTGGCGCGCAATCCTCCGGAAGGAAAGGAGGAAGCATCCGGTTCCCCTTTGACAAGTTCCTTGCCCGAGAATTCCATCAGTACTTTTCCGTCCTGCTTCGGTGCAGAAATAAATGCATCATGCTTTTCTGCCGTCGCTCCTGTCAGAGGCTGGAACCAATGAGAGTAGTGTGTTGCCCCCTTCTCAATCGCCCACTCTTTCATCTCATGTGCGACAACATCAGCAATGGAAGTCTCTAACTCCTTTCCTTCCTGAATCGTCTTCTTTAATTCTCTATATACTTTCTTCGGCAGACGTTCCTGCATGACAGCATCATTAAAGACATTTTCCCCAAAGATTTCCGTTACCTTCATTACTTCGCTCATATTCCCATCCTTCCAAATATTTGTTTCGCTTTTGTTTTCGTTTTCAAATACACTTTAATACGATACTCTAATTTCAGAAAAAAAGCAAGGTTCCTAACACTTGTAATTTCTTATAAATATTGATAAGGAAAAAAGATCGGTGCAGTCACACTGATCTTTTTTCCGAAATCTCTTTTCAATTATCTCTGAACAATTCTTCTGCAAATATTAAGCTTTGTTTACAGATCCGAATAATCCCATTTTCTCTTTTACAGTTGCTTTGCTTGCTTCTGCTACCGGAGCTCATAATTTACGAGGATCGACTCCTTTTTCCTGAAGGTCTTTTCCTGCTTCCACATACTCACGAGTTGCTGCTGCAAATGCTAACTGACACTCTGTATTTACATTGATCTTCGCTACACCAAGGTCAATTGCTTTTTTGATCATATCTTCCGGAATTCCTGTTCCTCCGTGAAGTACAAGCGGCATTGCCCCTGTAAGCTGCTGAATCGCATCTAATGTCTCAAAGCTAAGTCCTTCCCAGTTTTCCGGATATTTTCCGTGGATATTACCGATACCTGCTGCAAGCATTGTTACGCCTAAATCTGCGATTGCCTTACATTCTTGAGGGTCTGCACACTCACCTTTTCCTACAACTCCGTCTTCTTCTCCTCCGATAGAACCTACTTCCGCTTCCAGAGACATTCCTTTTTCAGCACAGATTGCTACTAACTCTTTTGTCTTTGCAATGTTTTCTTCGATCGGATAGTGAGATCCGTCAAACATGATAGAAGAAAATCCTGCTTCGATACACTTCATACATCCTTCAAAGCTTCCGTGGTCTAAGTGAAGTGCTACCGGAACAGTGATGTTCAGTTCTTCTAACATTCCATTTACCATACCTACTACTGTCTTATAACCTGTCATATATTTTCCGGCACCTTCAGATACTCCGAGAATTACCGGTGAATTACATTCCTGAGCTGTTAATAAGATAGATTTTGTCCATTCCAGGTTGTTAATGTTGAACTGACCAACTGCATAGTGACCAGCTTTTGCTTTGTCTAACATTTCTTTTGCAGATACTAACATATGCTATTCCTCCATAAAATTAATATTTTTACCCTATGGGTATTATATATTACTTCTTTCAAAAAATAAAGTTAAATTTATAACAATCTTTCTCATTTGTTTGCCGGAACCATAATATCGACAGCACGGCAGATATTTTTTACGATAACTTCCTCATGCGCTCCGCCAAATTCCCCGTCCAATGTCCAAGGAACTTCCTCTCTTGCCATGAACTCTACTTCATCTGACTTAAACGAATAGATCATATCCGTATCATCCACCAGATTGATGAGTGATGCAATAATCTCGTTGAGTTCAATCGGATTGCGTGGTTTTTTGATCAGGGTAACCTCAAACACGCCATCGTCTAAAAGCACATCTTTTCCGGTCATTCCCTTAAATCCACCCACCGATGTGGAATTGCTGATCATTCCATAGATAAATTCATCCTGGATCCGCACATTATTGTACTCTCCCTGCATAGTGAAAGACGGGATATCATGCAGACTGCGCATTCCCTCAAGGATATATGCCGCATGTCACAGTACATTTTTCCCCTTCTGGCTTTTCTT
>ENA-OQKF01001239-OQKF01001239.1-human-gut-metagenome-genome-assembly--contig:-NODE-1239-length-12203-cov-2.770868_pt1 | contig 12203 bp, 8 predicted proteins | sample MGYA00242617_ERZ504784 | MGnify/ENA primary metagenome ERZ504784 (study PRJEB26092, sample SAMD00036364) | human gut metagenome | host: Homo sapiens | study: EMG produced TPA metagenomics assembly of... | reverse complement strand
TTGCATATCAAAGCTTTTATGTCCCTGCGTGTGAAGACTCCCGTTTTCACGCGGAGTGTAGTCGCCCACACGCCGTCCGCAAGAACATCTATGTGTTCACCACCACTATGTGGTCCGATCGCATTGTCGCGGTCTGCTCTTACGATGCCCTCTTTGACCGGTAGTCCCAGAACCTGCTGCGACTGACGAAGCCACCAGTTATCCGCTTTCTGACCTGCCAGACGGGTACAGTGGATTCGTGACTGCTGACCTGCCCCGATTCCGATCGCCTGTCCGCCTTTGACATAGCAGACCGAATTGGACTGTGTATATTTCAGCGTGATCATCGAAATTGCCAGATCGATCTTGGCGGATTCCGGGATCTCTTTGTTCTCAGTTACGACATTTGCAAAGAAATCTTCGTCAATCTTTAATTCATTTCTTCCCTGCTCAAATGTAATTCCAAATACTTCTTTATGTTCAATCGGATCTGGTACATAATTCGGATCGATCTGAATAACATTGTAATTACCTTTTTTCTTCTCCTTCAGAATCTCAAGCGCTTCCGGCTCATATCCAGGAGCGATCACGCCGTCAGATACTTCTCTCTTGATAAGTTTTGCTGTATCGACGTCACAGACATCAGAAAGTGAAATAAAATCACCAAAAGATGACATACGGTCTGCACCTCTTGCTCTTGCGTAAGCGCTTGCAAGCGGTGAAAGTTCACCAAGATCATCTACCCAGTAAATCTTAGCCAATGTCTCATCAAGCGGAAGTCCCACTGCAGCTCCTGCAGGTGATACATGCTTAAATGATGTTGCAGCCGGAAGTCCTGTAGCTTTCTTAAGCTCACTGACTAACTGCCATCCGTTAAATGCATCCAGGAAATTGATATATCCCGGTCTGCCGTTCAATACCTGAATCGGAAGATCCTTTCCATTCTTCATATAAATCTTGGATGGTTTCTGATTCGGGTTACATCCATATTTTAATTCCAGTTCTTTCATGATATTCCTCCTACTGATTCTTATTTATGATCTTTGTCTCATAAGTTCCGGTTGCAATATCAATATAACGCACAAAAAGTGAAACTTTATTATCTGCATTCAGACTGTTCCATACAAGATCTGTAAATGCTTCCATATCATCCGGAATGCTGACAAGCTTTGGCTCCCCTTCAAAACTTGGAAGTGGATTACCATCACACTTGTATGTATGGATAAAATGTCCCTCTCCTGCTGCTGGATTCTCATATGCAAAGGTATAGCGGTGTGAACTCTCCGGATTACCATTGTTGCTCTTTAAAATAGACATTGCATAGTTGTATGTTCCATTCTCAATATGCATGATTCCGGAAATACGAGGAGTATAATTCGGTCCGTCCGGCTCAAATGTACGACTTCTCAGTGACTGTTCAAAAGTGAGCTGCTTGTCCATGCCTTCATAAACCGTGTCTGTCTGGTCGCCATTCGTCACAATGGTCTTATTACCAAGCACACGCACCGGTGCATAAATGATCAGACTTGGATCTGTAAGCTTTGACGGATCAAATGCCTGTGTACGGATTCCTTCTCCGTCTTCTACGAACACGCGGTTTCTGCTGTTCTCACTTCTTCCCATAATAAAATATGCGGTCACAGCCTTCGTACCGTCCGCACTTCTACCAATAATAATTCCACGTCCCGGGTAGGAATTACTCTGTAATTCTTTTTCAAGATTCAACATTTCCATGAATATTCTCCTCCACAAGTATTCTAGTAACTGATCCAATCACATAATTGATTATATCATCATATGATTACCGATTACTACGCGTTATGCGCTTTCACAACTATTATATAAAAAATAATGATGTTTTTCCAGTCTTATTTGTGGTATATTATAAATAACTATTTAACCATTTTCATACATGGTTTTATATTTATCTGAATACGGAGGAAGAAACAATGAAAAAAAAGCATTTATGCCTTGTGTTAACGCTTATCTTTGCGTTGTTACTTGGCGGATGTGCCAGCGGTGAGACCGCAGACAAGTATGTAGGAGATTTGATCACTTCTATAAAAAAAGAGGATCCGTCTTCTCTATCTTCTTTTCTGGAACAGGGAATTTCAGATGAGAACGAAACATATGTACTTCAGTTTCCGGACGAGCTAAAAGATTCTTATCTTAAGTTCCTTCAGGCATCATTTAATGCCGTAGAATTTGAGATAAATGGTGCTAAAAAAATTGACGATGAACGTTATTCCGTGCAGCTTACTTTTACTCCACTGGATATTGAAGCAACGACGAAAAACATTTGCGAAAAATATAGTCCGGCCATCTCTTCTACAGACTTGAATGCCGAGATGACAAAGCTTCTCGAAAAAACAACGGAAGCTGTAAAAAGCTCTCCTTCTTACGAGGACTCCACTCAACTTACACTGGAGGTTAAGAAGTCAAAAGACGGTTACATCCTAGATGACGAGCAGTTACAGAAATTATTCTCTGCTACTATGGATAACATTATGGCACCATATGACAGTGTATGCGAGATACTGGACGCTCAGGATTACCTCACATCCTGTCTGAATGCACTGTTTAAAAATGATGTGACTGAATATGCAAAACATACTGGCGAAGACGAGTCTTCTGTCCAGTCTCAATTAGAAAGTTCTATGTACGCACCACCGGAAGAGCTCAGCGCCTCATACACAGAGCGTTACAGCGCCGCGCTGAAAGCAATCTGTAATAACTGTCAGTATTCTGTTGGAACACCAAAGAAACAGGACGGATTATTCAATTACATTATTGATGTAACCGTAACTCCGAATACAAGCTTCCAAAGTGCTATGAATGAACTCGAAAACGGAACTTACTATTCTGAGGAAGAAGTAGATCGTGCTCTTGTAGAATTGATGGAAAAATACGCTGCTGCACCAACTTATGGTGCACAGACAACGGTTACCGTTTCTCTGAACTTCAAAACACTGGCAGCGGCCGGTGCCGAAGATTCTGAGATCACTTCATTAATTGATACCATACTTCCAGTAGAATAGAGCATTCAGAATAAAACTGTATAAAAGAACCTGCCCCAAAATTGTGAGGCAGGTTCTTTTATACTTATATCACTATGGATCCAATATTGAATCTATTTTGTCAGAAGCATCATAATATCATTGCTTCTCTGAACAAATGCTGTCATCTCTTCTGGATTTAATGGCTTATGTGCCAGCATAGCCAGATCATACAACTGCTTGCAGATCAAAGATGTATTTTCTCCATCTTCATGTTTCTGTACATACTGTACCAGTGGATGATTTGCGTTCAGGATCAGGGTATTCTCTCCACCCATATCCATTCCCATGGAATCCATTCCATACATCTTCATCATCTCCTGCATACGGCGGCTCTGCTCTGATAATGTCATAATAGAAGCTACATTGCTGTCTTTCAATTTCTCAACTTTCACATCCAGCTTGTCATTACCAAGCTCTTTGCGGAATGTTGCAGTCAGACTGTCTACAGTCTTCTGGAATGCTTCCTTTTCGTCTTCAGCAACTTCCTCTTTTGCATTATCTGTAACATCTGCATCAATTCTCTGGAACTGAACATTCTGATAGCGCTGCTCAAGCTGTGTAATGAACGGAGAATCAATGTTGTGTTTCAGTACAACTGCATCCTGTCCCTGTGCACGGAACATATTGATATACTGACTCTGCTGAATCTCATCTGTTACATAATAGATAGTTGTCTTCTTCTCTTCTGCATTTTCCTCGGCATTGTCTGGTGCCGCATTTTTATCGAGTTCTTTCAGCTCTCCACCATTTGCTTCTACGCAGTCTTTCAGTGTCAGATATTTTCCGTCGATATCCTTAAAGAGAACTGCATCTTTCATCTTGTCACAGAACTTCTCATCTTTCAGACAGCCAAATTTTATAAATGGACTGATGCTGTCCCAGTATTTCTCATAATCTTCACGTTTTGTCTTGCACATACCTGCAAGCTTGTCTGCAACTTTCTTGGAAATGTACTCAGCAATCTTGCCTACAAATCCATCATTCTGAAGAGCGCTACGTGATACATTCAGTGGAAGATCCGGACAATCAATAACTCCCTTTAATACCATCAGGAATTCCGGAATGACTTCCTTAATATTATCTGCAATAAATACCTGGTTATTATACAGCTTGATCGTTCCTTCAATAGAATCATATTCTGTATTAATTCTCGGGAAGTACAGGATACCTTTTAAGTTGAACGGATAATCCATGTTCAGATGGATCCAGAACAACGGCTCTTTATAATCCAGAAATACTTTGCGGTAAAACTCTTTGTAGTCCTCATCACTGCACTCATTCGGATGTTTTGTCCAGAGCGGATGAATATCACTTAAGGATTCCGGACGCTTTTTAATCTTTACTTTATCTTTTGCCGGTGATACTTCTACAACTTCTTTTTCACCATTTTCATTCGCTTTTTCTTCGGTCTTGGCATCTTCATGAATGTGCTCAACAACCTCATCGTCCTCTTGCAGGTCTGCCTCATCAATTGTCTCATACTCTGGCTCTGCATTTGCCTTTGATAAGAAAATCTCTACCGGCATAAAGGAACAATACTTCTGGATAACTTCTCTTACACGATACTCGTTCGCAAACTCCAGACAATCATCGTTCAGATACAATGTAATCTCAGATCCTACAGTCTGCTTGTCTCCTTCTGTCATCTCGTATTCCGTTCCACCATTACTTACCCAGCGTACCGGTGTTGCTCCGTCTTTGTAAGATAATGTGTCAATATGAACTTCATCTGCAACCATGAATGCAGAATAGAATCCCAGTCCGAAATGACCGATCATATCGTCTTCTGTTGTCTTGTCTTTATATTTTTCAAGGAACTCTGTAGCTCCTGAAAATGCAATCTGAGTAATATATTCTTCAACTTCCTCTGCTGTCATACCAAGACCATTATCAATGAACTTCAAAGTCTTCTCTTCCGGATTCACTTCTACATGAATTGATGCCTTATAATCATCCGGTAACTGGTATTCACCCATTACATCCAGTTTTTTCAATTTTGTAATGGCATCACAGCCATTGGAAATCATCTCTCTGACAAAAATGTCATGGTCAGAATATACCCATTTTTTAATAATTGGGAAAATGTTTTCACTGCTGATTGAAAGACTACCTTTTTTTGCTTCCATTCTAATCACTCCTGTTTCTGATATTTTAAGCTGATTTAATCATTTGTGTTTTTGATGCCAGGGATAAAATCGAAACCTACATGAACTTACTCATAAGTAAGCAAATACAAAATCTTGAAATCTCCCCGATTAAATCTATGATAATCCCTTGCTTTTTAAAAGTCAATAGAAAATCAGCACTCTTTTTCATTGAGTGCTAACAATTCTGTGAATTTTATTAAGAAATAATAAACTTCCTTACGTTCATAGTTTGTTCATGTTTATTTTAAAATTCTTTCATCTCTTTAACATTGTTTCTCCACAACTCTTACATATAATAAAATCATCAACAACAGAAGTTCAGTAATACATTTTGAATAAACTTTTTCATAATACGTGCCGGGTGCCGCTTAGCGGTTACCCGGCATCCTCCCTTTTATGAACCTTTATATATTATTCTTCGTCTGTCTGTTCCTCTTTCGCACTGTCTTTTTTGCGTCTACACAATACCACACCGGCCATTATTAATAGTATTGTTATTATACTTCCAATCACAATCCATTTCAACATGGCAAAATGACGGTTTTCTTTTTCTCCTTGCCGATTTTTCTGCTCCTTTTCTGTCTTTCCAGATAATATTTTTTGAATTGGCGCTGCCGCCTTTTCCAATATCGTCTTCTCTGGAACGATTTCAAATGATATATTTTCTTCTGCTTCATTCCCTGCCAGATCCGCTGCTGTCACGCTTACTTCATATTCGCCTGGATTTGTAATCTGAAATGTATACTTCCCGTCTTCTTTTTTTAATGTCTGCCTTTTTCCATTAATCAACACTTCTTCTATCCAGTCTTCTTTTTTTCTGGAATCTACTTGAAAGTTCAGGATTCCTTCATACTGTGTCCCTTCCTCTACCTGATAAAACTGAATCTTCGGAGGTGTGTGATCTATTACGAATTCCGCTCTTGCCACCGCTTCATTTCCTGCGGCATCTATGGCATTTACCTGTAATGTATGACGCCCCTCCGTATCAATCTCTGTCCCAATCGGATATAACCTTCCGTCCATCTGGATCTGATGGACAAATGTCGTAAAGTCCTTGATAAATACATCCACCGGATAATCCCATGAAAACTTTTTCAGATACTTCCCCTGCAGTTCGTCCACCATCTTTATCACTGGATTCTTAGTATCAATCATAAATTGCAGGAAATGTTCTGACTTCTGTTTTGCCTTATCCACAGCCTGTACACTGGTTTTATAGATTCCATCTTCCTGAAATGTCTTTACAAGACTTGCGGATCCGTTCTTTAAACTCCACTTTTCTTCCGAATCTATGACCTCCGTTTTTTTCTCTCCTTCCGGTTTTTCATAATCAATCACTGCCCGACAGCTTTCTAATTTATTTTCATCAGTTGCCTGGTATTCCAAAGTCACGGGCTGACTGGTAATCAGATAATCGGCTGCCCCTGTTAAACTTACTGTCGGTGCCAGACTGTCAATGAATAACTTCTGCGTTTTCTCCGTTTTATTACCTGCCTGATCTGTGACAGTCACTGTTACCGGCACACCTTCTCCACTTTTTGAAGTCTGTGTAATCAAAAACTCTGACTGATTCTCCTTTGATTTTCCAATAATTTTATTCCCAACATAACATATGACCGTATCAACCTGGCTTCCCCATGCACCATCTTCTGATACCACACGAATCCACGCTTCCTTCTGATACCAGGTAGAAAATCCTTCCAGCGCCTCCAAGGTCACTGTCAGACTTTGTGTATCTATCAGTATTTCTATTGTCTCATCATATTCCGGAATCACATTGCCTTCTTCATCTTCCATAAAGACATGTAAAATATTTTTTCCTTCCTCAAATACTTCACCCTCAAGAGAAATCTTGGTTTTCTGCTCTTCTGCTTCTTGTGATACTATGTATTTTATTCTCCCCTGTAACAAAGTATCTTCCCCATGTTTTAATTCGTACACAGTTGTTCCATAGGCGCCATTATGTGTGATCATAACGGACGGCTTTGATAGATAATATCCATTCTTTCCATCAGCCTTGGGGATTTCCAGCTCATATCTCTTAATCTCGGGCTGCTCCGGTTCCTTGTCTTTGTCTTCATCTTCCCCTCCTGGCTTCTCTGGTTCTTTATCCCCTTCTTCCCCTCCTGGCTTCTCTGGTTCTTTATCCCCTTCTTCCCCTCCTGGCTTCTCTGGTTCCTTGTCTTCTCCATTAGTTCCATCTGAATTTTCCGATTCTGTTGCCTTTTTCATGTTTTTTTCTGCCTCATTCTGCGCATAAATAACTGCCTGCTGTGTATAAATCATTGCCAGGACTAATATCAATAACGCTCCGGTTCTTATCTTCCTACCCATACATTTTCTCCTTCCATTACTATTCCGTATTCCTGTGCCAATTTTTGAAATTCTGTTTCTTCCTTAATTTCCGGAATCTGATTCAAATACTCTTTTACTGTCTGTGCACAGATTTCTCTGGAAATATCTGAATCTGAACACTGCATACGCATATAAAGAATTCTAAGCTGTTTTGAATCTTTTAATTCTTCCGCTCCTTTCCTGCATATTTCAAGTGCCTGATCTTTTAAGCCTTTTTCTCCCTGTATTTTCACAAGCTTCTGATAAATATCTTCTTTCTTCGACTCCTCTTCCCACTCAAGCATATCTGTATACATTTCCAAAGCCATATCCCAGTCTCTTGCCGTTTCAGCCGCAGAAGCCATATAAGAAGTACATTCTTTTACCAGTCTCTCCTCTGGCTTCTCATCCAGAATTTTCTTACCAATTCTTAAGATTGCTTTTGCATGTTCTTCCGATTCCTCCACTGCATAGCCCCGAATCAGACAGCGCTCATAATCCAGCCTTGAATCGTCCGGCATCCACTCCTCGATTTTTCTGAATATGTTCTCTATTTTCTTTTCATTTGCATATTCCTTTTTCTCATTGCTGCTTTCTTTATCTTCTATCCCAGCCACATACCGCACTAATGCAGCCAGATTTTCCGCCATCTGATCTTCCCCGGCATCTTCAAATGCCTGAATACTTTTTTCGTAATCTTCCAGCTCCAGAAAATACAACAATCCCATGGATCTCTGCGCTTCTACGAATGCTTCGCGCTCTGAAACTTCTGACATATTTAAACTGTCTGAACTTTCCATCTTAAATTCTGTGTTCTTCTCATCTCCTTTTTTCTGAATGACCCGGGCACTTACTGCGGCTACGAATACACAAATACTTATCATTGCCATAACCGTTCTTTTTTTCGTCCATATTCGTCTATCTTTACTTTTCTTCTCTGTTACATTTGGAATTTCTTTTTGAATTTCGGACATCTGCTTAAATGCCCGTTTTGAATGCCCATCCAGGCATCTGGATATTATTTTTTGAAACTTTACCGTCTCCCATCTGGTTAGTTTCGGGATCGGGTCTGTTACTGACAACAGGTACTGAATTGTCCTGCCTAGTCCGTATATATCTAATTCAATGCTGGCAGCCTGATAATAATTGACTTCAGGTGGAAGAAAGTTCTCCCTCACACTTCTTCGATTCATCTGAACCAGCATTTTTTCATTGGATTCCACACTCATATCAAGAAAATGTAGTGTCATATCCTCCGTGACGATCACGCTGTACGGATTCACATACTGGTAACAAGGGTTTCCCCGGCACTTATGTATGCACTCCAGTTGATCTGCAAGATCACGGATCCATAAAAATAATTGTTTTTTTGTAAGGTTCGGGTGATATTTCAACCACTGAATAAGTGACTTTCCTTCTACATAATCAGAGCTGATATAACATTTTTGATTATGTTCGATCAGGCGAAGCACCTCGTAACCTTCCCTTTCGCCCATCCGCATTCCTCCCATCTGTATTACTTTTTTGGAATTATCGATGTGATTTCATATTGTGACAAATTCTGATTCTCTTCGACCTGGCAGAAGTTTTCTCAGATAAATTAGAGTGATTATTATCATACGCGAAAAAAGAGAAAAATGCAAGAAACATTTTGTTGCATTTTCCTCTTTTTATTCATAATTTTTCTTTTTTAAGCAGCCTGCTTAGTCTGTTGCGCCGCCTCAGCTTGAACCGGCTCCTGCTGTACAGGCATAACAGTGTTTATCCATCCGGATTTTCCGGGCTGTGTAAGGTTTTCCTATCCAATCAGCTATGGTCTCCTTCGAAAAGATCGGAAGCCCTGCTGCCAGGTTAAAATCACAGTCATACAGCTTTCCGTCATAATCTACCGAAATCTGAAAACGACACATCAAAGCTTCCACCGTTGCCGGGTTGAAAGCATCATACAACTTCTTCATATACCCTGAAAGATTCCCGGATCTTCGGAGAAATGCTCCAAATCGTCCCATTGGATTGTTGTAAAGTGTATACAGGGCATTGAACACAATTCCAAAATCTGCTTCCAAATGCTCTTTATACTCTAGTTCCATAGCGGTCTGATCCGGTGATTGGAAATGATACGGCACGTCCACATAAAGAAATGCTTTGAATGAAATGCAATTCCAAAACGCCCTGCCAGATGGTCTTTCATCACATAACGAATCTCCGCCATCTACAAAGAGAATTTCACATTTATCCAGAAGAGGAATCAACTGTTTTTGCAGTGATTTCCAAATATATTCTTTAATGCAGCTCCTGTATCGTCCGGATTGTAACAGATAAAAAAATCCGCCTGTGTTTTTTGACATCGCCCAGCAATATCTTTCGAAAAGCAAGTGTGCAGCCCGGCACATTCCTGCGGCGAAAAATATGGCATCAGCCTTGTCTTTGTCTGCCCCGCCACCGGAACTCTTGTAAATGCAATGATTGCTCTTCTCATCTTTTATCCCCATTCTTTTGTTGAATTGTCACCCGGTACGGAGTCATTTTTAAAACAAATGGAACTGTTCAGAGCCAACTTCCAAAATGCTACGCATTTTATACCTGTTTTTTGAAATTTTGCTTGGCTCTGAACAGTTCCAAATTATGTAAATTTCGTCTTCGCACGGTTGATCATGGATTTCTTCACATCCGGCTTTTCATAAGTCTTTAAAATCTCTGTCAGGAGATGTCTCACGTTCTGACAGCCTCCACGAGTCAGATTGCCAGAGCAGGAAGCACAATAACTATATACTTTTTTCTCTCCTGCAAGTGCAGATGCCATGTGCTTTGCAATTTCCGGTTCTTTCACCGGTGCACAGCCTCCAAGACCACAGCACTGTACTCCTTTTACCGATTCCATGTTCTTTCAGAAGCTTCACAAGCTTCTTCATTGTCTTTGGATAAAAAGAAGGAAAATTACACCCTGGGAAAAGGATGCATTTTCCAGTTGCATTACGATAATTTTTATAATAAAGTTCTGATAAAATACAGAAACCTCTATCACGCTTTCTTTTTATTGCATTGATAGAGGTTTCCAATTACATACTATTCATTTCACATTTTGTTACAAAATAAAGCTTATTACTGTACCAATTCCGGATTGGACACACTGACTTTATGGTCATACCATTTACCCTTTGTTCCAACCAATGCCAGATCAAATTCATCATCCAGTGTCGGTACCGGTACGTCAAAGGAATATACTTCCTCTGGCGCGGAACCATCAGAATAAGTAATCTCTGTTGTCTCTGACGGATCAATAAGATCTGCCCCGTCTTTCTGTGCATCTTCTGCTGAGCCTAAGAATAACTGTACGATATTTTTAGAATTCAATGTAATATGTACTGTCATCTTACCATCTTTAACAGTCAGCGTTGCTTTTCCGTCATTATAGTCCGGATTCTCATGGAACATACCGCTGTCTGTATTAAAATCTACCTTATAAGTTCCATCTTCCAGCTCAGGCTCCTTCGCATCTTTGCTGTCAGTCTTTGCTTCTGACGCATCATCTTTGGAAGCTTCTGTTTTTGTGTCATCTTTCTTATCCGTATTACTTCCGCATCCGGCAAGCATCGTCATTGCCATACTGGCGGAAAGTAATAAAACTAATAATTTCTTTTTTAACATGTCCATTCTCTCTTTTCTAATTATTTTTCTTTATAATTGTACTCTGAAAATCTGACCTGTCAACTATTTAGCTTCAATTGCAGCTTTTGTATGTGCTACATAAATCTGCTGAATTGCATCAATCTCTCCAAGACCTGCAATCTGTGATTCTACACTGTCAAATGCTTTTGACGCTTCAAACTGGCTCTTCCATGAATCATCATCGTCTCCTGCCATATCATTGTTCGCATGATCTCCTGCAACAACCATCAGTGGACGAAGGATTACTTTCTTATATCCGGCCTCTTTGATTTTCTCAATGACTGCCTGACACTCTGTATCTTCCGGCTCACCTTCTACAGTTCCGATAAATACATTCTTATATCCAAGCTGCTCCATCTGTGTCTGCATCTGATCATAACTTATATTTGCACCATGTGAAGTTCCATGTCCCATGAATACAAATGCGGTTTCATCTTCGGCTGCTGCGTCAATGCTGTCATAGTTTGCTGTCTTAACTGCTTCGTCTGTGATTGCTTTTGCAACTGCTTCTTTGTCTGCATTGATAACTGTTGCATCTGCTCCAACTTCGCCGAGAAGAGGCTCAGCAATCTTTACAGATTCAAATTTATCTTTATATTTTTCCACTGTCTCTGATAACTCATCATACTCTGCGCCATGCATCAGATGTGTCGGCTGAACAACAAGGTTTTTAACTCCATTGTCTACTGCACGCTCCAGCGCCTGCTCCATGTTGTCGATCTTCTCATCATCACGGGCCTGTACGTGATTGATGATGATCTGAGCTGTAAATGCTCTTCTTACTGACCAGTCTGGATTAGCAGCCTGAAGTGCTTTCTCAATTCCACCGATATCTTTTGTACGGCTGTCATTGAATGATGTACCAAAACTTACAACAAGAAGTTCATTCTCACCAATCTCGTCCTGATTTAACGGATCATCTTTCGAAGCGTCACCTGTATCTCTTCCGAAGTAATCAGGATCTGCGTTTTCACCTTCTACTAATTCTTTTTGGGCATCTGTTAATGCGTCCCAG
>ENA-OQKF01001214-OQKF01001214.1-human-gut-metagenome-genome-assembly--contig:-NODE-1214-length-12377-cov-3.261878_pt1 | contig 12377 bp, 10 predicted proteins | sample MGYA00242617_ERZ504784 | MGnify/ENA primary metagenome ERZ504784 (study PRJEB26092, sample SAMD00036364) | human gut metagenome | host: Homo sapiens | study: EMG produced TPA metagenomics assembly of... | reverse complement strand
CCATATCGTATCCGGTTCTTACCGCCTTTTTCTGCTCTTCAATTTTCATTCTGTTGATATCTGTGACCTTGCTTTTTACAAGCTTGATTGCTTTCATCTGATCCACAGACTGGACATGCAGATTGACGATGAGATTCTTATCAATATCCAGAAATTCTGCAAGCATTTTATCTGTAAGCTCCGGTGCCAGAATCTGCAAATAAGAGACTGCTCCGATGGTATTTCCCATACGGAATGTATTTCTGTCCTTGAATACAAAACTGGTCGGTGCCACATAATCTTTGGTATTGAGTCCGGTACGGATCATGGAACCATAATCAAACTGGAAGTCTGTCATGATATCCGGATTGAAAGTCTCATATAAAATCTGCAGTCTTTCCACTCCATTCAATGGATAAGCCGGAACTCCAAGGATCTTGAAATTATTCAGGATGTCTGACTCAATACGTTCCAGCTTTGGCTTTGCTTCCCGGATATTATCTGCTTCGATGGAGAAGGTGATATATTTTGATTTCACCAGTCCATTATTTCCTTTCGCCAGCTGCTGTTTCAACATCTTGGCATATTCCATACGAACATCGTCAAAAGCATCCTCCTGAGGACGGATCCGGATGACCTGTTCAAATTCTTTCATGCTGCTTTTATGATTGATAAAGCTCAGCTGAAAATGGATACTGGCATCAAAGTAATTGAGAAAATCGCACCAGTTTTCAAAAATCGCATTTTTGTCCTCGTTCTGAGCCAGCTGGTAGTTGATATCATAGAAGCGAATACACTTAGAATACGTTTTTCCCTGTACCCTGCAGATCCCATCTTTTCCCATTTCCTTATAAGCGATCGACTGCTGGACGGACAGTTTTTTCTGCCTGCGTTTTTCTTCCTGCTTTTCTTTTTTCTTTTTCTCTTTTCTGTCTACTTTTTTGTACCCGGTATCTGCGACAGTTTTCTTATTTTTCTTTTTTCGCAACCGTTTTTCCTCCTTTCGGTTTTCCTGCATCCGGAGACTGTCTGATCTGTTCCGGATCTGTTTCATAATAGTTTTCAGTTTCATATTTTCTGACGGGTGGACGAAGAAACTTCACCCGGATCATATGCATCAGAACATCTTCCAGGTGCATCCCGTCTTTTTCGTACATGGCAAATAAAAATGCCGGTAACATCAAAAGCACCATGACTGTTGCTGCATTACTGTTTCCCATCACATTACGCAAGAGGAAATAGCTTGGAATTCCCATTGCAGCACCTATCCCGATACAGATCAACTGTCTTTTGGTCAGGTTAAATGCTACTTTATTCTTTACCTTCGTTAAATCTTTCGGTACGCTGACATATGCCATGATTTTCACTCCTTCCTGTAATTTAGTGCGCGTTAAATATCGACTTACTTAAGGATGCCGTCTTAAAGAGGCTATAGCATAAGATTACTGTGTAAGCCATAACGCCAAATAATGAAGAACTCAGATTATCTGAATACTGGATACCTGCAACAAGCACTGCATAGATTGCAACGCATACCATCATCAGAAATGCCTGGAAAGCCAGGGCAAAGAGTCCTCTGAAATAATTTGTGCCGATCTGTCCCCATTCTCTGTTGCTCATAGTTGCGAATGGAATCGGCGCAACTGAGGTATATAGGTAAATCTCTATCATACGTCCATACATGATCACTGTGATCAATACAGACAGGATCTTCATACAGAAGCCGACGATAAGGGTTTCCAGCGCCAATACAACAAGTTCTCCGATTTCCATACTTTCCAGTGTTGTGGAAAGATCCGTCAATGCCGAAGAAATATCAATGGCGGTACTTCCTGTGATAACACCGGCCACAGAATTAACTACGTGCTGACCCACATCGAATACCGCCATTGTGATCGTAAATGTGTTACTCACCAGATATACAGCGATCCACATTTTTACGAAGTACTTGAAAAACATCCAGGTATCAATATCATGCATGTTGTTGCGCTCGGTCAGCATAGAAATCAATTCGTAGCAGAGTACGAGTGTGATAATAATACCTGCGATCGGCATGATCACGGAATCCGATAAGTTCCGGATCATACTGAATATGCTGCCGTTCCACCCTTGCGGGGTCTGTCCAACCTGGGTAGCGATCTCACCAGTCTTTTGATTGACATCAGTAAACATCGTGTCCAGGTTGGAAGTGATCATCCCGGTTAAGAGTTCCCTCATCCATTCCTCAATCGCATCAAAAATCTGACTGAACATGGATCTCTACTCCTTTCTCTTAACCAAATAATCCACTCAGAAGCGGGATCAGCTGTGTTCCGATCAGGATAACACCACCACCGCTCATCAGCTGCTTAATTCCCTGGGATTTTGCACCCGGGTTGTCATTTCCATAACCTTCCATCAGGTTGATTACGCCCCAGACACCAAGACCGGCACCGATTGCAACGACCAGTGTCTGAAGGATATTGATTGCACTGCTAAAAAAAGCCATAATCATGTGTGAACAAACGCTTTTTCTTATGGTCTGTAAGCGTTTGGCTCTACTCCTTTCCCTTTTATTCAGACCTTTTTATATCCTTATCAGTAGTAGCAGGGTGCTCGAATTCTTTCTTTCATATCAATCCTCACTTTCCTCAGCTTCAATCGCTGATACATCTTCTTGTGTTACAGTTACTTCATACATTTCAAATTCTGTATCTTTCGACATCACCAGTCGATGTGCCAGATATTTTTCGACATCAAACGCATTATTCTTATTGAAATCGGCAAGCTCTTTGTACCGTTTGTGCTTTGTGATGTCATATTTGTTGCTTAAAAACGGCCGGACTCCTCGAAGCTGTAAGATACATTTTTCTCCATCCATGACCGCCAGCTCATCTCTACTCATCAGTTCTTTTCCAGTCTTTTGATAGTTCAGTCCATAGGACCGGTTGCTACCTCTGGTGTCTGATGTGTTGTAAAGATCAATGGTTTCCTTTCCCAGGGTTTCTGATATTTCTTTCAATGTGGAACTTTCCTTTCCACCCAGGAAAAGAACAGTGTCACAGTTACCCGTGATCGTCTCAGCAGCATCCTTATAGATGGTTTTCAGTTGAGATTGTGACTGCAAGATGATAGAAGCGGAGATTTCCCTGCTTCGGATCGTAGCAATCAACTTGTCGAATTTTGGAATCTGTCCGATATTGCTGAACTCATCAAGAAGCAGCCGTACATGATAGGGAAGCCTGCCTCCATGCTCATCATCCGCTTTATCGCAAAGCAGATTAAAGAGCTGGGTGTACATGATCGCTACCACAAAGTTGAATGTGTCATCGGTATCACTGATGATGACAAACATGGCTGTTCGCTGATCGCCGATCATATCCAGTTCCATTTCGTCATACGACATGATTTCTCTTAGCTCCTGAATATCAAATGGTGCAAGTCTGGCACCACAGGAAATCAAAATCGACTTCGCAGTTTTGCCGGCAGCAAGCTTGTACTTGCGATATTGTCTTACTGCAAAGTGTTCCGGATTTTCTGCTTCCAGTTCTTCAAACAATTCATCCACTGCATTTTTAAATTCTTCATCATCCTCCCTGGTCTCACTGGCATTGATAAATTCCAGCAAAGTAGAAAAGTTCTGTTCTTCCTCTGGAGCCTCATACCAGATGTATCCGATCAGTGCAGAATACAAAAGACGTTCGGCTTTGACCCAGAAATCTTCAGTTGATTTTTCGCCTTCACCCTTGGTATTTGCGATAATGGTATTGACCAGCTTTAAGATGTCTTTTTCACTCCGGATATAATGAAACGGATTATAATGCATGGACTTTTTAAAGTTAATCGTATTCAATACCTTGATCCGGTATCCTCCATTTACCAGCATCTTCCCGCATTCAACGATGATCGTTCCTTTCGGATCAGTGACCACATAGGATACGTGGTCCGTCATCTGCATAAGGTTGGGTTTCACATAGAATCTTGTCTTACCGGATCCGGAACCACCGATGACGATCACATTCTTATTTCTGGAATACTTTGGGGCTTTTGGTCGGCTGTTCATGGTCAGACGTTCTGTTTCTGTGAGGATGACATTGTTTTCAAAGACCGGATCCATGAAGGGTTCGATGTCTTTTCTGTTTCCCCATCTTTCAGATCCATACTCCACGCCTTGTCGGAACTTCTTTGCATTTTTAGAACGATAGTAGATCACCAGTTTTAATGCACCCGCAACCAGAACACCTACTGTAAGATCCTGCAAAGCAATACTTGGCAGCCAGCTTAAAAATGCCAGTCGGAAATTGACTAACATCACGCCAAGTCTCTGGACCATGCTTTCTCCCAGGCAATGCCGGTACAGCCAGGATCCTTTATCTGCTACATAGAAGATAAAGTAATATGGGAGATTTAAGATCACCAGCCGTTTGACCTGGATCTTCTGTAATTTCTCCCGCATCATCGTTCCTGACCTCTGGATTTTTGTCTCTGCTTCACACGCTGGCGGTGCTTTGCTTTTCTTTCTACAGATTTCTGCAGTTTCTTTCTGACAGATGGTTTCTTCACCTGTTTCTTTTTCAGTTCTACTCCGGCATATTCCCGGAAAGCCGCTGTCATCACATCCACGTCTTTTGCCTTAAAGAAGACCAGATATTTCGGTGGATCAGCACCGACTTCTTTCTTCAGGCTGTAATCAATGCCATATTTTCTTGCCACACGGTCAAATGATTTGATATTTTCATCTGTGATCTTTAAGTTGGAAAGCTGTACTCCCTGTGCATTCAGCTGCTTGATGGTCTGCTTTCCATGCGGCTTTTTCTTTTCAATCTTTTTTCGGGCTTTTTCCCTTCCTTTCTCCTGAGCCCGTCCGGTCTTTTCTGCCATTTTCACCTGCGTTGCTTTCTGTTTCCTGCGGTTGTCCATTTCCAGGAACTTCCGAAGGGCTGCTTTTAGCACACTGGCAGTGATCTTGACTCCCTGGATGCTCAGGCTGATCACTTTCTGATTTACTTCTTCCTGCAATTACCCACGTCCTTTCTTTCCTTTCATCTCAGAATAAAGACGGGCAATACAATATCCGATGCATGGAACATGTTTTCCATACGGACAGCCACCACATGGTGTTGTTTTTACTGCTTTTTTCTTTTCCGGAAGCAGATAGTGGCACTGTTTCAAGCTACAGCCTTTCTTTTTGCCTCCCCACCAGTAACAGTACTTGCAGGACCATGGCTTTTCTTCGCTGTACTTTCTTCCCTCAATAGCTGCATTTGGTTCTATGATCAGATCTTTATTAGTCTTCATTCTGTTCTTCCTCTTTTCTCATGATTTCTGTCAGTTTTTTCTCTGCCTGACTTCCGGCAGCAATGAGACAATACAAAACTGTAAATATTGCCGCTGCTCCCAGAAGAGCAACAAAAATAATGATATTTCTCATGGTTTCTCCCATCTAAAAAAGCGTCCACAGATTCCTTTCGGTTTCCATGAACGCTCATTCTTATTTAATTAGTGTTTCTTTTTTCTCATAAATGCAAGGGCTCCTGTACCAGTCGCACCAATGCCGAGAAGCATAAACCACAGCCACAGATTGGTGTTATCCCCAGTCTTTGGTGAATCACTGACAGGTTTTCCACCTTCCGGTGTCTTTTCTGCCGGTTTTTCCTCATCCACCATGGTTACATGCTGTACTTCACCGGTATCCTTTACTTCGAATTCCACATCTTTTGCAACCAGATAGCCATCCGGTGCTGTTTCTTCACGGAGAGTGTATTTTCCGATCGGAAGCATTTCGATGTAATGTGCTTTCTCTGTACTGGTCCAGCTTTCCACAACTTTTCCATCCTGATCAAGGATTGTGAGTTTCGCTCCCGGAAGTTCTTTTCCGGCGATATCCTGTTTGGAGATTTTCACCTTCGTCACATCATCCTTCATCTCAACTTTCTGCACATCGGCAGTATCTTTGATCGTGAACTTCACGCTTTCAGCTGTCACGTAACCATCAGCAGGTTTTGTTTCAACCAGTGTGTATTCTTTTCCGACAGTCAGCTCACGGATCACATGTGCTTCTTTACCGGAAGTCCATTCATCCACGATATTTCCATCAGCATCTACCACTTTCAGCTTACATCCTGGAAGTTCTTTTCCGGTTGTCAGACTGGATTTGGTAAATTCAACGACGGTTGGCTGATTCTCAAAGGTAAAATCATAAGTGACTGTCGGCTGATTCTCACCTGCATACTCAAAGGTAAATTCCTTTACTTCATCGTTGGTTACGAATCCGTCCGGTGCATAGAGCTCTTTTACATAGTAAGTTGCTCCTATTGGAAGATCTGCAACAAATGTGATCTTTCCTTCTTCATCCGTAGATTTCAGTTCAATGATCTCATCAGCTTCAATCAGGACTTTTCCAGTTGTCTCAGACTTAATGTCTTCTTTGGCAAATAATCCAAAGATAGCGCCTTCCAGTGTACGGTCAGAATCTTTTTCTTTCTTAAGTACACTGACTTCTACTCTCTGACGGTTGTTCTGCCAGTCTTGGTCATAGACTACAACCGGTGTATTCTGATCCACGTAAGTCAGATCTACATGACGGATCTCACCATCCAGTACATGACCGTAAGCAGTTCCTGTTTCTTTCACATAGTATTTACCCAGTGGAAGATTTTCCAGTTTTGCAATTCCGGTTTCATCTGTCTTGATCGTTGCGATCAGTTCATCCTTTTTATAGTAATCGTCACTGACGCCATCTGCAGCCTTGATATCTTCCTCAGCATAGACTTCAAAAGTAACATCTGTCAGCTTTCCGGTTACATAGTTGAAAATGTGTTCCACCACACCTTTGACTTTATCGACCAGTGTAACAGAATCCAAGAATTCTCCCTTTTTGTTGATGATGAGTTCACCAACCGGTACCTCATCCTTCATTTCCACTTTCTGGACCTCTCCGGTATCTTTGACTGTGAATGTCACATCATTGGCTACCAGATAACCATGCGGTGCAAATTCCTCATGGAGGGTATAAGTTTCACCCACTTTCAGATATTTGATCACATGCGGTGCATCTTTGGAAGATGTCCAGCTGTCTACCACGTTTCCATCTTTATCCGTTACTTTCAGATAAGCTCCATCCAGTTCTACACCGGTTGTTGCATCTGATTTTGTGATCTCAACAGTTGTTGGCTGGTTCTTCACTGCAGATTTCAATTTCACCGTCTGTACTTCCTGTCCCTGATAAGAAGCATCAAATCTCAACACTTCCTCAGATAATACAAATCCGTCCGGTGCTTTCAGTTCTTTTACATAATAGCTTCCAAGTGGAAGATCTAGCGTACATGCTGCCTGACCTTTTTCATCAGAAGTCATTTCCTGTAAAAGAGTATCTGCTTTGACGATCACTTTTCCATCTTTCGTCTGAATGTCTTTTGCATTGTAAATACCGAATACTGCTCCGGCTACTGTATTGCCTGTCTCAGCATCCTGTTTTTCGACCGTAATCGACACTTTCTGTCGTTCATCCGTGACAGAGATTTCTTTCTCGATTACTGCAGTATCCTGATCTGCATAAGCAAATTCGACATTTTCCGGCACCGTATTTAACACATAAGTGTCCGGTGCATTCTTCTCTTTGACATAGTATCTGCCAAGTGGAAGATTCTTTACAGTTGCATAACCATCTGTATCCGTTGTAACGGTTGCCACCAGTGCATCCTTTGCAAAATACAAAGTTCTCTGTCCATCTGCATCTACCTGATGATCGGCAGTATAGATATCCTCTGCCGCATAGACTTCAAATTCAGCACCTGCAAGTCCAGCCATTTCATACTGGAAGTCCTTATCAAATCCCTTTAACACTTCACCCTGTTTATAGATCTTTAACTGACCTTTGACCGGGGCATTGGTATATTCCACATCAATGACTGCATCTCCTGTGACAGGATCGGTCAGATAAGCAGTATCTGTATCAACTGCAACTGTCACATAGTTTTTGGATATTGTGTACCCATCGGGTGCCGTCACTTCCTCAATCCGGTAGTTACCAGGTTTCAGATTTCTCGGCAGTACCAGGTATCCTTCCTCATTTGTGAAATAGGATTTGTGTACCATTGGCTTCGGATAGGATGTTGTCTGTTCCACATATTTCTGATTATCCAGGTCGTATACCTTGAACTCAGTATTAGCCAGGAGTACAGATTTCTGTGTTTCTGCATCCTTTTTGATGATCTTTAATTTTGCTTTGAATTCTTTATCCAGCAGCACTCGCCATGTCTGCGGTGTATCCGGATGATTCTCTGTGATCTTCACTACAAAATCATCGACCGGTGCATAGTTGTGTTTGCTTGTGGTTTCTCTTACCACATAAGTTCCATATGGAAGCGAAATCGATCTTGCATATCCTTTTTCATCGGTAAACATTTCTGTCTGACCATCTGCAGTCAGTACAACTGGTCTGGCTGAATCAAAATCATAACTTCCATCTGCTTTTATTTTCAGATCACTGACAAGCCATGCTGAAAAACCGACTCCCTGCAGAAGATCTGCATCGGTCTTTCCATTGTTTGCGGCTTTAATGATCTGGAACGGCTGCTTAATGACTGTTTCTTTACATACAGAAGTTCTTTCTACTGTCGGAACAGTAGCACCTTCGTAAGTACAGTCCACATCATGTTCTGTCGGATCCAGTACGTATCCCACCGGAGCACTAAGCTCTTTCAGATAATACTTTCCAAGATAGAGATCCGATACAGAAGCTTCGCCATTCTTATCCGTTGTCAGGGATGTGATCAGGGTGTCTTTCTTATAGATTGTTCCGGTTCTTCCATCCGGATGAACAATGTCTTCCCTTGCATAAAGACCATATACCGCACCTTCCAGTGTTGCATCACCCTGGGCTTCATTGCCTGTCTCAGCATCCTGTTTTGCAATGTTGAGCTTTGCATTTACTCGTTTGTCCGTTACATTTTTAGTCGTTGTCTTTCCGATAGCAAGAGTCACATTATAAGACTTTGTATCGATCTGATACCCTGTTGGAACAGAGATTTCTTTCAGATAAACAACTTCCTGTGTCTTTTCCATTGTGAGCTGTGAAGCACCATTCTGATCAGTTGCAGGCATCTCTGCGATCAGCTTTGTACATGCAGCATCGGAAAAGATCCCGTACACTGCACCAGCCAGTGCATTTCCTGTATCCTGATCTTTTTTTACAATGGATACTTTGCATTCTTTTGTCCATGTTACTTTAAAATCCACATATTTCTCATTTCCGACACCTTCACCGAAAACAAGAGCCAGGTCCTGTGTTCCAGATCCTGTTGTGATCTTATAGGCTGAATATTCCTTATCAATACTTCCTTTCATCTTAGAAGAGAAAGTAGCACTGACATTTTCTGCCTGATTAAGTGGTGCCGTCAGATAGAACTTTGTACCACCGGAAATCTCCACATTAGCCCCTGCAGCACTTGTTTTTCCGGTTGTCACATTTACAAGTTTTACACCTTTCGGCAGCTTGAAAGTGATCGTCTGCAGTTTATCCGCTTTGAATGTGATCACACTTGTTCGCTGGCTGTTTCCTTCCACATAAGCCTTTACATTAGATTCGGAAAAGCTCATATCTACAGATGGAATGTCCGGCATATTTACACAATAATTGTAAAGCTCCATTGCCAGGTTCTTTCCTGTTGCATTAGTTCCGGATGCCCAGTCACTGGATCCATTTGCATAAGCTGCTGCAAGATGGGTAATGATGAATCTCTTTCCTGCCGGAAAATCCGGATGTTTCTCATCGAAGAAACCATTCTCATCACTTGCTTTTGTTCCGTAATAGCAGACCTTTGCAAGTGTCTTTCCATCGGCAAGTTTCTGGATCGTATAAGTTCCATTTCCCGGTCCTTTTTTCGATGGTTCAACACAGTATGCTGTCGCATTGATGCTTCCCCATTTCACATAATATGGACAAGTCAGATAAGAACCTAATCCATAGTCTGCGTAATAGTACCAGGAGCCGGCTGTAACTGTGACTGATTTTGTTCCTGTTTCACCGGAAGCAAGCATCATTGGCATATCAAAAGTAATACTTTCGCCTGCTTCAAGATCTGCAAGAGCAACTTCCTGGTCAACAGCTTCCTGCATAACCTCTGAGAGTGTGATCCCTGTTTCCGGATCAACGGTCTCCTGATCCTCCGTTGCTTCGATTTCTGCATCAAATTCTTTTTCTGTCAGTTCTGTTTTGCTCTCCGTGTCAGCAGCATCAGTTTCCTCTGTAGACGAGTCAGCCTCAGAATCCTCTGTTTCTGTCTTATCGGAAGAACCAGCATCCTGATCAGAAGAACTTTCTGACTGCGAATCTTTCTGTTGATCCGCTTCTTTTACCACGATCTTTCGATTGATCTGGTAGGTTGGGTGATCCGTTGTCTGTGGTTCTACATAATAGACTGCCTTATAGGAATTGGCATAATCGGTAGAAAAATCATTCCCGTCCGTATCTTTTGCTTCCTGAAATGTAACTTTTACTTTGCTGTCATCCTGGATCGTACGACCGGTATAATCACTCTTTACATCGAAATTGTCTCCAACCTTGTTCTCATAATCCTTTGCAGTTACCACGTCATCTTCATCCAACTGATCCTTGATCTCCTCATAATACGGAATCTTTTTTACAGATCCGGCATCATCAGAAGCATAGGCAACAGCGGGAGAGAGTACCGTCGATAGAACCGTTACTGCTGTCAGTAAACCGGACATCACCCTGCGTGCTTTCTTTTTCACGTTCATTCTCTTAAAGCCTTCCTTTCTGATTCTTTTGTGTATGGTTATCTGTTAGTTTCTGCATATTATCTTTTATACGAAGATGATCGCCTCCTTTCCTGAAATTTGCGCTATTTGGGACAGTCAGCACAAGCTGAGATAACAGCACAAATATATGGCGGTACCTGTTTGTCACAAATACCGCCACATGATTTCTACTGTCATCCTCTTTTTAGATTCAGACATTTTATTTTGATTTAAGATTTAAGCGTTTTCCTGTTTTCTTTCCCGGATCCGTTCCTATATCAGTTTCCATCTCTGATACGTTTTCTTCTGGCAGACACGCAGCTTTTCGCTCTATGCATGTTCAAACCAAATATCACTCCGGGCAGGCTATTCATTTTTCAAGGTACATGAAGGTGTTCTATGCAAACCCTTCATATAACGAAACGCTCAGAGCCTGTTTTACAGTGGTCTAATTCAATTTTTTTAAAATTTTTTAAAATTCTTCGTTTTCCGCCTTTTTTTTCATCGTTTTTAATGCCCTGTTCAGGAGGTCATTTACACTCTGCTGTTTGATTCCCAGATAATCTGCAACATCCTGCTGACGCATTTCCTCAAAATAAACCAGATTGAGTACCGTCTTTTGTCTCTCTGTTAACTCTTTGATCAAAGCGTTCAGAATTTCTCTGTCGATAACATCGTCAACAAAATCTTTTGAAGATCCTCTCATAATCTCCGCATCATCTGTAACATCGCTGTTAGAAAACACACCATGATTGGTGCTGATTTTGCTCTGGCTGTATGCCATACGGTCTTCAGCCTCCATCAGCAGACGGATATACCAGTTTTCATTATCAAAGAACTCTTTATTGAATTCCTTGTTATCGCCAGTTACACTCACATATTCATAGTCATCACAACTATGAAGTGGAAATACGGTTGATTGATTTCCTGCTGTATAAAGTACATATCCGTGATCATAAACAGAGATTGTTGTATCTGCATTGATCATTTCCTTTACTACAACTTTGTGTTCCTTCAAGGATTTCACGCTTGGGATTCTCTTCTCCACATCAGCAACTTTCACGATTTTTTTCAGTTCTTTTAATGTCAACATAAAGACCACCTTTCTGCCTTTCGGCTCCGGGTGGTCCATTCCATCTTTTATAAAATTCCTGCACAGACATAAAGAACTGCAGCACAAGAGGTCACGAACTCACCCGTTTTTTTGAACGGGAGTCCGCGACTCCTTTGTAACGCATGTATCTGCGTTTAGATTAAGTTTGCCAGATTGCCTGGCTTATTCAGTTGCTATGTGCATCTTCTGATTCATTCTCTGTTTGCTCTTTGCGAAACATGGAATAATCGCCCATAGCATCGTAAGGACAATGCCTTACAAATTCCTGGTATTCGATTTCAGTCATCTTTGCTTCCTCCTTTGCGCCATATTATCAAAATCTCTCTCTGCAATTATTTTTGCAGAAGAGAATTCAACCTCTATATAACGAAACGCTGAGAGCCTGTTTTACAGTGGGGTACGACAAAAAATTTAAAAATTTTTTGAAATACATCAAAAAAGCCCGACAAAACAAATACTTCAACAATCTCCAAAACCAGAAAATACTTCTGATCTTGCAGTGTATCCGTAAATGTTTTGCCGGGCTCTTAGTGATTCCAGTCAG
>ENA-OQKF01001209-OQKF01001209.1-human-gut-metagenome-genome-assembly--contig:-NODE-1209-length-12423-cov-2.431116_pt1 | contig 12423 bp, 10 predicted proteins | sample MGYA00242617_ERZ504784 | MGnify/ENA primary metagenome ERZ504784 (study PRJEB26092, sample SAMD00036364) | human gut metagenome | host: Homo sapiens | study: EMG produced TPA metagenomics assembly of... | reverse complement strand
AGCTTCGCGCAGAAGACGGAAGAAGTATCAAAAAAACGGACATATCCATGTTTATCAATGATCTGCCAAATGGAAAAGATACCACTCATTTTTATACAGAGGATGCCAGCGGAAGTACGTCTCAGGCGGCAAACGTTGTGGAAGCAATGGAAGCAAAGGCGGGTGTTATGCTGATCGATGAGGATACCAGCGCGACAAACTTCATGATCCGGGATGAATTGATGCAGAGGGTAATCCACCGGGATATGGAGCCGATTACACCATTTATTGAAAGAATGCGTGATTTATATGAAAATCAGGGCATTTCCACAATTCTAGTTGCGGGAAGCTCCGGGGCATATTTTCAGGTAGCAGATGTGGTGATTCAGATGGATCGGTATGTCCCGAAAGAAATTACAGCCCTTGCAAAAGAGGCTGCCAGCCAGTATCCGGCACTGGAATTGCCAGAAGGAAATGTGAAACTACCAGAGTCCAGACGATGCCCAAAGAAAAATGCAGGGTTAGTTCATAAAGGACGCATCAAGATTAAGACCATGGGAAGAGACGGCGTAGTCCTGAACCATGAAAACATTGATCTTCGATATGTGGAACAGCTTGCAGATTCCGAACAACTTACCTGCCTGGGGTATCTTCTCCGTTATATGGAAGAACAGGAATTTGACGGCAGAAAAGAAGCCGGACAGATTATCAAACGACTGGTGAAGAAGCTGGAAGCGGAAGGATTTGCAGCGGTCTGTGAGAGTGGAAATGTTCCGGGCAATCTGGCAATGCCGAGAAAACAGGAGGTATATGCATGCGTGAACCGGTATCGGGGCATGAAGTTGTAAAGAAAAAGAGAGACTGCAATAATCTGGAAAAAGAAACTGCGGTTTTAGAAAAGGTAAAATTAATCGCAAGAATGCACACAGATTTTCCGACTAAATTCGGGATTCCAAGACAGAGTGGGCTTTCCGATGCGACTGGACTTGTTGTATTTGAGGCGGAGTTTCGCCAACCGGACGCTCTGAGAGGAATTGAAGAATACACACACCTGTGGCTTCTGTGGGGATTTTCGGAAGTAAGACAAGAATCCGGTACATGGAAAGCGACCGTGCGGCCTCCGAGACTTGGAGGAAATGAACGAGTCGGAGTATTCGCCTGTCGTTCTCCTTACCGCCCGAATCCAATCGGACTGTCTTGTGTAAAGCTGGAACGAATCATTTCTCATGAAAAGTACGGAATGTGCCTGCTTGTATCAGGAGTAGATATGATGGACCAAACACCAATTTACGATATCAAGCCGTATCTGCCTTATGTGGATGCGCACCCGGAGGCGAGCGGAGGATTGGCGCATAAAAAACAGACCTATCATCTGGAAGTGCATATACCTGATGAGGGTATGAAAAAGATTCCGGAAGAAAAGAGAAAAGTCTTGATGCAGATACTGAGTCAGGATCCAAGACCTTCTTATCAGAATGCCCCGGAGAGAGTATATGGCATGGGATTTGCTGGGTTTGAGGTGAAATTTCGTGTAGAGGGAAGCACACTTTACGTGGTAAGTGTGACGAAAAAGCAAAAAAAATGATATAAGATATATTAACATTAAAAAGATCATTTGCGAAAAAGTGTAGATGGTCTTTTTAAGTGCATTTTATGAAAGAAGTATATCTTGATTTCTTTACTGAGAAAAATTTATGAAAAAAGAACTTGCAATATACCCTTAAGGGGTATATGCTGTCACTGTAATCAAGAAAGGTGTGCATACTATGGAAGAAAAGAAAGAATGTTGTTGTCATAAGAAAAAGGAACGGACAGAAAAGGAATACAAGGATCTTCTGAACCGCTTAAGCCGGATTGAAGGCCAGGTACGAGGAATTAAGCGTATGGTGGAAGAGGACACATACTGTACGGATATTCTGATTCAGGTTTCAGCGGTCAATGCGGCGCTGAATAGCTTTAACAAGGTGCTTCTTGCTAATCATATCCGCACTTGCGTAGCGGAAGATATCCGTGCAGGGAAAGAAGAGACAATCGATGAACTGGTTGCCACGCTCCAAAAACTTATGAAGTAATAGTTAGGCAGGTGTATTAATGATGGAACAATATACAGTGACAGGAATGAGCTGTGCGGCCTGCAGTTCCAGAGTAGAGAAGGCTGTGTCAAAGGTGCCGGGTGTTACATCCTGCTCGGTCAGTCTTCTGACAAACTCCATGGGAGTCGAAGGAACAGCAACGTCAGATCAAATTATAGAAGCAGTGGAAAATGCCGGATATGGTGCATCGCTGAAAAGTGCAGCAAATGAAAAGACAGGCAGTGCTGCCGGAAACAATGATGATTTTTTGAAAGACAGAGATACACCAGTATTGAAGCGGAGGCTGATTGCTTCTTTGTGTTTCCTTATACCACTTATGTATCTGTCCATGGGACATATGATGTGGAACTGGCCATTGCCAGGATTTATGGCGGACAATCATGTGGCAATGGGACTGGCTCAGTTGCTTTTGACTACGATTGTTATGGTCATCAACCAGAAGTTCTTTATCAGCGGATTTAAAGGACTGATTCATAAAGCGCCGAATATGGACACACTGGTTGCCCTTGGTTCTACAGCTTCTTATGGATACAGTGTTTATGCGCTGTTTGCCATGACAGATGCGCAGATGCGCATGGATATGGATGCCGTAATGTCATATATGCATGAATTCTATTTTGAGTCTGCAGCTATGATCCTGACTCTTATTACGGTTGGAAAGATGCTGGAGGCACATTCCAAAGGTAAGACGACAGATGCTCTTAAGAGTCTGATGAAACTGGCTCCGAAGACGGCAGTACTGCTCCGCGATGGAAAAGAAGAAACAGTTTCCATTGAGCAGGTGAAAAAAGGAGACATTTTCATAGTAAGACCTGGTGAAAATATACCAGTAGATGGTATTGTTCTGGAAGGAAACAGTGCGGTCAATGAGGCAGCTCTGACCGGTGAGAGCATTCCGGTAGATAAGGCGCCAAATGATACAGTATCTGCTGCGACAGTCAATCAGTCCGGTTTCTTAAAATGTGAGGCTTCAAGAGTCGGAGAGGACACAACACTGTCCCAGATTATTCAGATGGTCAGTGATGCGGCAGCGACAAAGGCTCCGATCGCCAAAGTAGCGGATAAAGTGTCGGGCGTGTTTGTCCCGATCGTCATGGCGGTTGCGGCGATCACTGTCGTTGTATGGCTTTTGGCAGGACAGAGTGTTGGCTTTGCACTGGCCAGGGGAATCGCAGTGCTTGTCATCAGCTGCCCATGTGCGCTTGGCCTTGCGACTCCGGTGGCGATCATGGTCGGAAACGGAATGGGTGCAAAGCATGGAATTTTGTTTAAAACGGCAGTTTCTCTGGAAGAGACCGGGAAAACAGAAATTGTCGCACTGGATAAGACTGGAACAATCACAAGTGGAAAACCAGAGGTGACAGATCTTCTTCCGGCAGATGGGGTGACAGAGAAAGAACTTCTTCAGATTGCCTATGCACTGGAACAAAAAAGCGAACATCCACTGGCACATGCAATCGTGCAGAGAGCACAGGAAGAGGGTACAGTGGAAACGGTTTCGGTCAAAGAATTTCAGGCAGTGCCGGGGAATGGATTGACTGGAATATGGGAAGGAGTGCCGCTTGCCGGAGGGAATCTGAATTTTATCCGGGAGCAGGCAGACGTGCCGGTACAGATAAAACAGACGGCAGAAGCGTTTGCAGAGGAAGGAAAAACACCGTTATTCTTTACAAAAGAAGGAAAGTTAGCAGGAGTGATCGCGGTAGCAGATGTAATCAAGGAAGACAGCCCGCAGGCAATTCGGGAATTACAGAACATGGGAATCCATGTTGTCATGCTGACTGGAGACAATGAACGGACTGCCAAGGCGATCGGGAAACAGGCCGGTGTGGATGAAGTCATTGCAGGAGTTTTGCCGGAAGGAAAAGCAAGTACCATTCGGGCATTGAAACAGCAAGGAAAAGTTGCTATGGTAGGAGATGGGATCAATGATGCTCCGGCGCTTACGAGAGCGGATATCGGAATGGCGATCGGCGCAGGAACAGATGTGGCAATTGATGCGGCAGATGTGGTGCTGATGAAGAGCAGACTGAGTGATGTTCCGGCAGCAATCCGGCTTAGCAGAGCAACATTGAGAAATATTCATGAGAATCTATTCTGGGCATTTTTCTATAATGTGATCGGAATTCCTCTCGCAGCAGGTGTATGGTATCCGCTGTTTGGATGGAAGCTAAATCCGATGTTCGGAGCGGCGGCGATGAGTCTTTCCAGCTTCTGCGTCGTGATGAATGCGCTCCGGCTGAATTTGTTCCATTTGGAAGATGCCAGAAAAGATAAAAAGAGAAACAGACATAAAAAACAGAGAAAAGAGGAGGAATTGACCATGCAGAAAACAATGAAAATCGAAGGAATGATGTGCGGACATTGTGAGGCGACAGTGAAAAAGACACTGGAGGCGATCCAGGGAGTAGAGGAAGCGGTTGTAAGTCATGAAACAGGTACTGCAGTTGTGACTTTGAGTGGAGATGTGTCGTCTGATATTTTAAAAGAGGCTGTCGAAGCGAAAGATTATCAGGTGCTAGAAATCCAGTAAAAAGATTGCGCTGCAGCTGCTATTGGAAAAACAAAAAGGAAGAGAAGGTAGGATATGAAAGACCAGGATAGAAATGACAGAGAATCTCTGGAGGAGATTCAGGCAGAGACTACTGTGTCGAAGAATCAGACAGAACAAAAGCAACATAAGCGCCGCGTTCGATATAAGGGGACACATCCGCGCAGCTATCAGGAGAAATATAAGGAGCTTCAGCCGGAGAAATATCCGGAGACGATCGAGAAAGTCATTCAAAAAGGAGGGACTCCGGTCGGGATGCACATTTCTATCTGTGTGAAGGAGATCTTGGATTTTCTCCAGATCCAGCCGGGGCAGAAAGGACTGGATGCCACACTGGGATATGGTGGACATACAAAGGAAATGTTAAAGTGTCTGCAGGGACAGGGGCATCTATATGCGCTTGATGTAGATCCGATTGAGTCGGTCAAGACAAAAGAGAGATTGGAGAAAGCGGGATATGGAGAAGAGATTTTGACTATCCGGCAGATGAATTTTGCGGACATTGATCAGATTGCCAGAGAAGCAGGTCCGTTTGATTTCGTCCTCGCAGATCTTGGAGTGTCTTCTATGCAGATTGACAATCCGGAGAGAGGATTTACCTATAAGAAGGAAGGACCGCTTGACCTTCGGCTGAATCCACAGAAAGGGGTATCGGCTGCGGAGCGTCTCAAAGCGGTGACAGAAGAAGAACTGGCAGGAATGTTGTGGGAAAATTCCGATGAGCCTTATGCAGAGGAGATTGCGGTCACAGTGATGGAGAAGTTAAGAAAAGGAGAGCCGGTGGAGACGACGATCCAACTTCAGAAAGCGATTGAAGAGGCGTTATCTTTCCTGTCGGAGCGGGAGCAGAAAGAAGCGGTAAAGAAATCGTGCCAGAGAACATTTCAGGCGCTTCGGATTGATGTGAACAGTGAATTTGAGGTACTCTATGCATTTATGGAGAAATTGCCGGCGGCACTGGCACCGGGCGGAAGAGTGGCGATCCTTACATTTCATTCAGGGGAAGACCGGATTGTAAAGAAGGCTTTCAAAGAGCTGAAGCGAGCAGGGATTTACAGCGAGATCGCTCAGGATGTCATCCGTCCTTCAGCGGAGGAGTGTACAAGGAACAGCCGCGCTCGTTCTACTAAAATGCGCTGGGCAGTCAGGGCAAAAGAATAACAGTAATGATATACAGCAGTAGAAAAGGAAGGGATTTTTATGGAAAAAAGAGCATTTGAAAAATTGGGGATCCAAACGTCACTTCTTGGATTTGGATGTATGAGATTTCCATTGACAGCGGATCAGAAGATTGACGAGGCAGAAGCAGAGAACATGATCGACCGGGCAATCGCAGCGGGTGTCAATTACATTGATACAGCATATCCGTATCACAATGGGGACAGTGAACCTTTCGTGGGGAGAGTGCTGGAAAAATATGACCGTGATTCTTACTATCTTGCGACAAAGCTGCCAATCTGGAAGCTGGATACACTGGAGGATGCGAAAAAGGTTTTTGAGGAACAGATGGAACGTCTGCACAAAGATTATGTAGATTTTTATCTGCTTCATGCGCTTGACCGTGCAAAATTTGAGAAGGTAAAAGCACTTGGGATCGTACCATATCTGGAAGAAATGCGTGCGGCAGGAAAGATCCGTTATCTTGGATTTTCCTTCCATGATGATTATGAAGTATTTGAGGAGATTCTAAATTATTATCCATGGGATTTTTGCCAGATTCAGCTCAATTATATGGATACAGAAATCCAGGCTGGACTGAAAGGATATCATTTGGCAGAGGAGAAAGGCATTCCGGTCATTGTTATGGAACCGGTCAAAGGAGGAATGCTTGCATCCCTTCCGACAGAGATTGAAGAACAGTTGACAAAGGAGCGGGCACAGGCAAGTATTGCATCGTGGGCGCTTCGATTTGTCGGAACACTTCCAAATGTAAAAGTCATCTTAAGCGGTATGAGTACGATGGGACAAGTGGAAGATAATCTTAGTATTTTTGAGACATTTGAGCCGTTATCAGAGAAGGAACAGAAGTTGATCGAGAACACAGCGGATACTTTGAAATCGCGTGTGAAGAACGGATGCACCGGTTGTGCTTACTGTATGCCATGTCCGGCGGGAGTAGATATTCCGGGAAATTTCAGAATCTGGAACGATCAGGCAGTATACCAGAATACAGAACAGACGAAGAAAAAATGGTCTGGAATGGATGAAAAAGCGAAGGCAGATCATTGTATCCGAGGCGGAAAATGTGAGAAAGTCTGTCCGCAGAAAATTTCAATTCGGGAAAATCTGCATCAGGTAGCAGAAGAACTGAATACATTGTAGAGAAAAGTAAGTAAAAACAAGCCTTGCAGAGGAAGAGATTGCTTCCCTGTAAGGCTTGTTTTGGCTTTTTGTCAAGCGCTGGGATAAAAAGTTTTTCTGTAGAGATAGCGGGTGTGATACTGGATTAGGATAATAATTTCTGTGCACAGTTTCCTTCCACAGTGCCAATCTGACAAGTGCTGTCATAGGAAAGCGTACCGTCGCATTGGATATGATTTACGACACAGCCGTCTGTCAGGAGAATATTTTCAGCGCTGATCGTGTCACACTGCAGACATCCGGCTTCCAGGGTTGTACACTCAATATTTTTTACGTTGCTGAGTTTCCGATGTTTTGCAAAACGAAAGAAGTTAAAGCTGTTGCAGTTTTCGGGAATAAAAGTAATCTGTTCTCCGAACAAGTCATTTAAAGTTGCCATGCCACGAATCTCGACGATATCAGCATTGACTTCTTCTGAGCTTTTCAAAGAACCAGAAACATAAATTTCATCTGCATAAATTTTCCCTTGCAGGTGGCAGGAACCACTGGCTTTGAGAGAACGGACTTCATATCGTTTTCAGAATGAAGAGAACCGCTGACATGCAGTGTATTTACCTTAATTTCACTTTGAGAATGAATGGATCCGCTGATATGCATCTCATTTCCTTCCAGTGCCGCATTCGGACATACTTTACAGGAGCCGCTGACTTTGAAAGTTTCAAAGGTCACCGGGCCTTCAATTGCGCCGCTGCCGCTGATCTTGATCAAGTTATATTCTCCCTGTCCGATTTTTCCGGAACCGCTGATTTTAGTATCCGTCTTCATAAAAATTTCCTCCTTCTTTGAGCAGCGTTAAATACTGCTTGAAAAATGATGTTGAAAAGTGATAAAAAATTTAACTATTTTTGACAGTCTCTTCATCGAATGTAAAAGAAAAGGTGTCTTTGTATTTGAGTTTGATCTCATGGCAGAGTTCCTGGAGAGAAATCTGGCAGACGACTTTGATCCGCTCGTCAAGCAAGAGTGATCCTTCCGGGGAAGGATTGAGAAGAAACAGACCATAATGTGTTTCATTTACCGCAAGTAGCAGAAAAAAGGTCTTAATTTCTGTGATATTTGCGGCAGTCGTGGCTACATTTGGAATCAGATCGTATAGTTCTTGTTCCTGGATCAGATTTTGTTCCTTCCACCTGCAAAGGGTGATCATCACGAGTACTTCGATAAAGGTAAAGGTATCTTTGTTAAGAACGTCCATGAAATCTGCTGCAACACGGATATCAATCTCTGTGAAACATTCTAGTTCCTCTTCTGTGAAAACACGGTTTGTAATTTCCGGGGAGAGAAGCTTTGCAAGTTCCTCGAGAGAGTAGCGGTCTTTCAAAGTCTGGATTGCCTGCACTCGTTTTAAAATCTGTTCTTTTGGAAAGAAAGTCTCCTGACCGGTCGGACTGGGTCTTTTCACGAACCATTCTTCTGGAATCAGGCCTTCCCGTTTCCAGCGATAGAGCTGTCCGTAGGAAATTCCGGTTGTTTTTAAAAGGTCTTTTTTTGAAAGCTCTTTTTGAGAAATGTCCATATAGCACCTCCTGTTAGAATCAGTTATATCAAAATTTTAATAAAATAATGTGTTACTAAAAAGATTTTAATAAAACATTATTTTACTATGAGTAGATATTAACATAACATTGTTTTGTTGTAAAGAGGGGGATGAAAAATAAAAAAATTTTTGCGACTATTTTCGTAATCGAGTGTTTGGAGCAAAGCCTGCAAAAAGGAGGGAAAGCTGGATGTACATCAGAGGAAAAGGAGAAATTACTTAAATTGAATAAAAAATTGAAAAAAGTGTTGACATTTGTTCTGATGGATGGTAATATATCGTTTGTACGACGGACATAGAGAAGTTGACATGCAGGAGTGTCGGAACTGGCAGACGAGCAAGACTAAGGATCTTGTGATCAATGCGATCGTGTGGGTTCAAGTCCCATCTCCTGCATGTCAGGCATTTACAGGTAGCTGTAAATGCCTTTTTATCATATTACAGAACAAAAAACTGTGATAAAGGCTCGTGGCAGATGATGGGAAGAGAGGAGTGAAAGAGAAAGGAATTGTACAGAGATGTATAGTTCCTTTTCGCTTCTTTTTCTGAATAATCTGTCTGCACAGTACAAATAAATAACAGTATGAGGAGGAAGCTTGTATGTTGGAGAAAATTGATTTGACAAAGAAACTGGAAAAACAATCCTACCGCGAGAAGATGGAAGCACTGGAACTGGAACTTGGCAGGTTACAGAGGGAATGCCATGCATATAAGATTCCTGTGATGATCGTACTGGAAGGATTCGGAGCGTCGGGGAAGGGCGTCCAGATTGGAAAACTTATACAGGCGCTGGATCCAAGAGGGTTCCGTGTTCATGCAATCACTGGAGAGACAGAGGAAGAACAGAAATATCCATTCCTTCGAAGGTTCTGGATCAAGACACCGGAAAATGGAAAGATTGCGATTTACGATACGAGTTGGTACCGGAGAGTACTTGCAGATCGTTTTTCGGGAAACACAGAGAAGGAGGAACTGGAAGATTCCTATGCGGCAATCTGTTCTTTTGAAGAACAGCTGACCGCCAGTGGAACTGTGATGATCAAATTGTTTCTCGCAATCGATCAGAAAGAACAGAAAAAGCGGTTTGACAAACTTCTGGAGTCAAAGGAGACTGCATGGAGGGTCTCACGGGAAGATTGGGAGAAAAATGAAAAGTATGATAGCTATGTCCGAATGATCGAGGAGGCGCTGCAGAGAACGGATACAGACTACGCACCGTGGACGATCGTGGAGGCGACAGACCGCAGATTCGCAACGGTCAAGATCTACACGACTGTGATCGAAGCGCTCAAGGAAGCGGTTGCCGAGAAGAGGGCGGAAGCCGGGCGAGAAATTTCACAAGAGACGGAAGAGACAGAGACGTGGGAAAACCGAGAGTTAGAGGAATCGGTGCTTGCGAAAGTGGATCTGACAAAAAGCTATACGGAGAAAGAATACCATAAGAAGAAAAAGAAACTGCAAAAGAAAATCAGGAAGTTGCACGGAGAACTGTACCGCAGACAGATTCCAGTGATCATCGGATTTGAAGGATGGGATGCCGGAGGAAAAGGAGGGGCGATCAAACGCCTGACGGAAAAAATGGATCCGAGAGGATTTACAGTGAATACGACCGCTGCACCAAATGACTATGAGAAGGCGCACCATTATCTATGGCGATTCTGGAAGAATGTGCCGAAGAAAGGACATGTGGCGGTATATGATCGGACATGGTATGGAAGGGTGATGGTAGAGCGGATTGAAGGGTTCTGCACGAAGAAGGAGTGGCAGAGAGCATTCAAAGAGATCAATGACATGGAGGCACAGTTTGTACAGTCCGGTGCGATCGTACTGAAGTTTTGGATGCAGATTGACAAAGAGGAACAGAGAAAGCGGTTTGAAGAGCGGCAGAAAAATCCGGAAAAGCAGTGGAAGATCACGGAGGAAGACTGGCGCAACAGAGACAAATGGGATGCCTATGAGGAGGCGGTTAATGAGATGCTGATCCGTACATCTACGCCGGAAGCACCTTGGGTGATCGTGGAAGGAAACTGTAAATACTATGCGAGGATCAAAGTGCTGGAGGCAGTGATCGAAGCAATCGAGAAAAGATTAGAAAGCAGATAAGAAGGTGGACAGATGACGATCAGGGAGCAGATGGAACAAAGAGAACTAGAATATTTAAGTCCTTATGCAGCGATGAGTGTAAACTCCAAAGGCCGTGACAGAGAGGAGATTCCTTGCGATATCCGTCCAGTGTATCAAAGAGACCGGGATCGGATCTTACATTGTAAGGCGTTTCGGTGACTGAAGCAGAAGACGCAGGTATTTTTGATGCCGAAAGGTACTCAGTATCGGACGAGGCTGACACATACGTTGGAAGTATCACAGAATGCCCGGACGATCGCCAAGGCACTGCGGCTCAATGAAGACCTGACGGAGGCGATCGCGCTTGGACATGATCTTGGACACACGCCGTATGGACATGCCGGAGAGCGGGCGCTGAACCGCGTGTGCCCGAACGGATTCCGACACAATGAGCAGAGTGTCCGGGTCGTGGAAGTGTTGGAAAATCAGGGACAAGGCCTTAATCTTACAAAGGAAGTGAGGGATGGCATCTTAAATCATAAGACTGCAGGACGACCATCCACTTTGGAGGGCCAGATTGTCAGATTGTCAGATAAAATAGCCTACATCGCACACGATACAGACGATGCGATCCGCGGAGGAATTCTGACAGAGGAGAGAATCCCAAAGGAGCTTCGCAAGACACTCGGAGCCTCACCGAGACAGAGGATGAATGCAATGATCCATGACGTGATCACGCAGAGTATGGACTGCCCGGAGATTAGGATGTCATCGGAGATTGGGGAGGCAACTGCGGAGCTTCGGAAGTTTATGTTTGCGGAAGTCTATCAGAATTCCAGAGCAAAAGCAGAGGAGAAGAAAGCAGTACACCTTGTGGAGCAGCTCTATATGTATTACATAGAGCATATTTCAGAACTACCGGCAAAATATAGAGACAGAATCGAACGAGGAGAAGGCAAGAAAGAGCAAAATGTCTGTGATTTTATTGCGGGTATGACTGATTTATATGCCGTAAAGCAGTATCAGGAAATTTTTATTCCAGAATCTTGGAAAATTTAAAGGAAATGAGAAAGTTTTGTCGAATATTTATAACGTAAGGATTTTGAGACAGTTTTGGAAAGGGGGAAATCATGTATTATTCAGAAGACATCGTGGAAGAAGTCCGCATGAAAAATGATATCGTAGATGTGATTTCCGGCTATGTGAAATTGCAGAAAAAGGGAAGTTCTTATTTTGGACTTTGTCCATTTCACAGTGAGAAGTCCCCGTCGTTTTCTGTGAGCAGGGATAAACAGATGTACTACTGCTTCGGCTGTGGGGCAGGGGGCAATGTCTTTACATTTATTATGGAATATGAGAATCAGACATTTCCGGAGGCTGTAAAAATACTGGCAGACCGGGCCGGAATTGCGCTTCCGGAGGCAGAGCTGAACACCATATGGAACAGTGCCGTGAGGTTCTTCAATAAGAAGATTTCTTCCTCTGACGGGTATGTGCCGCCCGATCAGTACAATGCCGATTTCAGCGATGCGTCCCTGAAGCCGGAGGACTGTTCGGATATCGGGCAGGCGAAGGTACTGGTGCAGGAATACGGCAGTGAGCTTAGGTTCTCAGCGGCTACGGATTATCTGAGATATGACGGTGAACGCTGGGTGGAGGATGTGCAGCTGGCCATCGGTGCGATTGAAGAATTCCTTGATCTGCAGCTGGTCGATGCACAGCAGGGCGCCAACCTCCTTCTGCGCCATCTCCGCGTCCCACCTCCGGACCCAAAGACGCGGGTATACCAACAAACTTCACCTAGCTCATATTATTTTGCTTCATATCGATTGATTGTG
>ENA-OQKF01001204-OQKF01001204.1-human-gut-metagenome-genome-assembly--contig:-NODE-1204-length-12447-cov-47.752354_pt1 | contig 12447 bp, 9 predicted proteins | sample MGYA00242617_ERZ504784 | MGnify/ENA primary metagenome ERZ504784 (study PRJEB26092, sample SAMD00036364) | human gut metagenome | host: Homo sapiens | study: EMG produced TPA metagenomics assembly of... | reverse complement strand
GTGCCGTCGTAGGCGATGATCTGCAGGTCGCGCGGAATCGAAATATGCCTCCGCATCGCTTCGCGCACGCAAAGCGCGGCACCGATATCGGAGCTGACCACGGCATCGACGCCGTCCACCGGCATACGGTTGAGCACAGCATTCACCGCGTTCTTATACCCTTGGAAATCCTCCACATTGCCGGCTTCGACGTACTCGTACCGCACGCCGGCCGCCTTCAGCGCCTGCTCCAGCGCAAGGTAGTAGCGGATGGTGGGGAACGTCGTCTTATGCAGATCGAAATCGTCTGGAACATCACCTTGCGCCGCCAAATCGAAGAACTGGTCGCGCGGGCCGCCGATCATCACCACGTGGTGCGCGCCGGTGTTGACCAGCATGTGCGCCATAAGCCGGCCGCCCTGCTCATGGTCGGAGCCGATCGACGCGATGCCGCCGCCCAGCACACGGTCGAAGGCGACGATCGGGCGGTGGATGGACGTCCAGTAATCGTTCGGATGGGTGGTGTGCGAGCAGACGATGACGCCGTCCATCATGCGGCGGCGCAGCATGTCCACGTATTCGGCCTCGCCATTTTCCGTATCGGCGGTGGAGCACAGCATAGTGCGCAGGCCGTACACGGCGAGCTCATGCTGCAGATGCGCGGCGAGGGTGGCGAAAAACGGATGACGGATGGTCGGCACAATCACACCAACCAGGTTCGTGCGGTTCTTGTACAGGTTGCGAGCCAGCTCGTTGGGCACGTAGTTGAGCTTCTTCATGGCGGTGTTGACCCGCTCACGCATGTCGTCGGACACGTATCCGGTCTTGTTGACCACCAGCGAAACCGTGCTCAGCGAGACTCCTGCCTCTTTCGCCACGTCGCGCATGCCGACCATGCCAACACCTCTCTCCCCGTCAACGTCAGGACGTAACAAATCGCGATATTAAGTGTTATTTTACATATGTTTGGAGTGATGTTCCGCAATCGTTTGCACAATATGGGCCGTCAGTCGACAGCACCTATCCCACCCCTCTTCGCCTCCGACTGAAATACCCCGTAAACCCCCGTTCTGGACATGACAAACGCGCGTTTCGCATATGAAAGAGACGGCGTGGCGCTTGCGATTGCCATCGCTTGCGTCGCACCGTCTCTTTCATTGTGCGGCCAGACAGCACGGCCAGACGTTGCGCATCAGGCCGTCGGCACGGAGCCTTCCTGGGAGTGGTCGAAGACCGGCTTGTTGTCGGCGTCGTACTTGTAGACGCCGATGGAAGCCGAGCTCGGATCATGCGCGTCGTTGAACGCGCCGATGGAGGTCTGGCCCTGGTACTGAATCTCCTTGCCGTCCTTCAGCAGAGCGAGGCAAGCCTTGTAGGAATCGCATTCCTCGCCCTTGGTGGAGCCGGAGACGGCCATAAGGTTCTTCTGCACGGTCGTACCGTCCGTGGCGCCGCCCTTCTGCGCGGCGAGCGCGGCCAGCACAATCGCGTCATACGTTTCGGCGGTGTACGTGAAATCGGTGACCTTGGCGTTGAAGGACTTGACGTTCTTCTGGAATTCCTCGGTCGGGTGGGCACCTGGAATGGTGCCGGTGGAGCCCTTGAGCAGGCCCGCGTCGAAGTCTGCGGAATGGTCGACGGTGTTGCCGTCGGTCATGTACAGCTTGTGGGTGTCGAGGCCTTGGGCGGCGAGCTCCTTGACGAGCGGCACGGTCTGGTCGAAGGCGATGACGAGCGTCGCGTCGGGGTTGGTGGCCTTGATGGCCGTGACCATCGATGAGAAGTTCGTTTCGGTCGGATCGAACGTGTCCTTTTCGCCGTAGACGACGTTCACGCCCGCGTCTTCGACGGTTTTGACGACCACGTCACGCAGGGACGTGCCGTATTCGTCGTTGAAGACCGCGATGGCGAGGTTCTTCACGCCGTCCTGTGCGATGATCTGGCCCAGGACCGCACCCTGCACCGTGTCCGGCGGAATGGTGCGGAAGAAGTAGTCGCTAAGGCCGGAGAAGGCCGTGGACGTGGCGCCCGAAGAAATCATCGGCACTTTGGCGGACGTGACCTGCTTGTAGGTGTTCTTGACCACGGAGCTGGACGGCGGACCGACCACGACGGACGGGTTCTTGGCAAGCACCGACTGCGCGGAAGACGTGTTCTGGTCGGCATGGTCCGCGTCGGACGTGTCGGCGGACGTGATTTCGATGTCTTTGCCGAGCACGCCGCCAGCCGCGTTGATGTCTTTCTGCGCGAGCTTCATGGTGGCGATGTTGGCGGGGCCGAGGTACGCCATGGAACCGGTCAGCGGGAACAGGCCGGCCGCCATGAACGTATCGGATTTCGCGCTGCCGGACGAGCCGGACGCAGCCGAATCGGCCGTGCCGGACGAGCCGCAGCCGGCGAGCGCCATGACTGCGGCGGCCACCATGGCGGTGGCTGTGATGGACAGTTTCCTCATGCCCTTCATGTTGATCTTCTTCATTTGAATCACCGTTTCCTCTCTTGGCTCCGCTGATTGCCGAACCCTTGGTGACGATTATCGAGATGTGTTGCTCGACCATCTTGAATCGCACTATAAGTGCCGAGGAAACCGAATGTGTATGCGTGAAGTTAACCGAAGGTGAAGCCCGAAAACTGTTGGAAACACAAGGTTTTGAGCTTGTTTTCAGGCATGCCGAAGCCACTGTCGGGCAGTGTCCCAACAGCGGTAATCGGAATTGAGAATTTTGAATCATAGGGGGAAATCGCGGAACGCGTGCGGAGACCGCCGTCCGAGCCCGAAGGCGTACGAACGTACGTCGAGCGGCAAGGAAAGGCGGTATACGCTCCGTTCCGCGATTTCCTGGGTCCTACCTTCCTTCCTCTTGAACCTCTTCTTCCAGGTTGCCCAGGTAGAGGGAGACGACTTTCGGATCGTTCATCAGGTCGCGGCCCTTGCCGGAGTAGGCGTTGCGTCCTTGGTCGAGGACGTAGCCGCGGTCGCAGATCTGCAGGCAGCGGCGGGCGTTCTGTTCGACGATGACCACGGATACGCCGGCTTTGTTGACCTGGCGCACGCGGATGAAGGTCTCGTCCTGGAGCATTGGGGACAGGCCTGCGGAGGGCTCGTCGAGCAGGAGGACGGATGGTTTCATCATGAGGGCGCGGGCCATGGCCACCATTTGGCGTTCACCGCCGGAGAGTTGGCCTGCGAGCTGGTTTTTGCGCTGGCCGAGTTTGGGGAAGATGGAGCACACGTAGTCGAAGCGTTCGTTGAACAGTTTCGGTGCTTGGAACGCGCCCATGTGCAGGTTTTCCGCGATGGTCAGGCTGGGGAAGACGTTTTCGGTCTGCGGCACGAAGCCGACGCCACGGGAGACGAGTTTGTCGGCGCGCAGGTTGGTGATGTCCTCTCCTTTGAGCAGGAGTTTGCCGGAGTGAATGTGTACCAGGCCGAACAATGATTTGAGCAGGGTGGATTTGCCTGCGCCGTTCGGGCCGATGATGCCGACGATCTCGCCTTCATGCAGGGTCAGGGATGCGCCGTTCAGGATGTTCACGCCGGGAATGTATCCGGCCACCAAATCGACCGCGTCGAGCAACGGTTCGCCTTCGGGCTCGCCCATGTGGATCTGCGCGCGGGTCAGCGGCTCGTCGGCCACGCTTGCGATGTCGCTCATTTCAGGCCTCCTTCAGGTCTTCCAGCACGGAATCGTCGCCCAGGTCCACGTTCGCGTGGGCGCCCAGGTATGCGTCGATCACGGCCGGATCGTTCATCACGCTCTTCGGTTGGCCTTCGGCCACGATCTTGCCTTCCGCCATCACGGTGACCCAGTCGGCGATGTGTCTCACCATGTTGATGTCGTGTTCGACGAACAGCACTGTGGTGCCTTCCTCGCGCAACGCCATGATGTGGTCGAGCAGCGACTGTTTCAGCGCGGGGTTCACGCCGGCCATCGGCTCGTCCAGCATGACCAGTTTCGGGTCGGACATCAGCGCTCGTGCCATTTCCAGCAGCTTGCGTTGGCCGCCGGAAAGCGCGCCGGCGTAATCGTCCTTCTTTTTGATCAGCAGGAAGCGTTCCAGCAGCGCCTCGGCTTTTTCGATGTTCGCCTGCTCCTGCTTCCTCCACATGCCGGGGAACAGCGCGCGGAACATGCCTTCGCCCGGCTGCACGGGGGCACCGAGGAGCATGTTGTCGAGCACGGTCAGACGGCTCATCACCTTGGTCAGCTGGAAGGTGCGGACCATGCCCATGCGCGCCACTTTTTCGGGCTGCACGTGGGCCATGTCCTTGCCGTCGAACTGCCAGGTGCCGGTGTTCGGCGTATCGAAGCCGGTCATCAGGTTGAAGAACGTGGTTTTGCCGGCGCCGTTCGGTCCGATCAGCGCGGTGATGCCGTGCCGTTCGATTTCGAAGTGGCTCACGTCCACGGCGGTCATGCCGCCGAATTTGCGGGTCACGTTGTCGGCCACGAGGATCGGGTCGGGCTTGTGCACGCCCGGCTTGTTTTCGACGAATTTCAGATCGTCGGTGACTTTGTCGCGATAGGCGGTGGAGATGAGGGTCTCGCCTTCCGGAGCTTTGGTGGCCCATTTGGTGAGGTCCTGGAATGGTACGCCGGGCTGCACACCGGATACGGGTTGCACGCCGGTTGCGGGTTGCGTGGCCGGCTGCACGCCAGTGGTCGGAGAATTCGTTGTATCAGGCATGGAAAGCCAACTCCTTTCGGTCGCCCAACAGACCTTGTGGTCTGAAGATCACCAGGCACATCAGCGCGACGCCGACGATCACCCAGCCGAGGGCTTCGATCTGGTTGGAAGAGATGAGGGTTTCGGGAACGGTGTTGCGCATGACCTCCTTGACGAAGGTGAGCAGCACCCACAGCACGCAGGAGCCAAGCACCGGGCCGAGAATCGTGGCCGCGCCGCCCAGCAGCAGAATCGTCCACACGTAGAAGGTGACGGTGCGGCCGAGCGAATCGGGCTGTACGGAACGCGGCAGGACGAAGATGATGCCGGCGATCGCGCCAAACAGGCCGCCCAGAATCAGCGATTCCATCTTGTATCGCGTCACCGGCTTGCCGAGAGAACGGATCGCGTTCTCGTCCTCGCGGATGCCCTTGAGCATGCGGCCCCACGGCGAGTGGAACCAGCGCCAGCACAGCAGCGCCGCGATCACCACCAAAACCCATGCCACGATGCGCAGCCACCAGGAGTTGGCGATGTTGTTGCTGTACGTCCACAGCAGGAACGTGGTCGAACCGTCCGGCAGCGGCGAAAGCGATTCGAATTTCTCGGTGAAGTCCTGCGGCGAGATGCCCGCGGAACCGCCGGTGAAGTTCGTCATGGCCGTCGATCTGCCGATGATGCGGATGATTTCCGCGGCGGCCAATGTGACCATGGCCAGATAGTCGGGTCCGAGTTTCAGCGTCGGAATGCCCAGCAGCAGCGCGTAGATGACCGCGAGCGCGAGCGCCGCGCATACGGAGGCGAACAGGTTGCAGCCCATCGACTGCGTGATGGCGAATCCGTAAGCGCCAAGGAGCATGAAGCCGGCCTGGCCCATGTTCATCAGGCCCGTCATGCCGAAGTGAATGTTCAAACCGATGGCGGCGAGTACGTACGCCGCTGTGGTCGGGGCGATCAGCTCGCCCGCCGCGTTGGAGATGATTGTCATGATGTCCATGGATCAGCCCACCCTTTGCTGCTTGCCGAAGATGCCCTGCGGGCGCACCAGCAGAACGATGATGAGGATTGCCAGCGCGCTGGCGTAACGCATATCGTTGGGGATGACGAGCGAGCTCATGTCCGCCACGATGCCGATGACCAGCGAGCCGATCAACGCGCCATTGGCGGTGCCGAGGCCGCCGAGCGTCACCGCGGCGAACATCAGCAGGATCAGGGTCGCGCCGGTGTTCCAGGAGATGCCGTTCAGGTAGACGCCGAGCAGCACGCCGGACAGGGCTGCCATCGCGCACGAGAGGATCCAGACCACGCGGACCACCTGATCCACGTTGATACCGGATGCCGCGGCGAGCGCCGCGTTGTCGGACACGGCTCGTGTGGCGCGGCCGAGTCGCGTCTTGTAGAGGAACAGGGTGACGCCGACGATCACGCAGATGGCGATGAGCGCGGAGACCAGCGTCGGCATGTCGGTGGTGATCGGTCCGAGCTGGAAGCTGTCCGGCACCGATTTGACGATGCCTTTGATGTCGCCACCGAAGAAGAACTGGAACGTGTACTGCAACGCCATGGACAGGCCGATGGTGACGATCATCTGCTGCATGGTGCCGACGTGGCGTCTGCGTAGCGGCCCCCAGACGATTTCGTTTTGGATGAAGCCGGTCAGCGCGCCGATGACGATGGCGAAGATGGCGGAGGCGATGAGCGGCATGTGCAGCATCTGCGTGCCGACGTATGCCATGAGGCCGCCGAGCGTCACCTGTTCGCCGTGTGAGAACGACTGCAGGCCAGTGGTGCCGTAGACGAGGTTCATGCCGACGGACATGAGGCCCAGCATCAGGCCGAAGATAATGCCGGAATACAGTTGCTGCCAGATGCGTTTGCCGACATTGGAGCCGTCTTTTTTGACTGGCGATTGCGTGGCCGCCGTCGATCCGGATGTGCCGGTCGCGCCTTTCGTGCCGTTTGCCGAGCCGGACGATCCAGATGTGCCGGACGTGCCGCTGCCGGCGGAATCGCCCGCCTGGTCGAATCGGACGACTCCGCGCTGCTTGTCGAAGCTGGCTTTCCTGATCGTCACCGTTGCGCTGCTTGCCTTCAGACCGTGCTCTTTCGCAACGGATGCGTCGATGGTGACGGCGTAATCGCCATCATCGGCAACGGAAAACGCCCACTTGCCGTCGGCAGCGGTTTTGGTTTCCGCCGTTGCCTTGCCGGACAGCGTGATGGTGACGTCGGCGATCGGCTTCTTGTCGGCGTCCTGCAGGATGCCGTTGACGCAGCCGTTGCTGGCGGTCGGATTGCATTCATCGACGGCCTGCGCGCCGGAATCGGCTGCGGACGCGATGGCGGGAGGGAGTACGAAAAGCATCGAGAGAACGGCGACAATCGAACAGAGTATGACGATTCCCGGTCGACGATGCCGTGTGAGATACGTTACGGCTGTCATAGGTTTTTCCTCTCTTGTTGTTTTCACAACGTAGGAGAGGAAACAGCTCGCGCGGTTGCGCTCAGATTTCCTGAACGTTACCCGATGACCGCCCGTGTAACGTGAAAATTACGCGCGGCCGAGCCGGTGACAGCTATGCGTGGCCGCCCAGCATGGCGATGCCGAATCCGAGCGCCACGCAGGCGAGCGGCACCGCGACCGTGGCAGCGCCATAGCCCAGGGCCATGGCGAAACGGCGTTTGCGAATCAGCGACAGCACCTCGTTGATCGCCGACGAGAATGTTGAGAATCCGCCGAGGAACCCCACAACGAACGTCATTACCGTGCCCATATCAACCGACTGCGCATAGTACGACATCATGGCGATGCCGGCGCACAGGGAGGCGACGCCGTTGATGACGAGCGTGGCCAGGGGGAAGCTGTGGTTGCCGTCACGGTTCCAGCTGCGTTGGATCGACACGTCAAGCACATAACGGGCCATGGCGCCGATGCCGCCGAACAGGCAGATCATCCAGGTCATCAGCGCACCTCTCCTGTGGTCGGGTCGGCGACGAGCGGGATTTCCGCGGTGACCGGCTTGGGTTCGAAGCTGGGCAGAGGTGCGACGGGTTGCGATGACTGCGGCTGCGATTCGATTTTCGGCACCTGCCCGGTCTGCGCGACCTGCTGGGCGACCTGGGCCGCCTGCTGTGCCGCCTGCGCGGCCTCCAACGCGGCCTGCGCGGCCGAATGCGCCGCATCCGCCACCTTCACGTGGCGCACGCCCTGCGCGTCCGGCACGTTGTTCTGCACATTTTGCGCGGCCGGCACGTCCGATTCGCCCGAATCGGCCATGGGGACCGTCTGCGTAACACTCTGCGTAGCCGATACTGCAGTGTCGGTCATCTGGACGTCCTGCACGATGCCGTACGCGTCCGAATCGCCCGAATCGGACATTGAGGATACGGAAGCCGTGGAGGCATCGGCGATCGCGTTACGGACCCGCTTGCGTGTGCCGCGCGCCAGCAACGCCTGCATCAGCGCCACGCCAACCGCGGCCGCGATCAGACCGCCGGCGAAACTTCCCGCAAGATAGCCGAGCGCGCTGCCGAAACGCTGCTCGCGCATGCCTTCCATGGTTTCCAACATCACGCCGGACATCGTCGACAGTCCGCCAAGCAAACCAAGCCCGACGCCACGGCTGACGACCTGCCGTACCCTGCGGCGCAGCCACGACGCGGTCGCCATGTATTCGGTCAGCATCGCAAACAGGAAGCAGGCGAGCATATTCGACACGAACGTGCCCACCACGAACGGCGAACCGTTCACCGACGGCAGCAGCAGGTCCGTGGCGCGACGGAACCCGACGCCGACGAAGCCGCCGACGAACACCACGAGATACATCAGACCATCGGCAAGAGGGTTGAATCGCGCCTGCATGCGTTTCATCGGCGCGAGCGGAATCTGCGGCGGATGCTTGGATGCGGCGGCACCGGACGGGCGCACATCCGCGCGCGCCACTTCGGCGACGTCGATCGACTGTGTGGCGGGATTCGGCTCATCACCCGCGTTTGGCGAGTCTGCCGCCCGTTGTTCTTGCGATTCCATCACGTTCCCCTTGTACTTGGCTTTCCGCGGACAGCGTCGTTCCGCCCCAGCCATACGGCAACGAGCTGGCCGCAGGTGCCGTCTTCCTAACCTTGTACGAGTCTACACGTGCATTGCAACCAAACATCGAACATGTCCGATTCGGTGGATAACTGTGGATAACTTCGGGTGGCCCTAGACGTCTACGAATGGTTATGGAAGACGGTACGGCCGCGTCAGACGGACACGTCGCACAGCCGCCGCATCGCATGCCGTGCGTCGCTTTCGTCCTCGCCGCTGAACAACACGACCAGATAGTCGCCGGCACGCAGCCGCGTATCGCCATGCGGCACGATCTGCCGTTCGCCGCGACGCAGGCCAATCACCAGACAGCCGTACGGCCAGCGCACGTCACGCATCAGCTTGCCGTCCGCGGTCGCACCCATTTCCACAGGCAGTTCCATGATGCCGTTGTCGATGCGATTGGCGATTGCCGTCGTGCCGCCTTGCGCGCGCATGTACCGTTCCAGCAGCTCGCCGTAGATCGGTTTCGTACGCAGCAGGTCGGAGACGAGCAGTGCGATGAACGCGACGGCGGCGACCGGCAGCATGTGCGTCAACGTGCCGGACATTTCCACGGCCAGCAGAATCGACGTGATCGGTGTTTTCACGGACGCGGCCAGCGTGCCCGTCATCACGCATACCGCGAAAATCGCCACGGAATCGGACGGCAGGTTGCCGAACTGGCGCAACGTCTCGCCGCAGATACCGCCGGCGAGCGAACCCACCGCGAGAATCGGCATGAAAATGCCGCCGGGAGCGCCTGAACCGAAGCTGGTGGAGGTGAACAGCACTTTCACCACGAACAGCACGCACAGCATGCCCAAGCCGACGCGCGCATGCTCGGCCATGGCGATCAGGTTCGAGCCGCCGCCGAGCACGTCAGGCAGCCAAATGCCGATTGGCAGCGCGAGTGCGATCGCGATCAAAGGGCGGCTCCATGCGGGAAGCTTGCCGTACAGCGTTTGGAAGCCGAGCAGCGAACGGTTCATCAGCGAACCAACCAAACCGGCCACCAATCCCAGCGGAATCAGCCACCCGTATTCGCCGAGCGGCAGTTGGCCGATGGTGCCGAAGTCAAGCACCGGACGCAGGCCGAAACAGTATTTCGATACGAAATCGGCGGTCAGGGACGCGGCGGTGGCGCCCATCAGAATCGCGGGCGAAAAACTGCGATGCACCCCTTCCAAAGCGAACATCATGCCGGACAGCGGTGCGCTGAACGCGGCGGACAGGCCGGCCGCGGCACCGGCGGTGACCAGATAATGCTCCTGCACGTCCTCACGTTTCTTGCCGCGCAGCCGGTGCGATAGGAACTGCGCGCCCGATGCGCCGATTTGGATGGACGGTCCTTCGCGGCCGAGCGAGAGGCCGAAGAGCGATCCGAGCAGGCCTCCGATGAAGCGAACCGGCAGAATCGTCTGCCATCGCATTTTCAGGCCGCAGATCACCACGCCGTTGGTTTGCGGAATGCCGCTGCCGCCGGCCATCGGCTCTTTTTTGACCATCCATGCGATGGCGAGCGCGGCTGCGATTGCGGCGACCGCCCACGGTGCGACCAGCCACGGGGTTTCGCGGATGCGCGCGTAGATCCAGCGCGCGGTGTCGGTGCCGTATTCGATGCCGAGACGGTAGAGGACGACGAGGAAGCCGGAAATCAGGCCGACGAGAATGCCGGCAGCGGCCATCTTCCATTTCAGGTGGTCGAATCGCGGGACCAGTTTGCTGAACCTGTCAAACCTGTCGAACCTGTCGTTAGGCGGCATTGCAGTCATCGCACTCCCCTTTTCCGTTCCTCCGCCGCGCACCCCGTCGGTGTGTATGCGGTGTGCGTCATACGCGCACGCCATCGCACGCACCATACGCAAAGTGCCGGCAGGCACAGGCCCACCGGCACTTGTCATTGACGTTCGTTACCGACGTTCATATCGACGAATCAGCCGAATCAGCTTCAGTCGATCAGCGAGTTGATCTGGATGATGTGGTCGCGCTGCGGGCCGGTGCCGATCACGGAAATGCGGCAGCCGGACAGTTCCTCAAGACGCTTGACGTAATCCTGGCAGGTCTTCGGCAGATCGTTGAAGTCATGGACCTGGGAAATGTCCTCGTCCCAACCCGGCATGGACTCGTAAATCGGCTTCGCGGCGGCGAATTCGGCCTGGTCGGTCGGCATATCGTCGCGACGCTCGCCGTTGACGTCGTACGCCACGCACAGCGGGATTTCCTTGAGGCCGGTGAGCACGTCGAGCTTAGTGAGCACGATGTCGGTCAGGCCGTTGACCTGGGCCGCGTAACGGTTGACGACCGCGTCGAACCAACCGCAGCGACGCGGGCGACCGGTGGTCACGCCGTACTCGTGGCCTTGGGCGCGCAGCCATTCGCCGTCCTCGCCGAACAGTTCGGTCGGGAACGGGCCTTCGCCCACGCGGGTCACATACGCCTTGGAGACGCCGATCACGCGGGTGATCTTGGTCGGGCCAACGCCGGTGCCGGTGCAGGCGCCGCCGGCGGTCGGGTTGGAGGAAGTCACGAACGGGTAGGTGCCGTGGTCCACGTCGAGCATGGTGGCCTGGCCGCCTTCGAACAGCACGGTCTTGCCCTCGTCGAGCGCCTTGTTGAGCACCAGGGAGGTGTTGGCCACGTACGGCTTCAGACGTTCGCCGAGCTTGAGCAGCTCGTCGGTGGTCTCGTCCACGTCGATCGGGCGACGGTTGTACAGCTTGACGAGCATCTGGTTCTTCTGATGCAGGCTGGCCTCGACCTTGTCATGCAGGTGCTCCGCGTTGAACAGGTCGTGCACGCGGATGCCCACGCGGTTGATCTTGTCGGCGTAGGCCGGACCGATGCCACGGCCGGTGGTGCCGATCTTGTGCTTGCCGAGGAAGCGTTCGGTCACCTTGTCGAGCACGCGGTGATACGGGGCGATGATGTGCGCGCTTTCGCTCACCAGCAGTCGGGAGCAGTCCACGCCACGGCTTTCAAGGCCGTCGATCTCCTGGAACAGCACTTCCGGATCGACGACGACGCCGTTGCCGATGACGGGGGTGGTGTTGGGGCTGATGATGCCGGACGGCAGCAGATGCAGCGCATACGATTCGTCGCCGACCACCACAGTATGGCCAGCGTTATTGCCGCCGTTGAAGCGGGCCACGTAGTCGACCTTCGTGCCGATCAGATCCGTTGCCTTGCCTTTGCCCTCGTCTCCCCACTGGGCACCGATCAAAACAATTCCAGGCATGTTGTTGCACCTCCGTGCGTACGCGATTCTGCCTTAAGCCTTGCGCCTAAAGCCTTACAAAGGTTACTCTTCACCCTCTACCGGGTCTGAGGGATGCTCACGGCTCCGGACCGACCGTAATCGGATTGCAACCGGTCCGAAAAACAGACCAGAAAACGCCCGAAAACAGTTCGAAAGACCGTTGGCTAGTTCAGCGCGCGCCCGGCACTGCCGAGCTGCTTGCATGCTTCGACCACACGCGCGGCCATCGCGGATTCAGCTTCACGACCCCAGGATCGCGGATCGTACAGCTTCTTGTTGCCCACCTCACCGTCGATTTTGAGCACCGAATCATAGTTGGAGAACATGTGACCGGCCACCGCACGGCTGAATGCGTACTGCGTATCGGTGTCGATGTTCATCTTCACCACGCCGTAGCTCACGGCCTGCGCGATCTCCTCCGGCGCGGAGCCGGAACCGCCGTGGAACACCAGGGCGAACGGCTTACCGGGAG
>ENA-OQKF01001195-OQKF01001195.1-human-gut-metagenome-genome-assembly--contig:-NODE-1195-length-12543-cov-2.875483_pt1 | contig 12543 bp, 10 predicted proteins | sample MGYA00242617_ERZ504784 | MGnify/ENA primary metagenome ERZ504784 (study PRJEB26092, sample SAMD00036364) | human gut metagenome | host: Homo sapiens | study: EMG produced TPA metagenomics assembly of... | reverse complement strand
AAGGGAAAGCAAGCGCTTACGAAGACTTATGCTGGAGGGCGCTCCCGAACGCATTAGTCGCATTGAGCGATTAGTTCGCTGGAGCGTTGCGCCGGCGAGTGAGTAATACACATTGCCCAAATGCGTCCCTCCTGAAGAACTTTTCAACACACTAAATAGCAAATTTCTAAAATTCCTGCTCTAACAGCTCCCCATCAATATATCTGGCCTTAATATTCCGGTCATCTCCGATGTAGCAGAAACGCTCCAGTTTCTCCTCTGCCGTCATTTTTGTCCATGGATCTTCCATATTATCAATCACAAGGGCATTAAATGCATACCCTTTTTCGAAAGAACCAACCTTACCGAATACACTTCCAGACTCTTTGGTTGCATGGTAGAATGCCTGTGTAATAGTAATGGTCTTACTCTCCTGTGGCTCGTAGAATTCTTTCAGCTTGGATAACTGTACGGCTCTTGCAACCTGGCGGTAGATGCCGATTCCGTGACCACCGGCAATGTCGGTTCCCATGGCAATCTTCAGTCCCTCAGCCTCCATATGCTGCAGCGGCATAATTCCTGCAATAATATTCACAGTGGCATCCGGGCAATGAACAGAAAAGCTTCCATGTTTTTTCAGAATCCGCTTATCTTCCTCAGTTGGGAAAATAACATGGGCAAAAATAGACGGACCGTGAGCCATCAGGCCTGCGCGCTCATAAATTTCTGTGTCAGAACCATAGCCCGGAAACAGCTTCAGAGCTTCCTGTGCCTCCCAGAGAGACTCCACCAGATGGGTGTGCACACCACAATGATATTTTGCTGCCAGCTTGCCAAGACCATCGATCAGCGGCTTGCTGCAGGTCGGGGCAAAACGGGGAGCCAGAATGGTTTTCACCTTTTTGCTGCCCTCATGTTCTGCCAGATACTTCTCTGTTTCCTTCAGGGAATCCTCTGTAGTCTCGGTGAGAAATTCTGGAGAATTGCAGTCCATGTTCACCTTTCCCACATAACCATACATGCCTTTCTCTTCCATTTTATCAAAGAGATAGTTTGTGGCCTCACGGTGAATGGTTGCAAAAACATTGGCATGGAAGGTACCATGGCGGAGCATATCATCTACAAATGCATCGTAGCAGTTTTTTGCATACTCCATATTCTGGAAACGGGATTCCTGCGGAAATGTATAATGATTCAGCCAGTCGGAAAGCAGACAGTCCATACCGATTCCGCGCTGTACATACTGTGCTCCGTGTACATGAAGATCAGAAAAAGCCGGAATGATCAGCTTATCACCGTAATCTATAACCTCTGCGCCCTGATACTGCTCCGGAATCTTTTCCCAGATCTGTGAAACCACCCCATCTTCTACAATTATACAACTGTTTTCGTGCATCTCTAACCTGTCTGCTGACGGTGTAAACAAAATATCTCCGTGGTAATTCTTTACTGCCATTTCTTATATCTCACATTCTTCATCATTGCCTTTTTATTTCTCGCGTTGCTTTTCCTCTATTTTGTATCTGCAATCCTGATCTCAATTCTGGTAGAATAATTATCATTATTCTGTTCCACAAACTGGTCGATGATATTCAGCGCCAGAATGGTATCCTCCAGATTCAGATTCCGTCCCCATTCCTTTATCCGTTTAAAGCTGTCCTGAATCTGTTCATATGCCCCCTTGTGATACCCTACCACATAGGTTCCTGCAGGAATCGTGCGTATCTCCGCATTTTCCTCTGGAACGGCATCTGTAAGAAGCGCTCCAAATTCCTTGCTCTTTTCCCCATAAAATACAATGGTTGGATAAAAGTAGAAAGATTCGCCTGCATAAAGCTCCTCTTCATCTCCAATGGGAATATATTTTCGCTCCGGATATTTCACCACCTGAATGTTTTCGTAATCAATTCCATCTTTCGAGTCTTCAATAAACTGTATTTTTCGCAAAATCGCATGGTCGATCCGCATCATCTCTTCCCACTGGGCATGAATGGCCGCGGAACGCTCCTTCAGTCTTTTAAGCGCCTCATCAGGGCTTTTCGTGTCCTGAAAATCCCGGACTGCCTCAATGGAATAGCCCAGTTTTCGCATATAGCGGATGGAGGCAAGCTTATAAGTCTGATCAAAACGATATTTCCGATATCCGTTTTTCGGGTCTCTGTAACTGGGCTTCAGAATTCCGATCTTGTCATAATAATGCAGGGTCTGCACGTTCAATCCGAATAAGGTCGCCAGCTCGTTTACATTCAGATACTCTTTATTTGCCATATATACTCCTATCTTGAGCCTTTTACATAAGGCTTAGCAAGAGCTTCTGGTTCACTGTTCTTTCCGGCAGCCCCAAGCATTGCAATAAGGGTCAGCGCATATGGCAAAATTGCCAGAAGGAACGGGGAGATGGATACACCTATGGTCTGGAGACGAATCTGCAGGGCATTGGCTGCTCCGAACAAAAGAGCTGCTCCAAACATTCCAAAAGGTGTATATCGTCCAAGAATAACAGTTGCAAGAGCAATATAGCCACGGCCGGAAATCATATTTTCCGTAAAAACGCCAAGCTGTACCAGTACCAGATATGCACCGCCGATTCCTCCAAGGATTCCGTTAAATACCATCACGATCCAGCGGTATTTTTTCACCTGGATGCCTGCGGATTCTGCTGCACGTGGGTGTTCTCCCACTGCCATAAAGGACAGCCCCAGATTGGTTTTTTTGTAAAAAACCCAGGTAAGGATCAGGAGAACATAAAGGATATAAGTCAGGAAATCGCAGTTAAAAAATGCATCTCCGATCAGCGGAATCTTTGACAAGCCTGGAATGGCAATGTTTGGGAAAGTCTCGATCTGCTGATAGCCCTGTCCATTTGACATTAATTTAAATAAAAAGCTGGTGACGCCAAGCATAAGCATGTTGATGGCAAGACCAGAAACAGACTGGTTCTGGATCAGCGTAATGGAAAGAAGTCCATGAAGCAGACTGACTATAAGTCCTCCTGCCATACCGCACAGAAGTCCCACAAACAGATTGCCGGAATACCAGGCACCTGCAAAGGAAAAGAATGCACCGCTGAGCATAACACCTTCCATTCCGATATTCAGAATACCGGATTTTTCCGCAATGGTCTCACCAATTCCGCCATACATAAGCGGCACTGCCAGACGAACTGCTGCGGCAAGAAAAGCCGTCATAAAGCTTAAACTGAAAATCTGCTGAAGCATTACGCATTTCCTCCTTTTCCAACTTTTGCCTGTCTCTTTTTGAAATGGAACAGTTCTCTTCCCAGGATCAAAACAACAACCAGACCGATCAAAATATTAACGATTGCAGACGGTACTCCAAGCTGTCTTTGCATGGAGCTTGCACCTACCTGCATTGCTGCATAAAGCACTGCCACGAAGAATACGCCAATAGGGTTGTTAAATGCCACAAGTGCGATCAAAACAGCCGTATAGCCACAGTTTGAGGAGATTCCCTCCAGAAGCTTTTTCTGAATAGCAAGAACCTCGATTCCACCTGCCACTGCGGAAAGTCCGCCGCTTAAAAAGGCGGAAAGCACAATATTTTTCATAACAGAAATACCGTTGCAGGTGCTTCCACGTTTGTTCAGTCCAACTGCCTTTAATTCGTATCCCATAGTTGTTTTTTCCAGGAAAAACCAAACTACAAGTACACAGATGATTGCGATCAGAATGCCTGCATGAAAACGGGTTGCCCGGATCATGGTTCCAAGCTGTACGGTTTTGTCAATTTTGCAGACTGCGGAACATTTCCAGCCGGGTCCATCAGGAAGGAACGGACTGCATAGCCAAGAAAATTAATTGCAATATAGTTCAGCATAATAGTGACAATAATTTCGGAAATATTGAATTTCGCTTTGCACACTGCTGCGATCAGCGCCCACACGCCACCTGCCAGAAATCCGATTACCAGGGAAAGGATAATTCTTGGTATTCCCGGAACAGCAGTACAGTTCAGAGCTACCATGGTAGTTGCCATAGCCCCTACATAAAACTGTCCTTCTGCACCAATGTTGAAAAAGCCGGTACGATATGCTACTGCGCAGCCAAGACCTGTAAGGATCAGCGGGCATGCTTTTACAAAAATTTCTGCAAATCCAGCAGGTGTTCCAAAGATTCCACGGAAGAAAAGACCGTATGCTTCCACCGGGCTTGCGCCGCATGCAAGAATCAAAGCCGTACCTGCCAGAATTGTGATCACAAGAATCAGAAGTACATCTGTGATCCCTCTTGTTCTTTTTTCCTTCTCCATTATCTTGCCTCCTCTTCTGAAATTCCGCCCATGAGAAGGCCGATTTTCTGTACAGTAGCTTCTTCTCTATTCAGGATTCCCACGATTTTTCCACCAAAAAGCACTGCGATCCTGTCACTTAATGCCATAATTTCTTCCAGGTCTGCGGATATCAGCATAACACCTTTTCCTGCATTTCTCTGATCTATAAGCTGCTGACGGACAAATTCTGTAGCACCGATGTCAAGACCTCTGGTAGGCTGGCTTGCCACAATCACTTTTGCATGATCGTTCAGCTCTCTGGCTATGATCAGCTTCTGCTGGTTTCCACCTGACAAAAGCTTTACAAGCGTATCAATCCCCGACTTTCCGGATGCGCGCACCTGATATTGTTTCATTTTTTCTGCTGCATTTTTACGGATAGCTGCTTTGTTTATAATAGAATGGTTTGCAAATGGAAGCTTCCCATATTCCCGGAGAACAAGGTTTTCTGAAATGTTCATTCCGGTGATCAGACTGTCTGACAATCTGTCCTCTGAAATATAGGAAACACCTGCTTCATAACGTCCGCGGATATTGATTCCTGCCAGATTCTGTCCGTCCAGAAGGATTTCGCCCTCACCGGCTTTCTGGATTCCGGTGATCACCTCTGCAAGCTCTTTCTGTCCGTTTCCTTCCACACCGGCAATTCCAAGGATTTCCCCTTTGTGAATGGTAAGGCTAATATTCTCAAGCTTATGACGGCTGTGTTTTCTGTGATGATTGGACACATTTTTCAATTCCAGCATAATATCTTTTTTGGGAGAACCTTCTATATGATAGTCATCATTCAGCTCTCGTCCGATCATATAGGCAGACAGCTCTTCCGGATTGGTGTCTGCAGTCACAAGATCTGCCACCTGTCTGCCATCCCGAAGAATGGTAACCTTGTCACTGATTGCCATAATCTCGCTCATACGATGGGTGATGATAATGATTCCATAACCCTCTTTTTTCAGATTGCGGAGAACATCGAAAAACTGTGTGGTTTCCTGAGGGGTGAGTACGCCAGTAGGCTCATCCAGAATCAGAAGTTCTACATTTCTGTATAATGCTTTCAGGATTTCCACGCGCTGCTGTTCTCCCACTGACAGATCGCTGATCACAGCATCCGGGTTCACGTAGAGTCCGTATTTTTCTGCCAGATCAGTCAGCTTCTTTTTTGCAGCAGCTCTGTCCAGAAAAAAGGAGTTGTCCTTCAGATTCAGGACAATGTTATCCAGAACTGTCATTTTATTTACCAGGGAAAAATGCTGCTGGACCATTCCAATGCCTGCATCGATAGCTTCCCTTGGAGAGGCAAAATCCGCTGGCTTGTCTTTCCACAAAATTTCACCGCTGTCTGCAGTGTAAAGACCAAATATAATGTTAACAAGTGTGGTCTTTCCGGCTCCGTTCTCACCAAGGAGAGCATGGATCTCACCTTTTTCTACTGTCAGGTTGATATCCTCATTTGCATATACGCCGGAAAATGATTTACAGATATGTTTCATTTGAAGAAGAGACATGGTTTTCTCCTTTTTCTCGTATAATGATATGAGTGTCAAAAGTTCTTTTGACACTGGTATCGAATAATTAAAGTGTTTTAAAAAGCTGAAACTTCGGAAGGTTATCTCTTCTGACTGATTGATAACTTTCCTCCATTTCAGCTTCATTTGTCTTTGAACAATCAGTTGCCGGATTTCAGATTGCGATCCATTTTCATAAAAACAGATATCTCAATCCGCAGTTATAAATCCGATTTCTTACTGTCTCATTGTGTAGTCGCGCTCAACCTCAAGCTCGCCGGAAATGATTTTGTCAATTGCATCCTGTGCAGTTGCTTTCACATCATCGGAAAGATTGTCGGAAAGGAGAACTTCTACTGCGCCATCTGCCATACCAAGGTTGTAAACATCTCCCTCAAAGCTTCCATCTGCAACGCTGCCAAGGGCAGTATCAATTACAACATCAAGATTGTAAATTGCAGAATCAAGAATGTTGTCAGGTGCTAAAGAGCTCTGATCGTAAGAATCGCCCTGGCACCAGATTCCAGCCTCAACAGCTGCTGTCATTGCACCATTTCCGCAAGCATTTGCACAATGCTTGATTACGTCTACGCCATTGTCGATCATAGCTTTTGCAGCTTCCTGTGCAAGCTGTGTATCAACAAAAGAGTTTGTCCAGGCTGTCTGAACTTCGATATCAGGATTTACGGATTTCGCTCCGTCTTCATATCCGTTAATGATCTTTACAAGGGAATCTCCAGGGATCGGTCCGATGGCGCCAAGCTTACCAGACTCAGAAGTAGAAGCAGCAATGATTCCTTCTACATAAGCGGTCTGCTCACATGCCATAACGTAGGAAGCTACGTTGTCAGCGGAAACGTCAGCCTCTGTGCAGATGAATTTGGTGTCTGGGTAGGTCTCTGCAACTTCCAGTGCAGGATCACCGAACTCATATCCGTGACCGATTACCACATCATAACCTGCACTTGCATAGTCAGCAAAAGCAGCGGAAATATCAGCAACTTCCAGGTTCTCTGTGTAAGCCAGCTCGTATCCGTATTTCTCACAGGCTTTCTGTGCTCCTTCGTATGCTGTCTGATTCCAGCCCTGGTCATTTGCTGCTCCGGAAAGTAAAAGTGCTACCTTCAGTCCTTCTCCATCAGCTGCCTGTACCGGCTGAGTACATACACCATTTACCATAGCCGCTGTCATTGCCATTGCTAATCCCATAACCACCAGTTTTTTCATCATAATCCTCCTTGATCAGATCCTGTTTTCGTGTATTCGATACTGTTCACTCCGTGGCCAGTATCGCTTATTTTTCTTATCCACAACTTTGTAGTTGCTATAAGGTTTTCTTAAGGCTTCTTTATAGTAAACTATATAGTTACTATAGAGTCAATACTTTTTTTCTTTTTTTGCAAAATTATCTGAAAAACCATTGAAGACGCACAGGGCAGTTTTTATTATTCTCCAAATTCTTCTGCAACCTTCTTCAGCATTTCCCGGATTGGCAGATGATATGGGCATCTTGTCTCGCACTTGCCGCATCCCACACATGCAGAAGCTTTCACTGCCATGCTGCCGTAGCGGTCTTTCGCCCAGTCAGCCAGATTGTAGCGTTCCAGATATCCTGCAAAAAGAAATACGCCTTGAAAGCTGATTCCAACCGTCCATGGCCCACAGTAATTGCAGTGACGGCCAAAATTCGTACCCAGCTGATGGCGGATCTGTTCTATTTCTGCAAGCTCTGCCTCTGTAAGAGGTGCTGCGTCGGAGCATGCCTTAATGTTCTCTTCCAGTTCAGATACTTCTGCCATTCCCGGGATTACCACCGTAACAGCCGGGTTGGAACAGACATAACGAAGTGCAAGAGTGCCATTCTCAATTGCACCACCTGCTAATGGCTTCATGGCAATAAAGCCCACATTTTTCTCCTGACATTTGCGGATCAGCTCGTCGCCCTGGTTTTCTACGATATTATATGGAAACATGATTGTCTCCACCCAGTCCAGATTCAGTGCGCGTTCAAAAACAGCTGTAGAATGTGCAGTCAGACCGATATGACCAATTTTACCGGCTGCTTTCGCCTCCAATAAAGCCTCCAGAGCACCGCCCTCACCTATAACAGTGTCCAGCTGTTCCATGCTTGGGTTGTGTACCTGATACAGGTCAATGTGATTGGTTCGAAGATTGCCAAGGCTCTTCTCAATGTCTGCTGCCATGGCTTCTCTGGTTCTTGCCATACTCTTGGTGGCAATCACAAATTTGTCACGAGTTCCTTCAAGGGCATAGCCAAGATACTCCTCGCTGACCGTGTAGCCTCTGGCTGTATCGATATAATTCACACCCTCTTCTGCCAGCTGCTTCATTAATTTCTTAGTACCTTCCGCGTCAATTCTCTGGATGGGAATTCCGCCAAATCCCATACGAGAAATCTTAAGACCGGTTTTTCCAAGTGTTGTATATTTCATTTGTGCTCCTCCTTATTTTTGGTATACAATAATTTATAAAATGTGTCTGAAATTAACAAAATGTGCCACCGGCATACGCCGATGGCACATAAATAAACAGCTTATGCGATTTAGAACGGATATTCGCAATCCGCTTCCGCTACTTGCTCATAAATAAATAACTGCTCCGCAGTTATTCTAGTGGATATTCGCAATCCGCTCTCGCTACTTGCTCATAAACAAATAACTGCTCCGCAGTTATTTATTTATACTCGTGACAGGTACTCGCCTGTTCTGGTGTCGATTTTCAGCTTGTCGCCCTGGTTAACGAACAGCGGAACCATTACCTGTGCTCCTGTCTCAACGATAGCCGGTTTGGTAGCACCCTGAGCTGTATTTCCAGCGAATCCTGGCTCTGTCTCTGTAACTACAAGCTCAACGAATAACGGAGGCTCAATAGCGAATACATTGCCATTGTGAGAACAGATCTTAACCATCTCATTCTCTTTTACAAATTTAAGAGAATCGCCAACCTGCTCTTCTGTAAGACCAACCTGGTCAAATGTCTCTACGTTCATGAAGTAATATAATCCGCCATCGCTGTAGAGATACTGCATATCAACACGCTCGATACGTGCTGTAGGGAATTTCTCTGTAGGACGGAAAGATTTCTCTAACACGGATCCTGTAATAATATTTTTGTATTTGGTTCTAACGAAAGCAGCTCCCTTACCCGGTTTAACGTGCTGGAATTCTACGATCTGACAAACGTTGCCATCAATTTCTACTGTGACACCGTTTCTGAAATCACCTGCTGAAATCATAATTAATTTTTCCTCCTTATAGTGCTTATGACTAGAAATATTTTATTATATATGTACCATTTTTTCAACTACTTTTTTTCATATGCAGCCAAATTTTCCTGTTTTTCCCATATATTATGGCAAAATACTTTTGTATTCACGGAAGCTGTCCTTCAATTTCCTTGATTAGTTCCTCAAAAGACTTCACTCCTGTCACAACTTCAATATCTGCAAATTTATGATAAATCGGATCACGCTGTTTCAGAAGCTTTTTGATCTTTTCATCCTGATTTTCGCCTTCCAGAAGAGGATTGCTATTTCCCTCAAGCCTCTTGCGGAGAGTCTCAGCAGACCCCTTCAGGTAAACAACTGTACCCAGCTGCTTAATATACTGCTCATTCTGCTCCTGAACCGGAAGACCTGCGCCAAGAGAAATCACTTTTCTTTCTTTATCTTCAATCAGAGCTTTCACAGTCATAGTTTCCAGAGCACGGTAATATGGCTCTCCAAATTTCTGTAAAATCTCCTTTACGGACATGTTCATCTTCTTAACGATCACCTTGTCCACATCCACAAATGTCAGTCCCAGGTCACTGGACAGACGTTTCCCCACTCTTGTCTTGCCAGAACCCATAAATCCGATCACCACAATATGGTTCATGAATTCTTCTCCTCCTTGGTATAAAAATGTAATACAATTTTCTCCAGATAGCGCTTCAGCACGATCTGGATCTCTTCCTTGGGATTGATCGGCTTTACCAGAATATTACGAAGGCCAGCATTCTTAGCCCCCCATATATCGGTAAAAAGCTGGTCTCCGATAAAGACCGTATTCCCTGTGTTCGTTCCAAGTCTCTCCATGGCCCTTTCATAGCCTTTTCTGGACGGCTTGGCAGCCATTTCAATGAACTGAGCGCCTACTGAAGCGGCAAAGGGTTCTACCCTTTTTTTCCTGTTGTTTGACACCAGACAGCAGGAAAAGCCAATGTCGCGAAGCTGCTGAAAAAGCCGGACAGCTTCCGGATCTGCCGGTGCCCCATGAGGAACCAGGGTATTGTCGATATCAAACAAAATCCCCCTGTATCCCTCCTGGTATAGTTTTTCATAGTTGACTACATATGCTGAATCCAGATATTCATCTGGAAAAAAGCGTTCAAACATTCTGTATCATCCTTTAAATCTTATATTTTCGATGGTAATGCAGATGTCGGTGATGATTTTTCAAACAGACTCCGGCAACACGCTTTGCAATGCGCAGAAATCATGTATTCACATAATTTCGCGCCAGTTGCCCAAGAGGTTCTGTCAAGATCCCGTCACCTGCTTAGGTACGCCTGCAGTTCCTCATAATGGTCTTTCATCACATCATAACCATGCTGATAAAACGCCATCAGCTTCTCTTTGTTCGCCTCCGCACGCCCCACAGTGGGAATTTCCGGGCGGATGACAAAAATATGTCCTTCCCTCTCCCATTTTTCCAGAAGCTCCAAAGTCCGGTTGTAGCTGCGGTAACGATTATATAAAGTGTTCAAAAATTCCGGGTAATGCCGAAATGCAGCCACATAAAGCGGAGTGCTCTTTCCCGGTTTCTTCTTGCGGTAACCCATATTTCGGGTAAGGATCACCACGTTCTTTCGATATCCCTTCTCCATGGCATGGATCAGGGGAATCGAATCTGCAATGCCGCCATCCAGATAAGGAACACCGTCAATCTCTACCATGGGACTTACAACGGGAATACTGGAAGAAGCCCTTCCAATATCCATCAGGCGACGTCTGTCATGCTTCTCAGTCATATATTCCGCATCACCAGTCTGGCAGTTGGTCACTACCAGCTCACACTCCGTATCTGACTGAAAAAAAGTATCAAAATCAAACGGAAACAATTCATTTGGATATTTGTCAAACAGCATATCCATGTCAAAAAGCTCATGCTTCTTAAGAGCTTCCTTAGTAGCAATATAGCTGTTTGCCTTATCCTCTATGATCATGCAGTCTCTGGTCCTTCCAGGCTGCCAGGATACATAATCAAGAGCATTGCAGGAACCAGCGGAAACACCCACCACATATGGGAATTTCACCTCTTTTTCCATAAGATAATCCAGAACCCCTGCTGTAAATACTCCCCTGCTTCCCCCGCCCTCCAGGACCAGGGAAGACTGATGCTTCACTGTCATTCTTATTCACGCTCCTTAAGCGGTACGTATACAGCCGGAGCCAGAACGTTCTTGTAAGCCGGACGGATGATCTTGTCTGTATTGATCAGTTCTTCCATTCGGTGGGCGCTCCAGCCCACAATACGTGCCACTGCAAAAATCGGTGTATACAGCTCAAGAGGCAGATCCAGCATGCTGTAAACAAAACCGCTGTAAAAATCCACGTTTGCGCTGACACCCTTATAAATATGGCGTTCCTCGGCGATAACCTCCGGAGCCATTTGCTCTACCATCGCGTAAAGATTGTATTCTTTCATACGTCCTTTTTCTCTGGCCAGAGTCTCAACAAAGCCTTTCAGTACCTGGGCACGGGGATCCGATACCGAATAGATCGCGTGTCCCATACCATAAATAAGACCTCTCTTATCAAAAGCTTCTTTGTGAAGCAGTTTCTTCAGATACTCTCTTACTTCCTCTTCGTCAGAAATATCCTTCACATTCTTCTTCAAATCCTGGAACATACTTACAACCTTAATATTGGCACCACCGTGCTTCGGACCTTTCAGAGAACCGAGAGCTGCTGCGATTGCAGAATAAGTGTCTGTTCCGGATGAGGAAACAACGTGTGTAGTAAATGTAGAGTTATTACCACCGCCATGCTCCATATGAAGGATCAGGGCAAGATCCAGGATCTTCGCCTCCAGATGGGAATATTTCTTATCCGGGCGAAGCATACGGAGGATATTCTCCGCTGTGGAAAGCTCTTTCTTCGGATTGTGAATATAAAGGCTCTTGCCGCATACATAGTGATTGTAAGCCTGATATCCATAAACAGATAAAAGCGGAAATACACTGATCAGATTCAGGCACTGTCTCAGTACATTCGGAAGGGAAATATCATCCGGCTCCTTGTCATAGCAATAAAGTGTAAGCACACTTCTGGACAGGGCATTCATAATGTCCTTGGACGGTGCTTTCATGATAACGTCCCTTACGAAATTCGTAGGAAGGGAGCGCTGGTTCGCCAGAAGCTTGGTGAAATCCTCCAGTTCCTCCTCATTCGGAAGCTTGCCGAACAGTAAAAGATAGGTAGTTTCTTCGAAGCCGTATCTGTCATCTTCAATAAATCCCCTGGTCAACTCCTTGATGTCATATCCCCTGTAGGAAAGACTGCCCGCACAGGGCACTTCCTTGCCGTCAACCACCTTCGTGGCGCATACATTGGAAATCTGCGTCAGACCCGCCAGGACGCCCTTACCATTGATATCGCGAAGCCCTCGCTTTACATCGTATTTCTGATAAAGAGACAGATCCAGGCTGGAATGATCCTTGAACACCTCCGTAAGGTTCCATATTTCCGGTGTTACTTTCATCTTAA
>ENA-OQKF01001187-OQKF01001187.1-human-gut-metagenome-genome-assembly--contig:-NODE-1187-length-12578-cov-6.256847_pt1 | contig 12578 bp, 8 predicted proteins | sample MGYA00242617_ERZ504784 | MGnify/ENA primary metagenome ERZ504784 (study PRJEB26092, sample SAMD00036364) | human gut metagenome | host: Homo sapiens | study: EMG produced TPA metagenomics assembly of... | reverse complement strand
TTCCCCTACCCGGCAGAGTACGACCAATGCGACGGGAGCCTGTACGGGAGGATCATCACGGCGGCGGCGGACACCGGGGTGGACAAGGCCGAGACCCCGGGGGGCCGCGCGGCCGGGTGGAAGGCGAACGCGCAGGGCCCGGCCCTGCTCGCCCGTGTGGCATGCGAGCACAACATCACGCTCGTGCACGTGAGCTCGGACTACGTGTTCGACGGAACGCGCGAGCTGCATGACGAGTCGGAGGGGTTCGCCCCGTTGGGCGTGTACGGGCAGTCGAAGGCCGCGGGCGACATCGCGGTCGCGAACGCGCCGCGCCATTACATCCTGCGCTCGAGCTGGGTTATCGGCGAAGGACACAACTTCGTGAAGACCATGATGGCCCTCTCGGACAAGGTCGCGAACGGTGATCTGCCTCGGGTGACGGTGGTGGACGACCAGTACGGGCGTCTCACGTTCACCAGGGATATGGCGGATGCGATCTTCCACCTGTTGGATTCGGACGCCGCGTACGGCACGTATGATCTGACGGGTTCCGGTGCCGTGAAGTCCTGGGCGGACATCGCGCGCGAGGTGTTCGATCTGGCGAACGGCAACGGGGACAGGGTCGAGCCGATCTCGACGTCCGAGTATTTCGCCAACGCGGAGAACCCGGTGAGCCCGCGTCCGACGTATTCCGCGTTGGATCTGTCGAAGATCGAGGCGACCGGGTTGAATGTCCCGGACTGGGAGGAATCCCTGAAGACGTACGTCGCCAAGGAACTCGACAGGTAGGGCGGATCGTGCGTATTGCGGTGAAACCGCGCAGACTTGTCTGCGCGGTTTCGTTATCTCTTTTGGAGCGGTTAAGCTGGAGAAGCCTATTTTTTTGGTTGTCGATTTCACGGACAGAAAGCAGGACGGGTTATGAAGGGCATTATTCTTGCCGGTGGTTCGGGCACGAGGCTGTATCCGTTGACCACGGTCACGTCGAAGCAGCTGCTCCCGGTGTATGACAAGCCGATGATCTACTATCCGCTGAGCGTGCTGATGATGGCGGGCATCCGCGACATCCTGGTCATCAGCACCCCGAAGGACCTGCCGAACTTCGAGCGTCTTCTGGGCGATGGATCGCATTACGGCGTGCGTTTCTCGTACAAGGTCCAGCCCAGCCCGGATGGTCTGGCGCAGGCGTTCCTGCTGGGCGAGGAGTTCATCGACGGCGAGCCGTGCGCGCTCGTGCTGGGCGACAACATCTTCTACGGCAACGGCTTGGGCACGACCCTGCGCAAGGCCGTCGCGAAGGCCGAGAACGGCGGTGGCGCGAGCGTGTTCGGCTATTACGTGGACGATCCGGAGCGTTATGGCGTGGTCGAGTTCGACGAGCGTAAGAAGGCCGTCTCGATCGAGGAGAAGCCCGCGCGTCCGAAGTCGCATTACGCGGTGACGGGCCTGTACTTCTATGACGAGCATGTGGTCGAATATGCGAAACAGGTCAGGCCGAGCGCGCGTGGCGAGTTGGAGATCACGGATCTGAACCGCATGTACCTGGACGCGGGCATGCTGAACGTGCGTACGCTGGGGCGTGGCTACGCGTGGCTGGACACGGGCACGATGGATTCCCTGTTCGAGGCTGGCGAGTTCGTGCGCACGGTCCAGCGAGCGCAGGGCCTGCCGATCGCGATCGTGGAGGAGATCGCGTATGAGAACGGTTGGATCACGCGCGACCAGCTCATGGAGTCCGCGGAGCGTTACGGCAAGAGCCCGTACGGCCAACATCTCAAAGATGTTGCTGATGATAAAATTATCGTCAAGTCGAAGAACAACGACTGAGTCTTTAAAGAAAGGACCAGTCGTGCCACTGTTCTCCTTTATAGTTATTGCGTATAATGTTTCGGCATATATTGAAACGTGTCTGGACAGCTTAAAAAAGCAGAAAGGCGCGGAATATGAGATTATTGTCGTGAATGACGCTAGTACAGATGATACTCTTGACACAATTTACAGGTGTGCTGCTGATGATTCCAGATTCCATGTGATTAATAAGAAGACTAATGGTGGCGCGCATCTTGCTCGAAGAGATGGTGTGCTATCTAGCAGCGGACGATTTATTGTATTCGTCGATGGTGATGATGAGCTTTCCCCTTCGTTTTGCGAACTTATGGGGCCGTATGTTGTTACTCATCAGTCTGATATAACTCGTTTTGGTAGGCGCGTTATTTCAACGCGCTTTGAAAATGACGCGGCTGCTGCTTCGAATGAGGCTATGTTCAATGTAGCTTTGCCCTGTACCATGGAAGATGGTTCCATTCTTCCTTGCATTTTTTCGGATGAGCGTGTTCCAAGACTTACGTGGAGCATTATTGACGTGGTTCTTCAGGGCGATTTTGCACGACTTTGTTTTCAGAAAATGACATCTGATCATCTGGGCAGAATGCAAGATTCATATGAGATGTTTGTGCTATGCGCATGTGCTCGACGTTTTGAAACGATAACCGACTTTCAAGGCTTACATTATAATTTTGGTAACGGTTGCTCTGGTAATACTGAAGAAACCGCTCAACAGTTTGTCGCCATGCAGTTGTCAGCCAAGCAGCTCAATAATCATATTGCGGAATTTGCCGATTCGACGGATTCCGTGGTTATTAAGCAATGTGCGCAGTGGCTAGAAGAAGAGTACGTGCGTATTATCGGCAACGATTGGGTCATACGGTTGAACGCGGAGAATCAGCAGGCTACGATTCTAAATGTTGTTGAAACATGGGGAATTGATACTGCTTATCGGATTTTGTCAGATACATTGGATGCGAGAGCAAAATGGTTTGTTGCGCAGAAGCAAATTCCAGAGCAAACAGATGATTTTTATCGTTGGCTCGGCATGCTGACTACTTTGGAGAACGAATATGTTCAAAGTTTAGGCCTCGCTGAAGAACGTAGCCGGATACATGAGTATGGGCGGCAATTTCATGATGAAAAAGTGCGCCGTGAGCTTGAGGCAAAACTTGAAAAAGAACGGGAAGAACTCGAAAAAGAAAGTCAGCGGCGTTTTAAGAAGGGAACATTTATGCGTAAACTATCAGACGCATGTTTGCCGGAAAATAGTCTTCGGAGAGATCTCGCTAATGTTATCGTCGCTCATCGAAGGAAATAGTTGCTGCTTAACTATGATGAATGTTGATATTGTGAAGCAAATGGAGTCAGTCATATGAATTTCATAAAAAAATTAAGTGAGAAATACCATTATTCGTTGGTCATTCTTAAAGAATTAGTGAAGACTGATTTCAAATTACGTTATCAAGGGTCATTTCTTGGTATTGCATGGTCAGTTTTAAAACCGTTGATGCTGTTTTGTGTGATGTATGTAGTGTTCGTTAGATTTCTGAAATTCACTGACGGGACACCTACATTCCCTTTGGTGCTGCTGCTAGGCATTAGCATGTGGAATTTCTTTTCTGAAGCTACCACTATGGGGTTGAATGCTATCACCGGACGTGGTGATTTGATGCGTAAGATTAATTTTCCGCGCTATATCGTGGTTGTGTCTGCGACGGTTGGTTCGTTGATTAGTATGGCGATTAATCTGTGTGTTGTCTTGTTATTCTGCATCGGTTCTGGCGTTCATTTTACGTGGCGTGTTTTGTTATTGCCGCTGAACTTTATTGAATTCTACTGTTTGGCATTGGGCGTCGCACTACTGTTAGCCACTATGAATGTGTTCTTCCGAGATATTCAGCATATCTGGGAAGTGTTGATGCAGGCATTGTTCTATGCAACGCCAATTATTTATCCTCTGTCAATGGTTGTAGATCGTCTTGGTGCGGAAAATTACAATTTGGCGGTAACTGTGGAAAAGGTTATGCTGATGAATCCGCCAGCTCAGATAATTCAAGATATTCGTCATAATCTTATTGCGCCAGAAACCACGCCAACTGTATGGACATTATTCAATCACTGGTTCTATGCTTTGGTGCCCATCGGATTAACTGCGTTGATTTTATTTTTGGGAATCCATGTATTCCGCAAATATAGCAAGAAGTTCGCGGAGGTACTGTGATAATGACTAAGCAAGACAATATTGCACTTAAAGTCGATCATGTTGCAAAGATGTTCCGTTTGCCTACAGAGCAGGCGAGCGGTATTAAGCAAGTTGTTATCAACTGGACAAAGGGGATAAAAGGCTATAAAGAACAGCATGTTTTGCGTGACATATCGTTTGAAGTTGAAAAAGGCGATTTCTTCGGTATTGTCGGGCGTAATGGCAGCGGTAAATCCACGTTGCTGAAGTTGATTTCAGGTATCTATGTGCCTGATGAAGGCAACATTACTGTTAATGGCAAGCTTGTACCATTCATCGAACTTGGGGTCGGATTCAATCCAGAGTTAACTGGTAGAGAGAATGTGTACCTTAATGGTGCTCTATTGGGGTTCACTCGTGAAGAGATTGATGGAATGTACGATGATATCGTCGAATTCGCTGAGCTAGAAGACTTTATGGACCAAAAGTTGAAGAATTATTCTTCTGGTATGCAAGTCCGTTTGGCGTTTTCTGTAGCTATTAAAGCACAAGGCGATATTTTGGTGCTTGATGAAGTGCTTGCAGTTGGTGATGAGGCATTTCAGCGCAAGTGTGATGATTTCTTTACGAAAATCAAGAAAGATCCGACTAAAACGGTCATCCTGGTTACACATGATATGAATTCCGTCAAGAAGTATTGCAATAAGGCAATTCTTATCAAAGACGGCGAAATCATTGTTAACGGGAATAAGGATGATGTTGCTGACCGCTATACCGTCGAAAACTTCACGCCATTGAATGCGAAAGAAGGTGCCCATGACAAGGACGCCTATCCGGTTGGGTTGAATGAACGTGTGCCTCAACTACGCATTATTCCGCGTTCTCCGTTATTGATTAGCAATACAGAAAATTTTAAATTCGACATTGAATATGAGTTCAATGAAGATGAAGATTTTTATCTGGCTATTGCGTTGCATGATATTAAGCGTGGTGGCATTCCTTATGACTCAGGTGGAAAGACCTTTAAGATGGAGAAAGGTCGCCATATTGCTAGTTTCCAGATGCCATTAAACCTGTTTAATAGTGGGAAATTCCGTATTCTAGTGTCGCTGCGTGTTCCTAATGAGATAGACCCGGAGCGTACGGATATGGTGGCATTTACGAGTGATGACAACTCATGCATGTTTGTTGTTAATAATGAGGGAAGCAGAGACTATGCATTGCTGAATGATCAGGCTATGCATATTGAACGTTTGTCCTAAAATCCATGACAAAGTTAGGCTCAGTGGTATGAAACGAGATAAAGAATGACTCTTCTGAATAACTCGGTAATTAAACGATTAGGCATATTTTGCTTTTATGATAAAAATGGTCATGCGGCGCGTTTCCTTGATGGTTTCCTTGCTGCTTTAACCCAAAATTTGACGGATCTTGTCATCATTGTGAACGGGAAAATCGATGATGAGACCCGCAAGTTGTTCAGTAAGTATACGGATACTGTTATGGTCCGTGAAAATAAGGGTCTTGATGTCGCCGCTTACAAGCAAGCATTACTAACAATAGGCTGGGAGAAACTAGAAACCTATGATGAGGTTTTGTGCCTAAATGATACAATCATGGGACCGGTTTACCCATTTGACGAAATGTTTGAAACCATGTCTCACAGAGATGTGGATTTCTGGGGTATCACAGCGTATGCGGGCGAGACCGTGAATGGTGAAAAGATTCCCACTCATCTGCAAGCGTACTGGCATGCATATCGTCGTGATATGGTTTCCTCTCAAGCGTTCCATGAATACTGGGAAAACATGCCGTTGTGGAGCGATTATGCTGAGGTCACTCGTAAGCATGAAATGACATTTACTGAGCATTTCGCTAAGCTTGGCTTCAAATGGGATTCGTATATCGATTGGCGCAAATATAAAGGATACTCATCTTATCCGCTGTTGTACATGCCGATGCAGCTGTTACGCGATGATCGATGCCCTGTGTTCAAAAGACGCTCTTTCTTTGTGGACTATAGTGCTTATTTCGATCAGACCGCTGGCCAACCAGCGTTGGACCTATATGATTTTCTGAAGAACGAAACTGATTACGATGTCGATTTGATTTGGGACGCTATTCTGCCGAACTACAACATTGATGATATTCGTAAGGCACTGCATCTCGATTATGTGTTACCAGCTGCAACTCGTAATCCGAGGAATGGCGCTGACGTGCGTTCTGCGTTTATTTATCACATCTATTTTCTTGATTTGTTGGATGATACTTGCCGTTACATTAAGGCGCTTCCGGATGAGACTGATTTGTACATCACGACCACGGAAGACAAGATTGTCCCAATTCGTGACTATATGGCAGCGCACGGTATGAATCATCCAGTCACATTTATTCCGGTTGTGAATCGAGGGCGTGATGTATCTGCACTGCTGGTTGCTTCGCGTGATGTTGTATTAAGCGGGAAATATGATGTTATTGGATTTGCTCATGATAAAAAGTCGAGTCAAAACCAGGAAAATGGACATCATGGAACCGAAAGCCAAGGATTCGCATACAAACTTATGGAAAACACTCTTGGCAGTCGTGATTATGTGGAAAACATCCTCACACTGTTTTCTAACGAGCCAAGATTAGGCCAGGTTGCTCCGCCACCACCATTCCATGCTCTGTATTTTGCGCACACGTTGCCGCATGATTGGGGTGCAAATTTCGAAATTACTAAGGAATTGTTGGAAGACCGATTTAATATTCATGTGCCTTTGAGTCCTGGGAAGCCGTCGGCGTCGGCCATTGGATCGTGCTATTGGTTCCGTGTGAAAGCACTGAAACCATTATTCGATTATGAGTGGAAATACGAGGATTTCCTACCGGAAGGAGAAATGGGTGAAGACGGTACGATTTCACATGCCATTGAGCGTGCAAATGGATATATTTGTCAGTCACAAGGATATTATCCTGCATGGGTCATGTCTGATAGGTATGCCCGCATTGAGGTTGATTCCTTGGTTTATTCCAGTGCCATGCTGATGGGCGCAAGCTCTCGTGCGCATGAGGGCGAGTCATTACAGAGCAATATGTATGGCCTGTATAAGGCGACGAATCCATTGAGATTTATTCCGGCAATAAAACGTCATCTGCATACAGGATTACAGTTTATTACTTCGGGAACAATTAAGAAGATGCCGGAACCAGTGCAGAATGTTGCTTATCGTGTTGTTTGGTTTCCTATTAATGCCATACGTAGAGCGAAGAATTTGATAGTAAACACAATCCAAGGCAGACGAAAATAGTTAACGCAATTGGATATACATTGTTTCCCAGTCGCCGCCGTTTTCGGCGGCGACTCTGTATATGGATGGTGTTTTGTTATGCCATGTTTTTAATCTTACGATCGTATATCCCTTTTTCGAATAAACGTATTTTATGCAACACTGCGCATTGCATACGTTGATGACGAGTCAGACGTGCAAGAAGACTATTCTTCTTTTGCAGATCAGCTTCATACTGAAGTTGATTTACAGGTTCGGTAATATCTGGAGCCGTTGCTTCTTCATTAATGGAGCCGACTAGCGTGTAGTAACTGCGCGCTGGCAGTATACCGTGTTTTAACGCATATTCGAAGTTGACTATTCCGGCAACTACGTTGTCGTGATAGAAACTAAAACTACGTTCCTTGTGCGTTACAGAATTTGGAGACTGCAACCAGTAATAGAGTATTCGATCCACATCCGCTACCTTGTTCATACGAGCATAGAGTTTGCCCGCAACCATTACGTCTTGAGCGTACATGCCTTCGGGGAAACGGATGTCATTCCACAATTCACGTTTGTATAAGCGGCACCAGTTTGCTTCATTAAAATACCGTGCTTCTGTGTTATGCCCAGTATGTTCGCCAACTAGTCGTAGAATCTTGCTGAACACTGTTTGATAAGCTCTTAAAGGTTCATTGAATACGTTTATCGTGTTGGGACTAGTGGCACCTCGCGAGGCTTGCCGAACAATATCGTCCAGATGAGAAATCCCGAATTGCTGCCACCGTGCCTTACTCATATCTGCTCCGGTGTTCTGCAGGGCAGACAATAAGTATTCGATGTTATTTTTGTTGAGAATATCATCATTGTCGGCAAAAGCGATATATTCACCTTGTGCAGCATCCAAACCGGCGTTTTGGGCTTTGGCAATTCCTCCGTTTTCTTGATGAATTACTTTAATCCGGGAATCTTTTTCAGCAAAAGAATCACAAATTTGCGGTGATATGTCTTTGGAACCGTCATCAATAAGTATTATTTCGAGATTTTTAAATGATTGATTGAGAATAGACTTAATGCAATATGGTAGATACTCTTCTGAGTTATATACAGGAACGATGACGGAAACAAGTGGTTCTGTGTTGGACATGTTTTCCCTAGGCTCCAAAAACGAAGTGAATGGTATGTATTAATAACTATGCTACGTTATGTTGCTGGAATATAGAAAATAAATGACCTCTGGATACATTTTGTTTGGAGGCTTTTATTATTGCTGACGATTGCCACTGTTCTTTTGCCGTTAGCAATATGTACAAGGGTGCATGAAATAGGGATTAAATGCACGGATTTAATCCCTGCGGAACAAATCTCGGGTGTAGACTTTGGTATTTACATCGGCAAGGTCGTTGTTCCAACGGTTGGCGACGATCACGGATGCGCGGGCCTTGAAACCGGCAAGGTCATGGGTGACTTCGCTGCCTTGGAAGTCGGGCTTGTCCAACGTGGGTTCGTAGATGAGCACGGGAATGCCATTGGCTTTGAACTGCTTCATCACGTCCTGGATGGCGGATTGACGGAAATTGTCGGAACCGGACTTCATGGTCAGCCGGTAGATGCCGACAACAGGGTCCTGAACGTCCTTGATGCGTTCCATCACTTCGGAAGCCACGAATTCTTTGCGTGTGCGGTTCGCGTCCACAATGGCTTCGATAAGGTTCTGCGGCACCTGATTGTAGTTGGCAAGCAGCTGCTTGGTGTCCTTCGGCAGGCAATAGCCGCCATAGCCGAAGCTGGGATTGTTGTAGCCATCGCCGATGCGTGGGTCAAGACATACGCCGTCGATGATTTCACGGGTATTCAATCCGCGGCTTTCCGCATAGGTGTCCAATTCGTTGAAATATGCCACACGAAGCGCTAGATAGGTGTTGGCGAACAGTTTGATGGCCTCAGCCTCGGTGGTGCCGACCACCAGCGTGGGAATGCCGGTACTGCCATCATGATTGGCGCGGGTGGCTTCAACTGGGTCTGCTCCCTCGGCAAGCAGATGCGCAAACTGACGTGCAGCCTTGGCGGATTCAGCATCGTCCTGCGGAGCACCCACCACAATACGGCTTGGATGCAGATTGTCATACAGCGCATGTCCTGCACGCAGGAATTCGGGGGGGAAGAGGATGTGATTGTCATTGAGGGTTTTGCGCAATTGCTGCGTGTAGCCAACGGGAATCGTCGATTTGATGACAATCCAGGCGTGTGGCGAATACTGGCGGACTGCCTCAATCGCAGTTTCGACGCTAGAAGTATCGAAATAATTCTTCTTCTCGTCGTAATTCGTCGGCGTGGCGATTACAGCGAAATCGGCATCCGTGTACGCTTCCTGCGCGTCGATGGTGGCGTGGAAATCGAGCGGACGCTCGCCAGATGCGTTCCCCATCAGGAAATCGGTGATTACCGGATCGACGATAGGACTCTTGCCGTTGTTCAGCAACGCGACCTTCGCCGGAATGATGTCGAGCGCATGCACCTCATTATGTTGGGAAAGCAGCAACGCGACGGACAATCCAACATAGCCGGTTCCTGCAACCGCAATCTTCATAACCAAACTGCCTTTCCCGTTTCTGCCGTAATCCTAACCTATTGTAGACGAGTCACTCCGGCAGATCGACAAAGCCGGTGTCTTTCAGGTAATTCTTGCCGATACTCATGTCATATTGAATGAGCTGATAGTCATGGAGTAATTGCTTGGCCTGCTTCGAGAGATTCTTTTTCTTGATGAGATTGCCGTTCGCGTCCAGATAGGTCGGAGCGCTGCTGCTGCCTGAAGAATCCGGCACGGACATTGCCGGAATTGCCTGATGCATTTCGGTAAGAAACGCAAGATACGGACTGACTTTTGCATTAAGATGTTCGGCGAGCTGAGCGGAGAAATAGTTTGATGATGTGTAGTCGCTGGAAACAGCGTCAAGCTTTGTGTTAGCCGAGCGTGATGCTTGGTTGGACCAAATGAAATAGTCAGTCTCATGCAATCCGAGGATGTTCTTTTTATCGGAATATGCGGTGGAATAAAAGCCTGGCAAATGGTCGCCGTAGAACAGCACGGTAATTGGGCGGTTAATCTCATTAAGCTGGCTCAAAAAAACGAATGTGGACTGATCCGTGTAGTTCAGTCCCTTGGTATAGGTATCCAGATTTAGTTTTTCATCTGCTGGAAGATTCGATGCATCCATTTCTTTGAATTCGTTGTTTTGGTAGAGGTCTTCGTATGGAATGTGGTTTTGCATGGTGACGACTTGATAGAATCTGTTCTCGTTGGAGTCCGTGACTTTTTTCAATACCTCCGAATAAAAGGACTCATCTGAGACATACCAAGCGGAATCAATTGCGTGAAGACCAGTAAGCTGCGGTTTACCGTCCGTTGCGAAGAACTGCAAAAACTGGAACTTCTTGTAATTCAGATCTCGGAAATACATATTGCGGTTGAAGGCATGCAATGCTATGGAAGCTTTTTTGCTGCCATTGGCTGCATTCCAAGCTTGGTTGATCGTTGGCGCCCACTTAAGCGAAGGTACGAGCTGCTGATAGGCGATGGACAGCGTCGGGCTGTAATTCGCCATGGAAAGGCCCGTCAACGCCTGATATTCAATATTCGCGGTGCCTCCGCCGTATCCCGGTGAAAGCATGAGTCCGGAAGTGGTTTGCGTCTTGATCTGACGGATGTTCGGTATCGGATCTTCGGAGAAACTGACGCCGGGGACGCGGGTTGGGTCGGAGAAAGTCTCGGAAAGCATCATGATGACCGTGTTGTCGGTCATATTGGTATTACGGGTCTTATTGATTTGTTGCGCCTGTTTCGCATATTTCTTTGCGATTGCTTGCATGGTTTCCTGTGAATAGCCTTCTGGCTTATCCATGGTTTTCGTATGTGCCAGGCGAAGGAAATTCACAACAGGGCCATTGCTGGTGGAATCGGCGAGACCGTTCCAGATTTGTGGGCTGTCACCCATGCTTTGAGCGAACTGAGTGGACCAATACCCGTCATTGCCGAATCCCCATACAAAGGAGAAACATAAAGCGACACTACATACCGCCGCTGCGATGCGAGTGAGGGTGCCTGTGAAATTCTTGACACTGGCGAAGGGACGGCGCCACGTGCAATGTATGATTCCATTGCGGCCATCGATAAACTGCATAATGATGCAGATGATTACTAGCCAAGTAACGCCTGTCACCGCGCTGTTAACTAAGCCTTGGCTGGATTTGGGAATGAATGAAGTGAGTTCGCTGGTATTGCCGCCGGTTATGAAGTTCAGATCAGCAGGAAGCACAGGTTCATTGCGGGTCTGCATTTTAACGTGATTTGCCACTGCGTAAGTGGTCATCACTGTTCCAAAGATTGCTGTGGAAACCCAGAATCTGTTCAATACAAAAATAAGCGTCAAATAAATAGCAATCAGAATAATAAAATTGAGCAGAACGAGATTTTTCTGCTCAAGCCACATTTGTGTTACGAATTTCGTCGTCTGTCCGGCAACACTGTCAAGTATTCTTGTGGTTTTATCGATTTCTACGCCTTTTTCATATTCCGGTTCGGAATACATGCCCCATTGAATAAAAATAACTTCGAATGCGGAAAGTGCGGCGATGATGATGGCGTAGAAGGAATAGGAGAAGCGATGACGTTTCTTCCACAGGGGATACGTGCTCTGGAAGAACTTGATGATGAATTGAACTGCTTTGAGGCTGGTGAATGTGTGCCAGGCGGTCTTTACCGTTGTGGCGGCGGTATGGATGGCGTGGCCGGTGGCGTTGGCAGCTTTTGCAACTGCATGTCCTGCGGTGGAGAGTGCTTTTGCCGTAGTGTGTACGGATTGTTTGCAGACCTCGATAGCCTGCATCAGAGGATGCTCGTTAGCTTGCGCGAGTTGAATTTCAGCAGATGGGGGGGCTGAATGGGTACTGTTGTTCGCGGCTTCGTCAATGGACTCGTCGTTAGCTGTTTTTGGCAGATGGGGCGCATCGACTTTGGGAATGAAAACGCTTGTGTTGTCGGAGGTGGCGTGAATTGCCGACTTCTGCGTATACAGCCTTGAACTGTGGTGGCCTGAAAGGGTGGATGGAGCACAGGCGTTGCTGTCTTCGTCATTCGCAAGAGGGCGATACGTTCCGCCCGTAATCGGCTGCTTAGTAAGTTTTACGTATGAAGGTGCACAAGCGTGACGGTCGGGCGAGAAAATAGGCATCGTCGCATCCTTCAAAAAGATAGCCCCCTTATAATTGGAGGCTCTGTACAATTAAACCGGGTACATTTTAGTGTTCAGCTGTGGACGAACGAGTGTCTAGCG
>ENA-OQKF01001185-OQKF01001185.1-human-gut-metagenome-genome-assembly--contig:-NODE-1185-length-12598-cov-3.237912_pt1 | contig 12598 bp, 10 predicted proteins | sample MGYA00242617_ERZ504784 | MGnify/ENA primary metagenome ERZ504784 (study PRJEB26092, sample SAMD00036364) | human gut metagenome | host: Homo sapiens | study: EMG produced TPA metagenomics assembly of... | reverse complement strand
GCCCGCGGGTGGACGGGAACCCACGAGGGGTGGGCCAGCAGGTCGGGCTGCTACTGGGTCTGGCCGCGCTGGCAACCCTCGCTGCGCAATTTCTGGTGGTCCGTCCGCAGCATTTCAGCCCGGTGACATTGCTCTGCCTGGCCGCGGTACTGATGGTGACGGGACTGGGGCTAATGTGTATTGCCGGGCTGGTGTTGTTCTACGTGGGAATTGTCATGACGTCGCTGGGAGCCGCCATGGCGACGCCAGGATACCAGCTGCTGCTGAATGAACGGCTGACCACTGGAAAAGGGGCGGGAGTGATTGCCACCAGCCACACGCTGGGCTACGGCCTGAGTGCGCTGCTGGTGCCTGTCGTCACGCGTTTATTCGGCGAGGTATTTTTAACGCAGGCCGCCTGGGTGATGGCGCTGATGTTTCTGGTGATGAGCCTATGGGTACGGGCGGTCAATCGTACCCATGTCGACCCGTCTTAATGGAGCTGGTGAGATGAATTGCCGGCAGGATCCTCATTTTGCCGCAGACGCAGCAGAGGGTCTTGCTGATAAAACTGACAGAACCGTTGCCAGAGGGCCGGGAAACGGGGGGCGAAAAGCTCAGGCGCGCTAAAGAAATATTCTGACAGCACCGCAAAGCACTCCGCAGGATCGGTTGCCGCATAGGCATCGATGCTGGCGGCACTTTCGCCCACCAGATCTATCTCATCCTGGATATTATCCATTGCCGCATGCAGATCGTGTTCCCAACCTGCAACCTCACGAAGCGGGATCAGCGGTACACCGCTGGCACGATCGCCGTTGCGGGTATCCAGCTTATGCGCCACTTCGTGAATGATCAGGTTAAAGCCTGATGCGTCGAACGAGTCCTGAATATCAAGCCAGTTCAGGATGATCGGTCCTTGCTGCCAGCTTTGCCCGGACTGCACCACCCGCTGGTTATGCACCAGGCCGAAATCGTCCTGCCATTCATCGTCCACCACAAACGGTGCTGGGTAGATGAGTACTTCATGGAAGCCATCCAGCCACTCAATACCGAGTTCCAGTACCGGCAGACAGAAAAGCAGGGCGATACGCGCGTTTTTCAGGGGATCCAGCTCGAAGCCCTGCAGCGGAACCAGACGTTTTTGCTGCAAAAAGCGATCCGCCAGTTGAACCAGTTTTGATTGTTCATCCGGCTGAAGATTAGCCAGAACAGGGATCGTCAGCGCGTCATCCCATGGCAGCGCCACATCCCGGCCAGCCTCATTCGTTTTCCAGGGCCACTTTATCATCGCTTTGCTCGCAAACTCGTCACTTGAACAAAAGGGGAAGGTAAGGTTCTGTTAAAATGCCAGACATTCTGCCACCAGGGCAACTCCAAACAGGAGAGATGTGGAGGGGATCCTACACCTTTTCTGCATGCACGTTATCATTTAGGTCACGGAGTGGATAGTGCTTTGAAAAACTGACGTTCGTTTTGTGACTCTGGTCGTCAAGCGTAAGCGCAATGAACGTTCTCTGCGCCTGTCGTTGCTTGCACTTTGTATCGCAGGTGAGGTGCTTTCCTCTGAAGCGCGGTCAATGTTAAAGAGGTTTATTATTATTTGTGTAAGTATTTTGCAGGCAATTTTATTCTACGGAAACTATTATTGATTCATCATAAATACACAAAACGTTCTGTATTTAAGATTTCACTATAACGCATTAAAAGCCGTCATTTATGTGCGCTTAAAGGAATATTGATTCTATAGAGTGGCGGCGTTTTTATTGCTATGGTTTGACGGTCAGCAAAACGATGTTGTTGATACCCATTATTTCTACCTGATAATTCACGGTGCTACGCGCTACGTATATTAATGGAGAATATATGCTGTTCAGAAAAATCGCTTTCGTTGCTGTTCCTTTACTTTTTTCCTCCGTTGCATGGGCTGATGTTGGTGCGCCATGTTGCCCTTTCAGTGATGAAAATCTGAAAGAAAATATCAAGCCACTGGATCATTCTCTGGAAAAAATCCTCAAACTGAAAGGCGTTTCATATACCTGGAAAGAGGATAAAACAGGGGATGTCGGCTTAATTGCTCAGGATGTTGAGAAGGTCTATCCGGAGCTGGTTAAAACTAAAGGTGAAATCAAACAGGTTGATTATCAAAAGCTTGTCGCGCCATTAATTGAAGCCGTACGTGAGCAGCAGAATGAAATCAACGCGCTGAAAGCAGACGTCGCGCAATGTGCACGTAAAGCAAACTAGTCGGTTTTTGGTGTGCGCCCGCCGTGTAACCATTGCGGGCATTTCTTGTGTCGCGTAAAAAAGACAGTTTTTTGGTGAGTAACAGGGTGAATGCCGGAAAAAGCCGACAGATCTGAGTGTATTATCAGAGATAGAATTTATTCCTCCTCTAATTTCCTGAAGCGACCTATTACGTGCATTAGTTTTATCTTATTGCCCATTTGAAATAATGAACTTATTGATATTCTGAAAAAGACCCATTTTGTCTCGCCAGGAGAGTCATCTCTTTCACCAAATTATCGACCTCGTCGAATGATGACATCCTGAACGCTATATTGATAAGATTATTTCTCTGGGAATTATGAATAATAAATTACTCACACAGTCTCTCATTGCCGCAGGTCTGATTGCGGCAATTCCTTACGCCAGCGCGTCCAGCAATGGTTTCGACGCACGTAGCTCCGCCATGGGTGGGGTCGGTGTTGCATCGGCACACTTCGGTGCTGCCCCGCTGACCAACCCGGCGCTGCTGGCGACCTCTCGCGAGCAGGATAAAATCAGCCTGATTGCACCGTCAATCGGTGCGCAGGCCAGCGATCCGGCGAATCTGATTGATGGTTTTGATGACGTAACGACGGCATGGGATAACCTGGAAAACGCACTGGGTAGTGGCAATGAGGCGGAAGCTGCTGGCAAACTGGCTGATAGCGTAGCGGGCCTGGCGGGTGAACATGCCAATGCGAACCTGGGGTTAAGCATGGTGCTGGCGGTGCCGGATGACGAATTACCGGTGGCCTTATCTGTCAACAGCTGGGCGAAAGGGCATGCACGCGCCCTGGTCAGCCAGTCTGATTTGGATTATCTGGATGATGTCGCCAAAGGTATTATCATTCCGGGAAAAGATGACCTTGATAAACTCACTTCCCGTGCAGAAGGCATGGCGGCGCTGGTGACGGAATATGGCGTGACGGTTGCGCATCCTTTTAGGCTCGGCGAACTGCCGGTGGGTGTTGGGATTACGCCTAAAATCCAGCGTATTGAAACCTGGAACTAAAACGTCGCCATTAATAATTATGATTCATCGGATCTGCGCGACGGCAACTGGCAGCATCAAACGATGAGCGCCAATATTGACGCAGGCTTTTTTGCCTCCGTCACGCCAGAGTGGATGGTAGCCCTTTCCGCGCAGAACCTGTTTGAAAACAAAGTGAAAACGCGCGAAATCAACGGTTATCAGCCGGCGTTTATCATTCGTCCCGAGCTGACGGCTGGTACGGCCTGGAATAACGAGCGCGTAACCCTGAGTGCAGATATCGACCTCACCCCAGTGAGCAATTTCCAGTATGTTGATAAAAACCAGTATGCAGCCTTTGGGGCAGAACTGCGTGCAGCGGACTGGGTGCAATTGCGGGCGGGATACCGGCTGGATATGCGCGGTAACGATCGTCGTGTTGTCACCGGTGGGGTTGGCTTATCCGCCGGAGAGGCCATGCAGTTTGATTTAACGGCTATGGCTGGGCGAGATCGCACGATTGGCGGTGTCGCACAATTTACGTTCCATTTCTGATCGAATAAAGGCCACGGGAGTGGCCTTTATTCAGCTGTCATCATCCTGATTTACCCTACTTCTGTGATTTATTATTTCAGGTGGCTTACGTGAAAAAAGAAACAAAAGATGGAATAAAAGTCTATACACCGCTCGCATTGAAATTCTATGACTGGTGGGTGTTAAACATATCAAATCGCTACGCCTGGAAATGCGCCACAGAGCGCCATCTTATTCCGTATTTCAGAAACAACATGAGAAATCATCATCTGGATATCGGGGTGGGAACGGGGTTCTACCTGAATTATGCCCCGTCCCTTTGCACTGTATCTTTGTTGGATTTAAACAGAGCAAGTCTCGATGCGGCAAATGCTCGCGTGGGCAGAGACAGGATCAAAGAATCTATTCTTCATGATGTTTTCAATCCCTTTCCATCTCATCTGCATGACCAGTTTGATTCTGTTTCTCTGTTTTATCTGCTTCATTGCCTGCCCGGCACGATGAAAGAGAAATCCCCGGTTATCCGCAACGCTGCCACTGCATTAACCGATGAAGGCTGCCTGTTTGGCGCGACCATCCTCGGCGACGATATCGGCCATAACGCTTTCGGACGTAAACTGATGGTCGTTTATAACAAAAAAGCATATTTTCTAACCGAACCGACAGTGTCGAGGATTTGCAGACGATCCTGTCAGAGGCTTTTCATCAGGTTGACATTAAAGTAGAAGGTAAAGTCGCCCTGTTTAAGGCTGCGAATAAAAAACAGGCCGCATACCGGTGAATTAATTTCAGTGAATTGTCTTTTTACCGATAAGAAATAGGGCAGGGAATATTATCCCTTTATTTTCTTATCTTTTAAAGGCATTTAATGAAACCATTACATTCATACTCATTTTTGCACAAGGCGATTCTGGTTGCCATGCTTGGAGCAGTCAGTGGTGTGCATGCCACAACGAACATTATCGAAGACACGCTGATTGATGGTCGTTCCCCTGTTAATGAATCCTATACAGTTAATAAAGGCGCAAAACTGGAAGCTAATGGCGCAACGACGGGAAGTGTCACCGTATATGATGGCGCATTGATTATGGATGCTGGAGCAATTGCTAATGGCATGGTTTATTTTCACAGAAACACCACAGGCATCATAAAAGATAGTGTAATTAACAATAAGTTAATTACACGGGGTGGGGAAGTTGATATCAGCAATACCATTGTGAATGGTATTATTGAGGCAAGCAGTGAAGGTGGTGCTAATGGCATTGTTAGGGCAAAAAACATACAAGCTCATCAGTTTAGCGCTCTATATGGTGGTCAGCTTGTTATCACCGAGGGATTTTTTGATAACACAAAGGATAATCATGAAGGATATGGAAATCTTTTAAGTGGATCTCACGGAACCTTCATCAGTAGCGCAATCATAGGCAAAGATTCAGGTGTCGCTTTTGATGGGAAATTGAATTCAACTCTTACTCTCATCAATAGCAGTGTTTGGTCCACTGAAGGGCCAACCTTCAAAATTTATAGCGGCGATGGTAGTCAGAATATTCGTCTGAAAGACGGCAGTACCGCAGGCTCGGATACCGGGGTTCTGTTATTGTCCAGCAGTAGCGGGAAGGTTTCTCTATCTCTGGAAGCCAGTCACGCGAAAGGTGATATCCTTGCCAATGGGACTGGCGATGTTGACGTCAGTCTGACCGAAGGCAGTACGCTATCCGGCAAGCTGGTCAATGTTAATCGTTTAGCGCTTGATAATGCCTCGTTGTACAAAATGACAGCCAATTCTGATATCAAAACCCTGGCACTAGAAGGCGGTACGATAGTGTTCAGCAAGCCGACGAATGGAGAGTTCCATACTTTGGTGCTTGGCACTCTGGCCGGGAACGGTCACTTCTTTATGAATATCGCTGACTCGCAAAGCGACCTGCTGGATATCACTGGTAACGCATCGGGAAATTATCTTCTCCATGTCGCCACCAGTGGCACTGAAATTATCCGTGATGACATTCTTACTCTTGTCCGCACCGGCGGTGGTGACGCTGAATTTGCGCTGAACGGCGGTCGGGTGGACATGGGGGCCTGGCAGCAAGAGCTGGTGCGTAACGGCAATCAGTGGGAGTTGGTTCAGGCGAAGGGCGCGACCTCGGCCTCCACCGATGCAATGCTGGCGATGGCCTCGGCACCCCAGTTTATGCATCAGGGCGAACTGAATGCCCTGCGATCCCGTCTTGCAGTTAAAGACGCTGACAATGCCGCCGGCGTCTGGGGCGCCATGCTGTACAACCGCAGCGACATTGAGGGGGCACAGGGTTCCGCTTATCGCCTGACGCAGAACGGCATGATGCTCGGTGGCGATAAAGTCACCGACACCCGCGCAGGTGAGCTGACTACAGGCGCCTATCTTAGCCAGTCGACGGGTAACATTAAGCATGCCCGCGGCGGAGACAGCAAGGTCACCGGCTACGGCGGTGGCGTATATGCCCGCCTGAGTGCAGAGAATGGCGCGTATGCCAGTACCTCTGCGCAAATCGGTCACTTCAGCAATAAACTTAATGCCCGCATGAGCGATGGTGGTACGGCGCGCGCTGACTGGAACAGCCTGGGCTACGGCCTGATGGTCGAGACGGGCCGCCAGATTACGGTGGGGGATACCACAAGCCTGACGCCGTTCGTAGGGGTAAACGCATGGTTGACGCCATCCGAAAACGTTACGCTGAGCAACGGTATGACGGCAGAAACAGGTGACAACCGCTCCCTGCTGGCAGAAGCGGGGGTACGCATGAGTACCCGTCTGGACGTGGCTGAGATGGCGGTAACACCCTACGTGACCCTTGCAGTGCAGCAGGAACTTGTAAAAAGTGGCAGCACGCAAATTAATGATGCGTATGACTTCACCAACGATTTCACCGGCACGGGCGGTACCATTGCAGGAGGGATCAGCGTGGCAATTGCCCCAACGGCGAGCGTCTGGCTGGAAGCGGAGTATGGTAAAAGTGAGCAGACGGAATCAGCGTTAACGGGGAACGTTGGTTTCCGCGTCGCGTTCTAAACGGACAAAGGCTTTACCGGCTTGCCGGTAAAGCCTTTTTTAATGGCTGGAGTGATAACTCACCGTCAACTGATTGCTCAGTATGGACACCGGGGAACGAAGCGTCCCCGCTTCAGAGGCATAATATTCAAACCGAAACGGTCCTTCTGGCGCAATCCCGGCCGGGAGGGGCATTTCTCCCGCCCACCCGGCTAATCTCACACAGCGTGCCGCGTTGCACAGTCGAATACGCAATCCTGAAGGCGTAAGGCCATCCGTTTTTATCTTCCAGTGAACAGTCGTCGCGCGAGCCCCAGGAGGAAGGGGAGAAGGGCTCTGGAGCGGTTTACTTTTTACGGACTGTTGGCCGCGCGTCATCGTACCGCCAAAGCTCTCGCTGCTCCAGCTGCCGCTGGCGGCCAGCGCCCACGGCGAGATCAGAAGGAGTCCCGCCAGATACGGTTTACTCATCCTTTGCCTCCAATCAGGTAGGTCATACGCACGTTACGCTGGGTATTGATCTCCTGACTGGAGAGCACTGCCAGTTGAGGGAAGATGCGGCGCAGATAACGCGACAGCATCAGCCGCAGTGCGGGGTTCACCAGCAGTACCGGCGGTGCGCCTAATCCTTCCTGATGCAGTAGCGCTTTTTCTGTCTGCTTCATCAGGTTTTCGGCAATCCCCGGCTCGATGGCGCTGCCGCTCTGGGTGGCCTGTATCAACAACTGCTCCAGCGAGAGATCAAGGCCAATCAGCTGAATATCGTCCTCGCCGGGGAACCATTGCTGTGTAATGGCACGAGAGAGGCGCGCACGCACGCGGGCCGTCAACTCATCAGCATCGCTTTGCGCGGTGGCAAACTCGGCCAGCGTATCAATAATGGTGCGCATGTCGCGGATCGGCACACGCTCTGAAAGCAGGTTCTGCAGCACTTTATGCAGGGTGGTAAGGCTAATGACCGCCGGGATCAGATCGTCAATCAGCTTCGGCGACTGTCTGGCGATTTGGTCGAGCAGCTGTTGCGCCTCCTGACGACCAAACAACTCGTCGGTATGGGTGCTGATCAGATGGTTGAGGTGCGTCGCCACGACTGAACTCGGGTCGACGACCGTGTAACCCAGCGTCTGCGCCAGTTCGCGATGGACTTCGTCAATCCACAGCGCCGGGAGGCCAAAGGTCGGCTCCGTGCACGGCGTGCCAGGCACTTCACCCTCGGCACAGCCTGGGTTGATCGCCATCCAGCGATCCGGCTGTACCTCGCCGTGGCCAATATTGACCCCTTTGAGCAGAATGCGGTAATGCGTCGGGGCCAAATCCAGGTTATCGCGAATATGCACGGCAGGAGGCAAGAAGCCCATCTGCTGGGCAAATTTCTTGCGGATCCCACGCACACGTGTCAGCAACTGACCCTGCTGCTCATGATCCACCATTGGAATCAGTCGGTAACCGACTTCCAGACCCAGCATATCTTCCATTTGTACGTCGGACCACGTGGCTTCATTCACCTGGGCCACCTCGGCGTCGGTAATGTCTGAATTCGCCTGCGCCGTGCTGGATTTGTTCGTCTCGCCTTCGCGGCCACGCAACCACCAGGCGATGGCCAGTAACGTCACGGTAAACAGCAGGAAGACAAAATTCGGCATTCCGGGGATCATGCCCAGCACTCCAATGACGCCTGCCGCGAGAACAATCACGCGCGGAGAGGTAAACAGCTGGCCAACCATCTGCTCACCCACGTCCTGATCGTTTGCCACGCGGGTCACCACCACCCCTGCGGCGGTAGAAATCACCAGCCCAGGGATCTGCGCCACCAGCCCATCACCAATGGTCAGCAGGGTGTAGGTTTCACCTGCCAGACCCACGGTCATATCATGTTGCATGACGCCGATTACCAGTCCGCCGATGATGTTGATCGCCATAATCAACAGTCCCGCGATGGCATCACCGCGCACAAACTTGCTGGCACCGTCCATCGAGCCGTAGAAATCAGCTTCCTGTGTGACCTCTTTACGACGGCGTTTGGCTTCGTCTTCTCCAATCAATCCGGCATTAAGATCGGCGTCAATTGCCATCTGTTTACCCGGCATTCCGTCCAGTGAGAAACGAGCACCAACTTCTGCGATACGTCCTGCACCTTTCGTGATGACCATAAAGTTAATGATGATCAGGATGACAAAGACGATGATCCCGATGGCGAAGTTGCCGCCCACCAGGAAGTGACCAAAGGCCTCCACCACCTGGCCTGCCGCTTCGGAACCGGTATGACCGTTCATCAGGATCACACGCGTGGAGGCCACGTTTAGCGCCAGGCGCAGCAAGGTCGAAAACAGCAGGACCGTAGGAAAAGCGGAAAATTCCAGCGTGTTCTGGGTAAACATGGCGACCAGCAAAATCATGATCGCCAAGACGATATTGAAGGTAAACAGCAGGTCCAGCACAAAGGTGGGCAGCGGCAGGATCATCATCGCCAGGATGGTCATGATCAGTACCGGCCCGGCCAGCACTTGCCACTGGGTTTCCTTCATGTTGGGTAATCGTAACTTGGTGGCGATATTGGCCATCACTCTCTACTCTCTTGTACAAAATCCATCGTCGCGGGGACGGGAAGATCTTTAGGTGTCAGCGGACGTGAGCCATAGCCTTTACGCCAGCGCTTCAGGCCATAAACCCAGGCCAGCACTTCGGCCACCGCGCTATACAGCTCGGCGGGAACCGGCGTGCCCGGGTCACAATGGCGATACAGGGCGCGCGCCAGTGGCGGTGCCTCCAGCATGGGAACCCGGTTCTCTTCGGCCAGCTCGCGAATACGCAGGGCAATCAGCCCACTGCCGCTGGCAACCACCATCGGGGCGCCCATTGCACCCTCCTGGTACTTCAGGGCGACCGAATAGTGGGTCGGGTTGTTCACCACCACATCGGCGGTGGGAACATCGGTCATCATTCTTTGCTGCGCCATCTGACGCTGCAGCTGGCGGACTCGCGCTTTGATCTGCGGGTCGCCTTCCTGATTTTTGAATTCGTCTTTGATCTCTTTAAGGCTCATGCGCAGCTTCTTGAAGTTGCTCCAGAGCTGGTAAATCACGTCGAAGGCCACCATCGGGATAAGCGATAAAATAATGACCAGCATGCAGCCAATCAGCAGGGCGCTGATATCTGCAAGCGCCATGCCCAGAGGTTCAAAAATCAGGTTGATAAACTTCGCTTTGTTCAACCACAAAAACAGCCCGCCACCGATCCCTGCCAGCAAAACCTTCAGAATGCTCTTCACCATTTCCGACACCATTTGGCCGGAGAACAGACGCTTAATGCCGCTCAGGGGGTTGAGCTTCTTAAGGTTAAATTTGATGGCTTTGGCACTCATATTCAGGCCGCCAATAATGGACGGCGTGACGAGGGCAGTAATAAACAGCCCGCCGACGAACGGCAGGATCGCCAGAAACGCCATTCCCAGTAACGCGGCCGCATGGTGCAACATATGCTGAGGATCGCTGACCAGCAGCCGGTCGAACGTTAAGCCGTTATGCAGCAAATGCTGCAGTTGCTTTGCCAGGTAATTTCCGCCCACGAGCAGCAACCCCCATCCTGCCAGCAGCATGGAAAGGCTTGTCAGCTCGCGCGAGCGGGGAACCTGACCCTCTTCACGCGCTTTTTGCTTTCGGTGGGGTGTGGGGTCTTCTGTTTTTTCGCTGTCGTTTTCTTCTGACATGGCATAAGCCCGGCGTGATTAGAAGCCGAGTGACTCCAGCAAATCGTCCACCTGCTCCTGCGAGGCGACAATACCTTCCACGCTGGTATCAATCTGTGGACCGTTTTTCAGATGATCGTCACCGTTTTCAGCATCGGCATCGCGCTCGGTCATGTTCTCAACCAGTACGCTGATAAGCTCTTTTTCTACCGTCTCGATAACCTGCATCAGGCTTTGCAGTACCTGGCCGGTCAGATCCTGGAAATCCTGAGCCATCATGATTTCGGTTAACTGACGGTTGGTCTGCTGAGTGATATTCGGCACGGTGTGCAAGAAGGTACGGGTCGCTTTTACCAGTTCACGGGCCTCGTCAAGCGGCTGTGGCTCCTCAAACCATGCATCCCAGCGTTCGGTCAGTTGTGACGCGTTCTCGCTTAACCCTTCCTGAAGTGGACGCGCCACTTCTACGCTGGTGAGGGCACGATCGGCGGCCTGAGAGGTTTTACCTACCACGTAGTTCAGGCGGTCGCGCGTGTTAGGGAACGCGTCAGCCACCTCCATGATGGCCTGCTCCAGCCCGAGGTTGGCCATGCTGTCGCGTAGCAGGCGGGTCAGTTGTCCGATACGTAAAAAGATATCTTTGGCGTTATCCGCCTGCATATTTAACGGGGTGCTCATCATCGTTACCCGAGTTTTTCAAAGATTTTGCCCAGCTTTTCTTCCAGCGTAACGGCGGTGAAAGGCTTGACGATGTAACCATTCGCACCCGCCTGAGCGGCCGCGATAATGTTCTCTTTTTTCGCTTCAGCGGTGACCATGAGCACGGGCAGTTTTGCCATGCCGGCATCGGCGCGAATGGTTTTAAGCAGCTCGAGTCCGTCGACGTTCGGCATGTTCCAGTCGCTTACAACGAAATCGAAATTGCTGGCACGCAGTTTGTTGAGCGCATCCTGACCGTCTTCGGCCTCATCAATGTGCTTGTAGCCCAGATCCTGCAGCAGGTTACGTACGATGCGTCGCATAGTGGCGAAATCGTCCACCACCAGAAAACGCAGGTTTTTATCTGACATGGGTGAAACTCCTTAACGTCTGACATCCTTTGTGGATGCATTTTTATAATGAAAACTGTCCAGCAGGCACTGGCTGATATCGTCAAGGTCGACGACCTTTTTCGCGCCGCCGAGGGCGATAGCTTCGCGGGGCATACCAAAGACCACACAGGTTGCTTCGCTTTGCGCCAGCGTAAACGCACCGGTTTGCCGCAAATGCAGCAGACCACGCGCGCCATCGGCGCCCATTCCGGTCAGGAGCGCGGCGCTGGCATGTTTGCTGGCCTGACGGGCCACTGAATCAAACAGAACCGCCACCGACGGACGGTTGCGGTTGACCGCGGGCGCTGCGCTGAGCCGCACCCGATAGCCATGATCCTGGCCGATGATGTCCAGATGCCGATCGCCGGGCGCTATCAGGGCCGTGCCGGGCAAGACGGGCTCACCGTCCTGCGCTTCGCGCACGGCAATCTGGCACAAGGAGTCAAGGCGCTGGGCAAACGAGTGAGTAAACCCTGATGGCATATGCTGGGCGATAACGATCCCCGGGGTGCTGACGGGAAGCGGCATCAAAACCTGACGCAGGGCTTCGGTACCGCCCGTTGATGAGCCGATTGCAATAATGCTTTGCTGGCGGACAGGTATTCCGGCCAGTATGGGACGAGTGCGCTGGCTGCGCAGGTTCAGCTTCGCGCGAGCGGCAATGCGGATCTTCTCGACCACCTGTTGGCCCCAGCTCTCAATGTTTTCTGCGGCGCGATGTTCCGGCTTAGGCAGAAAGTCGACCGCACCGTGTTCAAGCGCGCTCAGGGTGGCCTTTGAGCCTCGCGTGGTCAGAGAGGAGATCATAATGACCGGCATGGGGCGCAGGCGCATCAGGCGGGAGAGAAACTCCAGCCCGTCCATACGCGGCATGTCAATATCCAGCGTCAGCACATCCGGATTCAGCTGTTTGATCAGCTCACGTGCAATAAACGCATCAGGCGCTGTTCCTGCCATTTCCATATCAGGCTGCTGATTCAATACCGCGCTTAGCATGTTACGCATCAGGGCTGAATCATCGCACACCAGCACCCGACTTGGGC
>ENA-OQKF01001183-OQKF01001183.1-human-gut-metagenome-genome-assembly--contig:-NODE-1183-length-12616-cov-4.098647_pt1 | contig 12616 bp, 9 predicted proteins | sample MGYA00242617_ERZ504784 | MGnify/ENA primary metagenome ERZ504784 (study PRJEB26092, sample SAMD00036364) | human gut metagenome | host: Homo sapiens | study: EMG produced TPA metagenomics assembly of... | reverse complement strand
ACAAGGGATTGCCGGGGAGGCCAGATATTGTTCTGACTAAGTATCGTATTGCGATTTTTTGTGATAGTGAGTTTTTCCATGGGAAAGATTGGGAAATACTGAAGACACGACTAGAAAAAGGTAAAAATCCAGATTATTGGGTTAAGAAAATAGAGCGAAATATCCAGAGAGATGAAGAAAAGGACCAGCAATTAAATTTTATGGGATGGACTGTGATACATTTCTGGGGAAAGGATATTTTGAAGAATACAGAACAATGTGTCAGAGTGATAGAAGAGACGATATTTGATCAGAAACTGGAAGAAGTAGACGATGAAGAGGAAATGTAATGATGAATTATTTAGAAGAATACGATGAAATGGATCCTATTGCAATTGAAACATATGCGAAAAAGTTAATCGGAAAAACATTTGCAGATGTGTGTAAGCAGGATGACATCACAAAAGCTATGGTTGTCAGAGAAACAACAAATTATGAAGTAAAACATGAGAACAAGAAGCGAAAAGGTGGTCTAGGAGAACTGATAGAAGAGAGATTTTTTCACTATCAGACGAATAATGATGCACGTCCGGATTTTGATAAAGCAGGTGTAGAACTTAAAGTAACACCGTATAAACAGAATAAGAATGGAACACTGGTAGCCAAGGAAAGACTGATATTGACAATGATTGATTATTTTTCAGTTGTTGATGAAACATTTGAAGATAGTCATATGTGGCAAAAGGCCAGATTGATTTTACTGGTGTATTATCTGTATCAACAAGAGATAAAGAACCGGTTAGATTATCGTATTGGATATGTAAAGCTGTTTGCGCCGCCAGAGCAAGATATAAAAATCATAGCACATGATTTTGCGGTTATTGTTGAGAAAATCCGAAACGGAAAAGCACATGAATTATCTGAAGGAGATACGTTGTATTTAGGAGCAGCACCAAAGGCAGCAACGTCAAAGGACCGGAGAAAGCAGCCATTTAGTGATGAATTAGCAAAACCGAGGGCATTTGCATTTAAGAATTCATACATGACATATGTCTTAAACAACTATATTATTCCTGGAAAAAACACATATGAACCGATTATCAAGGGTACGGCAGAGGAATCTTTTGAAGAGTATGTTGTGCGTAAAATAGATGCGTATTGTGATTGGCCGGTTACTGATTTATGCAACACATTCCATATAGAATATCAAAAGAAACCGAAAAGTCTTGAGGCAATGTTAGCCTATCGGATGTTGGGAATAAAAGGAAACCATGCGGAAGAATTTGAAAAAGCTAATGTAGTAGTTAAGACGATACGTATTGAGAAAAATAATAAGATAAAAGAAAATATGTCATTTCCTACTTTTAAATTTAAAGAGTTAGTAGAGGAAGACTGGGAAGATTCTACATTCGGAAATTATTTACGTGAAACTAGATTTTTGTTTGTAGTTTATAAGTTTGATCAACAAGATGAATTAAGATTAAAAGGCTGTCAGTTCTGGAATATTCCATATGATGATTTGGAAAGCAACGTAAAGTCGGTTTGGGAAAAGACACAAAGAGTGCTTCGTGAGGGGCTTCAGATAGAAAAGAGAAATGGAAAGAATTATAATAATTTTCCGAAATCATCAGAAAATCCAGTGTGCCATGTAAGACCACATGCACAAAATTCAAAAGATACTTATGAACTTCCGGATGGAAGAAAGTATCCAAAGCAATGTTTCTGGTTGAATAATAGTTATATTTTGTCGCAGTTGGATAAGAATTTTATTGAGGATTGATAATGGGTAATAAAGAATATAAAACTCCAGAAGAAGTAAAACAGAGAGCGGAAGAAGCAATAGGACATTCGTTCAAAGAAATTTTTGAATTAGCTCAGAAATTTCAACAAGAAAATGGATTAAAAGAGAAGCATGGAAAGGGAGATATCGGGCAAGCCTATGAAGAAGGTTGGTTTAACTATGCGTGTAATGAAGAAGCTGAACCAGATTTTAAAGATGCAGGCGTTGAATTGAAAGTAACTCCGTTTTTGATTAATAGTAGAGGATATAGAGCGAAAGAGAGATTATCACTTGGAAAAATCAACTATAGAGACGAAAATTGGAATGAGTATGAAGAGAGCAGATTTTGGACCAAAAATCATCATCTGCTGGTTATGTATTACCAGTATATTAAGGGGATGAAACGTGAAAAGTTTAGTGTAGAGAAAGTAGATGAAATCTTGCTAGAAGAATTACCAGAAAGAGATCAGATGATTATTCGACATGACTGGGAAAAAATCGCACGTTATGTAAAAGAGGGAAAAGCACATGAATTATCAGAACGAGACTTTATGTATCTCAGTCCTGCTCGAAAAGGAAGTGGCGGAGATGAGAAAGTAAAGTACGATGACAGATATCCAAAAGCAAAACCGAGAGCATATTCATTTAAAAAGTCATATATGACAAAATTGTTTAATGAGAGAATGCTTGCTCCAGAGGAAATATCTTATATTTTGCCAGATACGGTATTGCCAAAGGAAAAAGAGTTTGATGATATTCTGATTGAAACTCTGAAACCATATTTTGGGAGAACGATTGATTCACTGAAAAAAGAATTACCTAATTATCGTAGCGGGTATAGCGAAAAGAACGATATTATTAAACAGATATACAAGAGTGAGAATAATCTAGACGAAACAGATGAATTTCAAAAAGCTAACTATAAATTAAGAACACTTACGGTCGATGAAAAAGGAACACCAACGCAGGATATGTCATTTTCAGCGTTTGATTTTGATGGATTATTGAAAGAGAGGAACTGGACAGAATCTATTGTCTATGATGAGATGGTAGATTCAAAGTTTTTACTTGTGATATTTTCAAAGAATGCAGAGGGAAAAGAGATTTTGAACAATGCCCTGATATGGTATGTTCCGAAAAAAGATGCAAGTAAAGTAAAAGAAGTTTGGAAAGAAGCAAGAAAAGTTATTAAAGATGGAATAAAACTACGACAGAAACTATCACATGACAGAGAGGGAAGATTAATATTCGTATATGAAAATAATTTTCCGAAAAGCAACTTTAATAAAGTGGCACATGTAAGAAATAAAGCTGGAGAGAGCGAATATTTTTGTGAAAATGCTAATTCAGTAAGGTTGAAAAAACCTGCAGAGGTTATCACGCTAAAAGAAATTCCGGAGGAATTGAAAGATACTCTGATACCTACTGGAGAATACATGACAAAACAATGCTTTTGGTTTAACAAGAAATATATGAAACAGCAGATTAAAGATTTTATAAAATCATACTAAAAAATAGAAAAGGATCTTTACAAGAATATAAAAATGGGTTATTATATTCAAGAACGATCGTTCGACAATAAAAAGAAGAGGTAAAAGAAGTGAAGAAAACAGTTTGCGAATTGTTCGCTGGAGTAGGTGGCTTTAGATGTGGGCTTAATAATATAAGAACAGCAGAAGATTATGGAAAAGAAGAAAAATGGGATACAGTTTGGTTTAGTCAGTGGGAGCCAGCAGAGAAAAGTACACAGTACGCACATGACTGTTATGTATATCGGTTTGGAACACGATTAGATAATAATGGTGACGATACCACGAATTATAATATTGAAGATGTAGATAAGACAACACTTCCTGACTTCAATTTGCTTGTCGGGGGATTCCCGTGCCAGGACTATTCTGTAGCTTCTTCATTAGCTACTTCCAAAGGACTCGAGGGGAAAAAAGGAATTTTATGGTGGTCAATACGTGAGACATTGGAAGCTAAAAAACCGGCATTTGTATTATTAGAGAATGTTGATAGATTATTGAAGTCTCCAGCAAAGCAAAGAGGAAGAGACTTCGGTGTGATTCTTGCATGTTTTCGAGATGAAGGATATACAGTGGAATGGCGTGTGATAAACGCTGCGGAATATGGATATCAGCAGAGACGTCGTAGAACATTTATTTTTGCCTATAAAAATAATACAAAATATGCAGACAGAATTTTGAAATCAGTGGGATATGCAGATGTATTAAAAGAAGAGAGTATGGAAAATGCAATCTTAAAAGAAGGTTTTTTTGCAGAAACATTTCCGGTAAATAAAGCAGAATCTACTAAGATAAAAATTAAAGAACTTCCGCTAGAAGTAGGTGAAGTATCTGAAACATTTCAATGTGCATTTGAAAATTCCGGAATAATGAAAGATGGAATAATATACACAATGAAGACTGTTCCAAATTATCATGGAAAGCAGATTACGCTTGGCGATGTTATGGAAACTGGACAAGTAGAAGAACAGTATTTTATCCCAGAAGAAAAATTATATTATACGGATCCAACGGTTACACACAGCGATGAAACGGAGCAGCGTCTTCCAAAGGAAGATAGACAGACCTGGCAGTATTTGAAAGGGGCAAAGAAATTGTTACGTACAAGTTCGACAGGTCATGAATATATTTTTTCAGAAGGAGCTATTTCTATGATCGATCAGGAGGATAAACCGGCACGTACAATGCTAACATCAGAAGGCGGATTTAGTAGAACAACTCATATTGTGAAAGATAAGATGACTGGAAGAGTGAGATTGCTTACTGCAACAGAAGCAGAACGAATCCAGGGATTTCCTACAGATCATACAAAGTATTGTCTGGTTAAAGGAGAGACAGTGGAAATGCCATTGAGAAAACGTAGATTTATGATGGGAAACGCATTGGTGGTTAATTTGGTGGAAGATATGGAGAAAACATTAGATAAGATTTTTGAGTTGGAACAATAAACAAAAGTATAATGTAGAGTGGTTGAAAGGATAAATATGGACGATATACAAAAACTAAAAGAAGTATTAATAAATGGAAACCCAATGCTATTTTTAGGAGCAGGATTCTCGTATGGAAGTAAAAATAGTTATGGATACATGGCAACAGGAAATGTTTTAAAGGATGAAATATATAATATTTTCGTAAAAGGTGCGATTAAAGATAGCTATGAAACGGAAGTGCAGCAATTTACTTTGCAAGAATTGTGTGGGTTTGTTAATGACCATCTTAAGAAAAAAGCTGAATTAAAAAGTTATTTGATTAAGAGATTTCAAGATGTTGAACCGGCAGCGTTTCATTACCTATTGTCTGAATATCCTTGGAAAAAGATTTATACGGTAAATATAGATGATTTGGTGGAACATATATGTCACAAAAATCATATAGATTTTGTAGTGCAAAACATATCAAAAGAAAAACCTGTTAAAGATGAACTGGAATATGTCAAGTTACATGGTTGTGTTAATGCACCAGATGAACCACTTATATTTAGCAAAACAGAGTATGATAATTTGATTAGTTCAAGATTGAATTTTAAGCATAATAATTTAATTTCAGATATTCAGAATGAAAACTTTATTTTTGTTGGAGCAAGTTTGGATGAACGAGATATCGATTATTATATAAGTCAATATGAAAATGCTGGACATTTTCGAAAAGGAAAGCTGTTTTTTATAGAACCTTACCCAAATTTAAAATTGCAGATGAGAGTTGAAAGATTGGAAGGAACTATTATCAAATGGACTACAGAAGAATTTTTGAAATTTGTTGAAAAAATTAATTTTAATCCAACAGAGTTAGAAAAACGAAAAATGCGTTTGATTTATTCTGGAATATATCCGTTAAAAGATATACTAAATGCTGTTCCGAGAGAAGAACCATATGAAAGTAAACTTTATGAAGGATACAATAGTAATTGGCATGATTTGAAAGAAGGATGGTTATTTGAGCCAAGTAGCGTATATGGAATATACGAAAAAATAAATCAAATTGATTTTTCTAAAAATAATAATTATTGTTTAGCATTATATGGAAATGCTTTTTGCGGAAAGGATTGCATTTTAAAACTTGTTGGCTCTTATTTAGAGAAGAAAGGTGTTGAAGTTTTAGAATTTAAAGGAAAGAAATTGGATATTCGTGTTCTGAGGGAATATATTAGTAATTCTACTAACGAAAATTATGCCCTATTGGTTGAGAATGCGAGTTATTATTATAAAGTAATAGAAAAAATCTTACAAATGAATACAGGGAAACATATATTGGTTGTGACAACTTCTAGAAATTATTATCATATGAAGAAAAAATATTATCTAGAAGGAAATCCATATGAAGAAATTAAGATTGAGGATTCAATAGATAAGATATCTGCTCAAAATATGTATATTAAATTAAAAGAAAAAGGATATTTGGGAAATATATCTACTATTGAATCAACTGGAATTCAAGAAATTATAAAGGAAAAAAATTATATAAATTTGTTTACAACAATAACTTATGGAAGCGGTTTCAAAAAAAGGTTAAAGAAAACCTCGAAAGAAGTATTAGAGTCGAATCCGGAAATTAAAAATTTATATATAGAATTAACCATATTTGATAAGGCAGATTTGTCGTATTATCCAAGCGAATTATTAACGGCTCGGTATTCTATAGATTTTGATATGTTTGTTCGAAAAAATTATAAGGAGTTATCGAGAGAGCAAGCATTGATTGTAGATTTCGTAAAATTGGATGAGCAAGGTGTTGGACTGAAAAATGTAATTTTAACAAATGAAGTGTGGGGAAGCTTATCAAGAAATGAAAAGAAACATGCAATAGTACATATATTAAAAGAAATTTCACCATATGTTGAAGAAAATGAAAATAATTATTGGAAAATAATTTTCGAGAGCATATTAAAAGAAGATTGTTTAGAAAGAAAATTTGGTATGAAATTAAAAGAAGTTCTTTCAATCTATTATCAATTAAAGGAGGAATTTTCAGAGATAAGTTATTATTGGCTGCAATTGGGGATTGCTGAACAAAAATGTAATGAATATAATAAAGCGTTGAATCATTTAAATATGGCACATGTTATTAGGCCTAAGGCATATCAAATTCAGCATGCGATTGGAAGGAATTATCTTAAATTTGCTAATTATTTAAGCGATTCGATGCAGGCGGAGGCATTGTTTAAACAAGGTGAAGAAATAATGTTAGAGTTGATAAATAGCTCCGAGTACTATAAGGAAAAGGCTAAAAATTATTCGATTCATTGTTATGTTTTGGAAAAAATACAATATATTAAAAGACACAAAAAACAAGTATCGAATAAGGAATTGCTACAGATTAAACAGTATATTGACATGATAAAAAATGATAAAGATGTGTATGTAGACAGTATGGTAGTACGATATATGAACTTGTTAAAGAAGTTGAATAAATTGGACATAGTAAGTATGAGACCTGATGATATATATTTTAAAGCGTTGGGTAAAAAAGATAATACAAATGATGTACAAGATGTATTGATAGAAAGCTATTAATTGAGAGTGATAACACCATGATAACAAAAGTTCCAAAAACCACACGGACACAGCGGGAAATCCGGATTTCTTCCCACAAATCACACAAAAAAGTACTATTCGTACACCGCAATACATCAGTCTGATATCGTGAAGGTGGACGTACAGTAGGATCAGGAAGAGTTGCTACAATCATCGAATAATTAAAAGATGAATAAATTTTGAGGGATTGCCGTAAGGCAGTCCCTTTTTTGCATGACAGGTTACCAGTTTGTATGATAAAATATTTTTGTATTTTAAGTAAGAGAGAAAAGGGATAACTACAAAATGTTAAAACAGTCTTACACATTTCAAAGTCCAATCGGTATCCTGACAATTTCAGAAGCAGATGGATATCTGACAAATCTTTTTTTAGAAACGGAAAATGTTATTTTGTTATCGGAGAAGCAATCCGAACATCGCTATCATCTGCATTCGGATGTTCTATATGAAACGTACTGCCAGATTCAGGAATATTTCGCGGGAGAGCGAAGGAATTTTACAATTCCAATCAAGGCAGAAGGGACAGCGTTTCAGAAGCGAGTATGGGAAGAGTTACGCAAAATCCCATATGGGGAAACGAGGAGTTATGCAGAGATTGCAGCAGGTATAGGAAATCCGAAAGCAGTCCGCGCAGTCGGACAGGCAAATAATCGAAATCCGATTTTGATCCTTGTTCCATGCCACCGTGTGATCCATAAGAATGGAGATATATCTGGATTTGGATGTGGGGATGATGTGAAGCGATATTTACTGGAACGGGAAGGGAGAAGAAACGAGAGATGGAAATGAGAGCAGATGGGATTATTTTTGATGTGGACGGTACGCTGTGGGATTCGACAGAGATCGTGGCAGGTGCATGGAATCAGGCGATCATAGAAGAGGGAATCACAGACGTTCATTTAACTGGAGAGATTTTAAAGGGATTATTCGGGAAGACGATGGATGTGATTGCGAGAAATATTCTTCCCGAGGCTACAGAAGAACAGAGGGAGCGCATTCTGGAGCGATGCTGTCGATATGAGCACGAGGCGCTGGCTGCCAGTGAAGAGGACATTACTTATCCACAGGTAATAGAAGTTATGCAAACATTGGCGGAGAGGTATCCTCTGTTTATTGTCAGCAACTGTCAGAGCGGTTACATTGAGTTATTCTTAGAGAAGACAGGGCTTGGCAAGTTTGTGACAGATATGGAATGCTTTGGGAACACAAAACGTCCAAAGGGAGAGAATATCAGAAGCGTTGCAGATAGAAATGGACTAGATTTTCCGGTCTATGTCGGAGATACGCTCGGGGACTATGAAGCGTGTGAGATTGCTAAGGTACCGATGATATTTGCGGGATATGGGTTCGGTGAGGCGCCGGATGCTGAGGCAGAAATAGGGAAGTTTCAGGAACTTCTTGAGATCTTTTAAGAGCAGTTTATATACTTTTTGCAAAAGGATCAAGGATATAAGAAAATGACTTTTGCAAAACAGGATATGATATGAGAAAAATATAGAGGCTTTTCGGTAAAAAAGTGTTATACTAAAAGGAGTATGACACTTTTTCTGTATTAGGAGAGATAGGAGCAAATGGATGACACAAAAGAATAATTTATTGAGAAATGCCTCTTTTTTGATGATTGCGGCATTAATTTCAAAAGTGATCGGGTTACTGTATAAAAGCCCGCTGTCGGAGATTGTTGGAGAAATTGGGATTGGTTATTATGGGCTTGCGCAGAATGCGTATCTGATTTTGCTGATGATCGCATCTTTCAGCATTCCTCAGGCAGTATCGAAAGTGATTGCGGAACGGCTGGCATTTAAGGAATATAAGAATGCGCAGAAGTTCTTCAGAGGTGCGCTGATCTATACAATGATCTTAAGTGGTGCAAGTGCGCTGTTTTGTCTATTTGGAGCAAAATACATGATTCCAAGTAATCAGCCGGGAGCGACTCTTGCACTTCAGGTATTAGCGCCGACGATTTTCTTGTCAGGGATCCTTGGAGTATACCGTGGATATTTTCAGGCGCATAGCAACATGCTTCCGACTTCTTTGTCCCAGATTATTGAGCAGATCCTCAATGCAGCAGTCAGCATCGGGGCGGCATGGCTTTTTATCCATTTCTTTTCCGATGGAACAAAAGAAGGAATTGCAAAATGGGGGGCAGCAGGAGGAACTGTTGGAACCGGAGCCGGCGTATTGATCGCGTTGCTTTTTATGGCAGCTGCCTATGAGGTCAACCGAAAACAGATCGCACGGCATGTGAGAGCAGATCAGACTGGGAAGGAAGATAGTTATCGAGAGATTTTCCGTGTTTTATTTCTGATTGTAACACCGATTATTTTCAGTTCGTTCATCTATAATATCAACGGTTATATAAACGGTGTCATGTATTCAGAACTGGCAGGCAGGCAAGGGGTAAACTCGGAGGTGGTGAGTACACTCTATGGTGAGTATTCGGTCTATTTTCTTACGATTATCAATATTCCTCTGACGCTTGCGGGAGCGGCGCCTACATCGATGATTCCGGAGGTGTCTGCACTGTATGCATAGCATAGGAGAAAGGCTGCCAGAAGGAAGATCGATGAGGCAACTCAGTTATCGATGTTTATTTCAATTCCGGCGGCTGTAGGGCTTGCAGTATTGGCTTATACGATCACAAGGCTGTTGTTTCCGAATACGAATGGAACCGCTGGCACTTTGCTGCTCATCGGCGCAGTAACGATTATTTTTAATACAAATTCAAATGTATCGAATGGTGTTCTGCAGGGAATCGGCAAGGCAAATCTGCCGATGTGGAATGCGGCGATCGCATTGGTCATCAATGTCGGGGTGCTTGTTGCGCTTCTTCAACTGACTTCACTTGGGATTTATGCAGTGCTGGTGGCAACGATTGTCTATTCAATTGTTATCTGTATTTTAAATGATATTTCAATGAAGAAGTACATTCATTATAAAAACCCATGGGGAACTGCCTATCTCTGTCCGCTTCTGGCATCTATTCCGATGGGAGTGGCAGCAGGTGGGATTTATTATCTTTTGGAGCTTGTTACCGGATCTAATCTGATCAGTCTTTTGTTTGCCATTGCCATCGGAGGAATGATTTATCTGAGTTTTTATACAACGATCATGACTAAGCTGAAAGCTGTGGAGAAAAGGTGGCGTATGGAGCAAAGATACAAAAGGGAACGGGCAAGAGAGAGGCGGTAGATGAAACAAAGTAAGATGTTCTGCATAGAATAATGATAAAGAAATTTATCGGGAGTAGAAACATGCCATATTCAATTATGTTAGATGCCGGGCACGGTGGACGTGACCCGGGAGCAGTATATAACGGTAGACAGGAGAAGGACGATACACTGAAGCTTACGTTAGCGATTGGGCAGATTTTACAGAATAACGGATTAGATGTAGAGTATACAAGGACAACAGATGTGTATGAGTCGCCGTATGAGAAGGCAATGGAGGCGAACAAAGCCGGAGTAAATTTTTTTGTGTCCATTCACCGGAATTCCTATCCGACTGCCAATGCAGTATCAGGGGTAGAGTCACTTGTCTATGACAAATCTGGGATTAAGTATGAGATGGCACAGAATATCAATGAGCAGCTAGAAGCGATTGGATTTGTGAATCTCGGGGTCAAGGCAAGACCGAATCTGATCGTGTTGCGCAGAACAAAAATGCCGGCAGTTCTTGTGGAAGTTGGGTTCATCAATTCAGACACAGATAATCAGCTGTTTGATGATAATTTTCAGGATATTGCAGAGGCGATCGCGTCAGGTATTCTTGATACCTTGGAGAGCAGCAGTGGCGGAACCGTGTCGGGAAGTGGTGGAACTGCCGGAGGAGCAGGAGGAAGATACCGTGTCCAGGTCGGAGCATTCCGGAATCAGGTATATGCAAATAACTTGTTAAGAGAGCTTCAGGAGCAGGAATATCCCGCAAGAATTGAAGACTCTAACGGGTTTTACCGTGTAGTGGTTGGAAGTTATCCGACCTTGCAGGAGGCAGCGCAGATGGAACAGCGGTTAAAATGGGCAGGATATCCAACGATTGTGATCCATTAAGCAGTGAAACTACATGGCAATAGAGCATAATGCTTTACAAAAGCAGGGAAAATAGGTAGAATAGGGAAATATACAAAGCAGAAAAGAGGATAAAAGTATGAGTGATAGATTAGAATTTCGGGAGAAACTAGGAGGAATTCTTCAGAAGGCTCAGGGAGCGCAGAATGTACTTTCGGTAAGAGAAGTAGAAGAATATTTTGCAGAGGACGGACTTTCCAGAGAACAGATGGAGTTGGTCTGTGACTATCTGCTGTCGCAGAAAGTAGCAGTCAAAGGCTATGTAAAACAGGGAGGAACTGTTACTGAGAAGACAGAAGAACAGGCAGAGGAGCACTATACAGAGGAAGAAAAGCGTTATCTCGCACGCTATATGGAAGAAATCAAAACAATAAAGGCAGAGGAAGCTGGCGAGCGACAAAAGTTATTTGCAGCATCGATAGAAGGAGATGCACTTGCAAGGGGAAGACTGATCGAACTGTATTTGGAGAAAGTTGTGGAAGCAGCGAAAGAGATGTATCACAAAGAAGTATTTCTCGGAGATCTGATCCAGGAGGGAAATGTAAGCCTGATGCTTGCACTGGACGAATTGGAATCCGTGGAGGAAGTGCATGGGAAGATTATGGAGGAAGTACGCGCGGGAATGCCGATGCTGAAAGAGGAGCAGACAGAAGTGAAGCGAAGAGACCATAAGCCTTTAGAGAAGTATACAGGTTTAGATGATAAAATCACGAAACTGAAAGAGGGAACAGGGAGAGGAGTAAAGAAAAAAGAAGTAACTGCAGATGCTTTGGATAAGCGTGTTCAAGATCGTGTTGATCTAATTAATAAAGCACAAAAGTTTCTTGGTGATTCAGTTGATTTCACTGGCAAATCTGATCGTGAAATTAAAGAATCAGTAATTGCCAAAACATCACCTGACTTTAACGGTGATGGAAAATCTGACGATTATATTGCAGCATACTTTGATTCAGCAGTTGCAAATGTGGAGAAAAAAGGATTTACAAATCCAGCAGCGTTCAACGATGCAAAAGATAAAGATAAAGAAGCAGCGGAAGAAATTGAAAAACAAAAAAATAACCGTTTGAACATGAACAAAAAGGAGGATAAATAACTATGACTATTCCTTATCCAGAAAAGTATATGAAGCCTGAACTTGGTATTGGGAAATTAGCTAATTATCAAGGTGTACAAGCAGATAGTCTTGTCGTTGGTGTTGGTGGTTTAGGTTTCGGTGTCGGCGTGCAAGTA
>ENA-OQKF01001175-OQKF01001175.1-human-gut-metagenome-genome-assembly--contig:-NODE-1175-length-12714-cov-3.187654_pt1 | contig 12714 bp, 8 predicted proteins | sample MGYA00242617_ERZ504784 | MGnify/ENA primary metagenome ERZ504784 (study PRJEB26092, sample SAMD00036364) | human gut metagenome | host: Homo sapiens | study: EMG produced TPA metagenomics assembly of... | reverse complement strand
GTGAACACCTGCCTGTCCAGCTGTTGGCACCTGTACCTTGTCTGTCAGTACTGCTGTTTCAGAAAATAAACTCATTGTGAGCATTCCTGCCATAAGCATTGCTTTGATTTTTCCTTATTTCATTGTTTTTCCTCCTTCATGTATCCTTGTATTTCATTTATAATAAAAAGCAATCTATTTTTTCTTCCTGTCTTCACTCTTGCCTGCCAACAGATTGTTTCCTATCTGAAATTGTTGCCGCCCATTTTATAAATTGCGGCGACGTATAATTGTCATAACATTTCCCTTTATCTTTGCAACGTCCACCGCTCCGTATATCCGACTGTCCCGGGCACTGTTTCTGTTGTCCCCCAGTAAGAACACCTGATTTTCTCCCACCGTGACCGGAAATGTTATTCCTTCTGTGTATGGAAGTGTTTCTGTATAAATATCATCTTCCTGTTGGATATAACCATTGACACTTAATCCTTCATTCGTAATATCCACTACATCACCGGCTCTCGCCACTACACGTCTGAGTTCCGTTTTTTTATCCTGCCGGAGCACTACCACGTCTCCAATCTGATAGTCTTTTTTCAGGCGATAATAAATCACCAGATCTCCTTCTTTCATAGCCGGGCTCATGGAAGCATCTGGATTACGGCAGATGCCAAATAGAAATGTAAACATAACTACTGCCAGAACTCCTATGATTAAAATCTTCAGTAGAAGATATCCGATATCCACAAGAAGCGGCACCGGTTGTCTTTCTTCTTGCATCTTAGAATCTTCTCCATCTGCGGCCTGCCACACGTTTCATTCTCTGGCAGATGATCACATAGATGGATCCTGCTGCCGCCATCAATGCTGCCATCAAAATTCCTCCGGCAACCCAGTTGCCTGTGTCTACGCCACTTGTCGGAATATCTTTTGCAGTATTTGTTACAGTAACACTTTGGTCACGATTCATTGTTCCTGTCTTCTGATCATACTGAACATCGTATCCTTTGGAGCTGTCACTTGTCTCCTGAACTTCATATGTTGCTTGCGCTGGGATTCCAACAATCTTTATAGTTTCATTATCCTTTAATGAAACGGTTGCTTTTCCATCTGTAAATCTGATTTTTTCACCATCATCTATATCAAATTCACCGCTTACATTTTCTCCATTTTTATCCTTTAATGTAATGTCGATATCAAATGCCTTCGTCCGGTCTGCGTAATCATTTGCTTTCGTCAAAATCTTTGTAACGGAAAGCACATATGTATTCGGAGTATATGTATTTTCAAACCAGATTTCAGAAGTCGTCTGGTCTTGAATACTGACAGTCCCCGAAGCCTCCGGACTATCTGTTCCATCTACCTTTGTACTTACGGTATATCCGTCTCTCTGCGAGGAATCTGCATCCTCACTTACGGTATAATTTCCAATTAGAACATTCTGTTCTACATATGTAGCTGTATAAGCCTGCTTGTCCTCGTTCCAGCTAAATCGATTCAGTGTAACAGTTTTCGGCGTGTAAGCATTTGGTCCTTCTATTTTTACATCAACGGAATAGTCAGTTGCCTCTTCCTGCGTCAATCCCTGAATTGTTTTTACAATCTTCAAATGTCCTGTATCCGGATTCGGCTGTGGAAGTTCTGATGTAAAATACACATTATCCAAATGGTTTCCAATCGTTCCTTTCAACTTCTCATCTGCACCAGAACTGGAATCATATGCGGTCGGTCCTGACACAAAGAAAAATCTGGTCAGATACTGTCCCTCTGGGACTTCATACGTTCCAGTATGCGTATACCATTTCTGATTATCATCTGTAATCTTCTGGACCGTTGCACCTTTATAAGTCTCATTTCCATTGTTTATAGCCCTAATAACCCTTTCAACATCTGCCTGATTGTTAATATTTTCTGCAAGTTTCGCCGGCATGATCAGGACATACATGGTATCTTTAGCTGTCTTATCTCCTCTTGCCCGATGAGCCAGTCCCCAATTCAATGTTGCACCCGGTGTCGTCAGCACATCCTGATATAAAGAACCGACTTCATTTGCATTCAGTTCTGCGAACTGTTCTCCATCGGCTGCCGCATCGACCTGATGATGCTTTTTAGACAAAGATTGATATGTTTCCCAAGACCCTTTTTTCTTCTTATTCGGTGAAGCATTGACAATTTCTATCTTGTTATCAGAAGCTGTTGTTTTCCATACAATTTCTTGCGTATCACTTGTTATATACGGCTGGTAATCGCTATGATTACTACAAACCGGCGTTTCAAAGCTTCCATTTTGAAGTACTGAATAATAAGAAACCTGAGTTGCTATTGACTCACCAGTTTTATTTCCCTGTTCATCATAAATTTCCACCTTGTAGTATTTTCTTGCCCCATTATCAAGTGCTACATTCAGACTTTTTCCATCTTCTGAAATGTTGTAGGAATCTCCGGTAATCTTACGGCTTACAACTTCTGTCCAGTTGCTTGTTCCGTTGTCACTTTTGAACCACTTATAACTGGCTGCAACGACGGATTCCGGAACATTCAATGTTCCCTGATCTTTGATATGATCCTCCAGTGAAAATGTTATAACTGCCACTGGCATAACATCTTCCTGTACACTTCCATCTGAGCTCTCACTCTCATCAGAAGCCGTTGCCCTTGTCCATGTCAGTGCAAATGCAGAAACACTCTCGACGTCATATTTTGCTGTGATTACATTTCCGTCTACACTTATTTTCCCATCTGCAGCATCAGCAACTTTTTTCATCTGAAGTCCTGTCTCAGTTTTTATGAGCTGTTGTACTGCAATAGTATTCAGATCAACTTCTTCTGCCAGTGTTTTGGCATCGATTTGAAGCTCAATAGCCACTTTTCCACCCGTCGGCTGACAGACTCCGTTTTCATCTTCAAATGACATATCAAAAGCTTGAAATCCATCATATGCTGTCTCACCATCTGTCAGTGCTGTCTCCACCTCTTTATAATGTTCTGCTGTCTCCCCTTCGGATTTCAACGCCGTCACTGAAAATGTTACGTCCGCTGGCAGTACCCCTTTTGTGGCACTCGCTTTTACTGTAATTCCTTTCATTTGTTTTTCAGGTGTGAATGTCATATTTTCTTCACCCTGATCACACTCTGTACTTGCTCCTGACGGAATCTTTGCCACTGTGTCTTCTTCAGCAAATGCCTGTATTCCAGACATTCCCAAAAGCATTGACAAAGTAAGCACCACTGCCAGTACACGCAATACTTTAGAATGTGCACGATATTTTCCCCTATTATTCATACTCTTCTCCTCCTTCTCTTTTTTAGGGAATGGTCTAAAACAGTTTCCCTGTCCTGACCTTATATACAAAAAGCCTTATCACTACAGAATCTATATTCCGTGGTAAATAAAGCAAACTCTAATACATATAAAAATTTTTAACACTAATAATGTTACCCTTGTATTTAGTAAATGTCAATATATTTACATGAAAATACATCACTTAAATACTGTTAAAATTCCCCCTAATATAAATTGAAGCATGAAAAATAATCCCTGTCTGTGATGTGACAAACAGAAAGAGGGACTTTTCATGCTTTTTATCTCAGTCGAGAGGACTCCTGGAAGAGTGGAATGTAATAATATTACCACGGAATATAGATTCTGTGGTCTTTTTGTTTTTCTGATCCATTTCTATTAACTTGTACGGGAAATTTCATTTTCTCCAGTATTTTTTCATAAGTATCTATCGTCTACGCCACGTATATTCCGGTCGTTTCGATGCTGCTGTGTCCAAGTACATCTGCCAGACGTGCCAGATTCTGCTCCGTATGATAAAAAATCCTCGCAAATAAATGTCTCATATTGTGCGGAAATACTTTTTCCTTTTCCACACCTGCTTTTTCACATAATTTCTTCATTTCATGATAAATATTAGAACGATCTACCGCTTTCCCATTCCGTGTCCGGAATATATATCCGGATTCGATTTTATTTTTTTTACAATATTCTAATATATTTTTTCGGAGTTCATTTTGAAATTTTACAGACCTCGTTTTTCCTTTCAACGATATCTCAGCTTCACCTTGTTCCACGGATTCAACTGTAATAAATGGCAATTCACTGATCCTTATTCCCGTGCTTACAAGTACTTGCAAAAGCATATATAATCTCTGACTGCTCTTTTTCTGTGCCACCGTAAGAAGTCTTGAAAATTCTTCCGAAGATAGTTGCCTTTTCTCTGAGATAAATGCTTTTTTCTGAATCTTAAGGAAATGCATTTTTAATTCTGGTCTTTTGCTCCATGCAAAATATGCATTAATCGCTGAAATCTTAACATTTACTGAACGCACATTATAGTGTTCCTTTTCCAGATTCCTATATTACACGAAAAGTTGTTTTTCCGGTACCCTCCCATCAAGAAATTCCATGAATTTTCTCACTTCCTGGCAATATCTTTGAATTGTGTTATCTGAGTGTTCCGTTTCATAAAGACTCTCTCCAAATTCTGTAATTTGTTTTTCTGTAATTATCTGAATTTTACTCTCCTCACATTTTCGCTGTTCTTCTTCCATTTGATTTCAAATTTTCCGTGCAACTGAATCTGTAAATTTCTCCATAATTTTCCCCATAATTATTTACCTCCCGTATGATAGTTTTGAATTTATTATTTTCAGGATTATAATTTTCCATGCCAAATTCCAGAAGCTTTATACTCCATTTTATCGTAGCGCAAATATCCAAAAAAGAGAATGTACCTGATATAGCACATTCTCTTACAGTTTATATATTCAATTACCGATTCATCTCACTATGATATCCGACTGTCTCGTGATCATGGATAATATTCTCTATCTCCTCACGATCCAATGACGGCATATCACCTGGGATAGTATTCTTGGCTGCACTGCTGGCATTTCCATAGCGAAGAGCACTTGCACACCCTCCGTCTTCTCTCAAAAGTCCATACAGAACTCCGGAACAATAAGCATCTCCGCTTCCGATACGATCTACAACTTCGATATTCTCGTATGGTTTCTCTTCATAGAATTTCTTCGCTTTTGCGTTGTAAATTACAGAAGTAAAGTTATGTATCTTTGGACTTAATACAGTACGCTGGGTGGATGCGATGACGGAGATTGGATATTCAGCTGCAAAGCTTTCCATGATCTCTTTTACATTGCCTTCTTTTCCAAATGTCAGTCTTGCAGTGTCTTCGGAGCAGAAGAAAATGTCTACATAAGGAAGGATTCCTTCAATACATTTTCTTGCTTCTTCTCCTGACCAGAGATTCAGGCGGAAGTTCACGTCAAATGAAATGAGTGCGCCTTTTTCTTTAAATCTCTTAATCATCTCTACTCCGGTCTTCCGACACTCTTCACTGAGCGCCAGAGTAATTCCGGAGGTATGAAAGCATCTGGTCGATTCATATATACTGTCATCAAATTCATCGATGTCAATTCTGGTCATGGACGAATGCTGTCTGTCATAGACCACGCCCGGTTTTCTCGGGTATGCTCCGTTCTCGTAGTAATACACGCCCAATCTTGCATCTTTTCCTGTATCGTATACCAGGTAATCATCACTGACTCCACAGAATCGGATCTTATTCTTTGCGAACATACCGATACTACTGTCCGGAATTCTTGATATGATACCGGATCTCAGACCAAGAAGAGATACGCCGGAAGCTACGTTAAGTTCTGCACCGCCAACCTGCTTCTGAAATGTCTCTCCACGTACGATACGCTCATTGTCCGGTGGGGACAGACGAAGCAGAATCTCTCCTAATGTCAGCAGATCAAATGCTTTTTTCTTCATAAGACTAGCCTCTTACTTCTTTTACAATCTCTACAGCTTCTTTTGTCATTGCCTCAATCTTGTCGAACTCTCCAGCCTCTACAAGACTTCCTTTTACCATCCAGCTTCCGCCACATGCAAGAATCTTGTCATATGCAAGATATTCTTTTACATTTGTCGCATTGACTCCACCTGTAGGCATGAATTTCAGTCCTGTGTATGGAGCTGCCATAGCTTTGATCATCTTCAGTCCGCCTGCTGGCTCTGCCGGGAAGAATTTTACAACTTCAAGACCATTCTCGATTGCCTGCTCAGCCTCGCTTGGAGTGCAGATTCCTGGTGTGATCGGAATATTCTTCTCTACACAGTATTTTACAATCTTAGGATTCAGTCCTGGGCTTACGATAAATTTTGCTCCTGCTGCTACAGCACGGTCTACCTGCTCTGTTGTCAGAACTGTTCCAGCTCCAACAAGCATCTCTGGATATTTCTCAGACATGATACGGATTGACTCCTCTGCTGCATCTGTACGGAAAGTAACCTCTGCACATGGAAGTCCTCCATTGCAAAGAGCTTTTGCAAGTGGCTCTGCGTCCTTTGCATCATTTAATACAACGACTGGTACAATACCAATTTTCTGAATCTTCTCTAATACTTCATTCATGATCTTCTTCTCCTTCTTCTTTTTCAGTTTCATTATGCGAAACCTATTTTCATATTATGGAATCTCTTAATTCTGATTATACTCAAAGGACGTATAATGTCAAGAGTATTTCAAGTTTTCTAACTACCTTTCTGACTACCTCTATATTATAATTCGAAGCTTATGTAAAAACAACCTGTTCTCACTTGCAGTTCTACATTATACCTACAGAACCTGCCACTGGCAGCTTCCTCCGGACACACGGCAACAAAAAGGACGCATGAAAAACTTCCGTTTTTTCACACGCCCCTTCTCTTATCCATCATTTTCTTTATGATGTCGGGTGCAAAAGCCCCCAACTATGATACACACAGACTGCCTATCTTTCTTATGCATTTTTTTATGCATTTTTCTACATATTTTTCTTATGCTCCGTATGCAGAAGCATGTGAGCTTTGTGAGACATCGGTGCCTCAAAGTACTCTTTGTACATCTGAATGATATCTGGATTCTCATGAGAGAATCTAAGGTTCGCATTGCGATCCAGATAATACAGGTTCTTTCCACGTTCAAATGCGCGCTCTTCGCCGTCGTGGATCGGCTGTCCACCACCACCGACGCATCCTCCCGGACATGCCATAACTTCTACAAAGTCATAGTGCACTTCACCGGATTCGATCTTGCGAATCAATTCTCTTGTATTTCCAAGTCCGCTGACTACTGCAGTTCTCACTGTAATCTCATTAATCTGGAAATTTGCTTCCTGAACGCCGTCATTTTCATTGAATCCCTGGCTTCTGACTGCTGTAAATGCCTCTGCCGGCGGATTCTCACCTTTGATGATATAGTAAGCAGACCGAAGTGCCGCCTCCATAACTCCACCGGTTGCACCGAAGATGACTCCGGCTCCGGTTCCCTCATGCATCGGGCGGTCACTCTCAACATCCACCAGTGTCTGTGGGCTGATATGTGCAGAACGGATCATTCGGATCAGCTCACGTGTGGTGATAACTGCATCAATATCATGTCCTGCATACTCTTCATAATAAAGATCCATCTCACGCTCTGCCTTCTTAGCCACACATGGCATAACAGATACAGTATAGATCTTCTCCGGACTTACGCCCAGCTTCTCTGCAAAATATGTCTTCATAACTGCACCGAACATCTGCTGTGGTGATTTTGCGGAAGACAGATATTTTACCAGGTGTGGGAACTGACTCTTAATAAAGCGCACCCATCCCGGACAGCAGGAAGTGAACATCGGGCGGTCTTTTAATTCACCACTTGTAAATCTCTTTACGAATTCATTTCCCTCTTCCATAATCGTAAGATCCGCAGAAAATGTTGTATCAAATACATAATTTATGCCCATTCTCTTGAGGGCATCTATGATTTTTCCAACTGTTGCATCTTCCGGTGCCAGTCCGAGTTCCTCTCCCCATGCTGCGCGGACAGCAGGTGCTACCTGAGCAACCACGATCTTATCCGGATCTTCAATTGCTTTCCATACTTCATTCGTATCACTTCTCTCGCGCAGTGCTCCGACAGGACAATGTGTAATGCACTGACCACAAAGTGCACAATCTGCCTCTCGGATAGAATTATGACCTGACACATTAACTGTTGTGTGATAACCGGTTCCTTCTACATCCCAGACACCAAGCCCCTGAACCTTGTCACACACCTGCACGCAACGCATACATTTGATACATTTTGCAGAATCACGAATCAGTGGAAATGTTTTATCCCATGACTGGTGTTCCAGATACTGATGAAATGGAAGTTCTATAATATCCAGATCATTTGCAATTTTCTGAAGACTGCAGTTGCCGCTTCTCATACAAGTTACACACTGACAGTCGTGCTCAGAAAGAATCAGTTCTACTGTTGTACGTCTGTCCTTTCTGACTTTCGGACTATTTGTATAAATGACCATACCTTCCTCGCAAATATTATTGCAGGCGGTGATCAGTCTGTCTTTTCCTTCCAGCTCTACCACACACACGCGACAGGCGCCTATTTCATTGATGCCTTTGAGATAACAAAGACTCGGAATCTGAATACCAACGGATCTGGCAGCTTCCATAATTGTGGTATTCTCTTCTACTGATATCTGTCTTCCATCTATTGTAAGATTTACCATAATTTTTCTCTGCCTCCTTTAAATATTCCATATCCGAAATGATCGCAGCGCAGACAGCGACAGGCTTCCTGTTTTGCTTCTTTTTCGGTCATGCAGTTCTCCACTCCTTCAAAATCACACACTCTCTCACATGCCTCGCGCTCTGTAAGTTCTGCACGTCCGCAAGGTACTCTGTCATGAAGGCTTGCTTTCGGAATCTCTACATCACAAGAAATCTCATGATGATATCCAAGATATTCATCAATGTTGGCAGCTACAACTTTTGCTGCTGCAATCGCTTTGATTACAGTAGCCGGACCACTTGCACAGTCTCCTCCTGCAAATACACCTGGCATATCCAGGAAATCTCCTCCTGCAGTTGTCACGATCTTACCACGCTCTACCGGAATTCCTGCTTCTGCGAAATGTTCTGTCTCAATATTCTGACCAATTGCCACAACAAGGATATCACATGGAATATACTGATCTGGTTCTCCTGTTGCTTTTACACTTGCACGTCCGCCTTTGATCTCGCTGATCATCTGCGGTGTAACGTACATTCCTTTAATGTGATGATTTTCATCAATATCCAGAGATGCCGGGGCCTTCAGAGTCTGTACTTCAATTCCCTCTGCAATTGCTCCTTCAATCTCTGCCGGAAGAGCTGTCATATCTGCAACTCTTCTTCTATATACAATGCTGACTTTCTTAGCACCCAGTCTTTTGGCTGTACGGACTGCATCCATAGATACATTACCACCACCGACAACTGCGACTTCTTTTCCAGTCAGGTCAAGTGCTTCGTCTTTTCCTACATCTCTTAAGAACTGTACTGCTGAGATGACTCCGTCTGCATCTTCGCCTTCCAGTCCAAGTTTCTTATCTGTACTTGCTCCAATTGTGATCAGAACAGCATCGTACTCACTGCGAAGCTGCTGGATTGTAATATCTTCACCAATCTTAAGACCGTATTTTACTTCTACTCCTGTCTTTAAGATTGCATTGATATCCTCGTCCAGACGATTTTTCGGAAGTCTGTAGTTTGGAATACCATAGCGGAGCATACCTCCAAGCTTTGGAAGCATCTCATATACCGTTGTCTGATGTCCCATAAGCTGCAGATAATAAGCTGCACTAAGTCCTCCCGGGCCTCCTCCTAATACAGCAATTTTCTTACCTGTGCTTGGTGCACATTTTGGCGGCTCTACTTCCCCTGCAAAGTCTGCTGCCACTCGTTTCAGACCACGGATATTAATAGAATCATCAATCATGTTACGACGGCATCTTGCCTCACATGGATGCTCACAGATAAATCCACATGTTGTCGGGAATGGATTATCCTTCCGAATCAGACGGATTGCATCTGCATAGCGTCCTTCCCCAACTAACGCTACATATCCCGGAATATCAACATGTGCAGGACATAAGGATACACATGGTACCGGCTGATTATATGTACAGGTACAGCGTCCGTTCTTGATATGCTCGATATAATCATCGCGATATCCGATCAGTCCCTTATATACCATATGCGCTGCTTCATATCCAATCGCACAGTCGGCAGACTCCATAATAGACTTTGCTGTCTGCTCCATAGTATCAAGTGTCTCCATTGTTGCGTTGCCGTTCAGTACCTTTCTGATCAGGTGATTCAACTGACCAAGACCGACACGGCAAGGTACACATTTTCCACAAGTCTGAGCATGGCATAACTCCAAAAATGCACGAGACAAGTCTACTGGACATAATCCCGGTGGGCTTGATTCGATTCTGCGCTCAAGATCCTTGTAGAGCTGCTCCATAACAAGGTCTGCCCTGCTAGGAGTATCGATCGTTAATCTACTCATTTTTTATTCCTTCCCTCTCTACCGATTGCTTTTAGAATAAGTAACGGTCATATTGTAACATTTGGATAATTTTTTGTAAATACTTTTATCCAAATTAGTCACAATGCTATTTTTTTATCAATATCAGCGTCTTTTCTATAGTTTCTTTTTATAAACGTCCTTATATTTTCTAAATATAATTTAGTTAGTTTCATTTAAAATCCGTCCCAATTTTATCAATCCTGTGAAACATATATCTTTCCTTGTGGTTTTAAATTTCAAATGCTATAATTAACCGAAAGAAACGCCTATAAGCGCGCTTGTTTATAGATAAATACAACACGAGGTGATACAGATGAACACAGGCTGCCTGATACTGGCAGGAGGAAAAAGCCGTCGGATGGGATATCGAAAATCCTCTCTGAGACTGAATGGAACAACATTTCTCGACAAACTGATTTTTGAACTACGCGATTTTCCTGAGATTCTGGTTTCAGTCGATGATGCCGCCCGGCATCCGGAAATCCCTTATTCAATGATTGATGACCGCTATTCAGATTGCGGTCCAATGAGCGGACTTTACAGTGCCTTATCTGTCTGCGAGTCGGATGCGCTGCTCGTTCTTCCCTGTGACGTTCCTCTTTTTTCCGGAACACTGGCACATCACCTTCAGGAAGTCATGGAACATTCTGATACTGATGCACTTATCTGTGTCACGGCAGATGAACGGATCCACCCCCTGTGTGGTATTTATCGCAAAAGCTGCACCCCTGTACTAAAGAGGTGCTTAGATAACGGAAATCTTCGGATCATGGATGCTTTGAACAACTTAAAGGTTCATTTTTATCACGTAGAAGAAGATTCCTGGCAGCTACAGAACATCAATACACCAGAGGAATACCAAAAGCTAACTGCAAAAAGCTGCCTGGCCATTTCCGGATTTAAAAACTCCGGAAAAACCACTTTAATGGAACGATTGATCCCAGAGCTGATCCACCGGGGGCTTAAGGTCGCCACAGTCAAACATGACGGACATTCTTTCGAACCTGATTCTCCCGGAACAGACAGTTATCGGTTCTGGCAGGCAGGCGTAAGTGCTTCCATCGTCTATGATAACGACAAATATTCCGTTGTAAAACGGGAACCTTTACAGGGATCTGCAATTGCGGAGCTTGTCGGTGATGCTGATCTTGTTCTTTTAGAAGGCTTCAAATGGAGCGATTATCCAAAGCTTATATTATTGACTGGAAGTGATGAACAAAATAACAGCTTACTCGCTTCTGCTTCTAATTGTATCTCCTACATCACTGCTGATTTTTCAACCGAACAGTTGATACAAGATACACCCGTTTATTGTCGGGATAATATCGAAGCTATCGCTGACTGTATATTACAGCATTATCATAACGGAGATTTAAAACATTTATAAATAATCGATACATTTATATAAGGAAAATATACATATGAACATTCAGACTTTAAAAGAAGCATCTGACTGTCTCCTGAATCTGGCAAAACCAGAAACTCAGCCGATAGAACACATTTTACTACAAGATGCTTTTGAACGAATTCTTGCAGAAGATATTACAGCTAAAATTCCTGTGCCTTCTTTTGCCAAAAGCGCATATGATGGATATGCACTTCGTCAGGCTGACACAGCCGCTGCTTCACCGGAACATCCTGTGACTTTAGACGTTACCGAGGTAATTCCTGCCGGAAGTGTTCCAACCTGTCCAATCACAGAAGGAAAAGCTGCACGGATCATGACCGGCGCACCGGTTCCGGAAGGTGCCGATGCCATTATCATGCATGAGCGCACTTCCTTTACTGAGAATACCGTTACCTTAACAGCGCCCGTTACCTCCGCAAACATCATTCCACCTGGGGAAGATGTTGCAGCCGGAACTTTGCTTGTTCCAAAAGGCAAAATACTTACCGCTTCTGACCTGGCACTGATTGCCGGACAGGGGATTGCTGAAATTGGGATCTATAAAAAGCTCTCCATCGGGCTTATCAGTACCGGAAGCGAACTTTTGAATACGGGTTCTCCTTTAGAATACGGTAAGATTTATAACACGAATCCATATCTTTTAGGCGGTTACATTCAAAAACATCATATGACTGCCAACTACCTTAACACGGTCAGTGATGATCTGGATTCCCTGTGTCGGGCTGTACTTGAAGCCCTCAAGACCAATGATATCGTAATCACGACAGGCGGTGTATCTGCCGGTGATTTCGACTATATGCCGGAAGTGATACGTCGTATTGGGGGCGACCTTCTCTTCCACCGGTTAAAATTCAAACCGGGCGGTGCAATGCTTGGAGCATTTAAAGACGGAAAAGTCATTCTGGGCTT
>ENA-OQKF01001166-OQKF01001166.1-human-gut-metagenome-genome-assembly--contig:-NODE-1166-length-12785-cov-2.477485_pt1 | contig 12785 bp, 10 predicted proteins | sample MGYA00242617_ERZ504784 | MGnify/ENA primary metagenome ERZ504784 (study PRJEB26092, sample SAMD00036364) | human gut metagenome | host: Homo sapiens | study: EMG produced TPA metagenomics assembly of... | reverse complement strand
CGGAAAACGCATCGGCAGGAAATAATTTTGCAAGATGGATTCCACAATTTACCGCTGCCTGAACTTCAGACGGTGTCAGCACTCCGGGTAAAACTTCTATCTTCTTTTCCAATGCATATCGAACAATCTGCTCATCAAATCCGGGAGTCAGAATATACGGCACTCCCATATCTGAAAGTACATCAATTTCCTCTTTTTTCTTAACTGTTCCTGCACCGATATAAACATCCCGACCTTCAAAATACTTTCTGCTTGTTCGGATACACTTCATGCCGTTTTCTCCGTCACTTAGCGAAATCTCAAACCATCTGATCCCTTCTTCCACAAGGCCTTCTATGATCGAAATAATTTCTTTTTCTTCCACTTCCCGAATAATCGAGACAAGTCTTGCACTTTCTAACATCATTTTCTCCCTAATAAACTGCCAGCCATCGCTTTGGATTTTCAACAAAAATTTTATGAATCACGTCCTCATCCACCCCTTCGTCCAGAAGTCTTGGAATAAATTTTGTCTTGATATATCGAAATCCCGGACCTCCTCCGTATCCTTCCAGATAAGAGGCTCTCCCCATATCTCCCGAAATAAGAAGCTGATCAGCATATCCGTGAGATATCAATGACTTAATTAATGCAACTCTGATACTGTCAGGATAGTATTTTACCTTTCCCGGTCCATCAAATTGAATATAGATTCCCCGGTCAGCAAGTTTTAACAAATAATATTCATCCGGATTTCGATCTAAATGCCCTAAAGCAACAGTGGAAAAATCTACATTTTCCCGAGCAAGAATATCTAACAATTCCATTCCCATTGTTCCTGCTTCTGTATGTCCCCAGATCGGCGCTCCACACCTTTTCTGCGCCTGTGCCGCAGCAACTGCCGTCTTTTCTTCAAGTGGATGGATCATATTGTAATATGTTCCTATTTTTATGAATCCTGCTCTGATTCCGTCTCTCCCTTCCAAAATATCGTCTGCGAGAATATCGGAAATTTCTTCTGTACTTTTTTCTTCTACCCAATTCGGATAGTAAATATGTTTGTTAAATCCGGTCGTTGCAATGACATGAACTCCTGTCTCTTCAGACATTTTTTTTAAAAGAGACAGATTGCGCCCATAATCTAACGTAGACGCCTCTACTAATGTCTGTCCGCCTACAGACTTAAACAGCTTTAATTCTGCTACGCTGCCTTCATAATCGCTCACTTCCAAATCCCTGTCTTTCTGACATGTCGGCGGAACTGCATACAAATGTTCATGTGGGTATGTAAATCCCATCTCCTCTGCCTGAATATCTCCGCAAACTGTTCTTGCAAATTTCATTCTCATACCGCCTTTCTTCATTTTTCCGCTTTTCTTTTAAACTCCTGCAATCATTCCTATTAAACGCATAAATACACTTACCAGAATTGCATCTGTTGATGCAAACCACAGACCTTCCACTCCATATCCTGTCACATCAATTAACGGGTATGCCAACGCAACTATCAACGTAAATAAAAATCCTAACAGAAATGAAGCAACGACGCATCCTCTTTTTCCTCCTAATTTATCTCCAAATACTCCGGCAGCGCCTCCCATGAAAAACAATCCGATCACTCCCGGTAATACGACAACTTTCAACTGAGTTGAAATCAAAGTTGCAAGAATCCCGCCTACCATCGCGCAGAGGAAACCGACTGTTGTAGCAACCGGACCGCTTGCATAAAAGATCGGAACATCTAAAGCAGGTCTTGCACCGGGGATAAGCTTCTCGCTGATTCCTTTAAACGCCGGGATAATCTCACCCAGAAACATTCTGACACCTTGAAGAAGTACGAGTACTCCCGCTACAAATGTCATTGCCTGAATAACAGCATATACTATTATATTTTGTCCTCCCGCCAATTCTGAAACAACCTCTGTTCCTGCCATCAAAGCCGTGAAAATATAAACTACTATCATGACGATACTCATAAGAATCGACATATCTTTTAAAAAGTCCAGTTTATTCGATACTTTCACTTTTTCCCATGTATCTGTTTCTTCATCACGATTTTTCTTTCTGACCAGCCGACCTACAAATCCACTAAAAACAATCAGGGAACTTCCCCAAAATCCAAATGCAACTTCATCCGTCTTTAAAATTTTCCTTGTATAAGGCGGAGCGATTGCAGGAAATACGACCATACAAATTCCCTGGACAACAGAACCTATGGCAACTGCCATCCATCCGTTAATCCCCATCTGATCCAACACGATCGCCATAGTTCCCGCAAACGAAAACATCATATGCCCTGTCAGAAAAATGTACTTAAACGGAGTAATTCTCGCCAGAATAATATTAATCACAAACGATAAAAGCATAATCATAGGCGTTTCAAATCCAAGCACTGTCTGAACTGCCGCTACTAATGCGTTATCTTCCGGAACAACACCTGACATTCCAAATGCTGCATTGAACATTGTGCTAAACGGTGTCAGCGCAGATGCGATCAAACTTGATCCGGCGCTCAAGATAAGAAAACCCAACATTGTTTTCATCGTTCCCTGAATCACGGTTGACGGTCTGTTTTTCATTGCAATAAGACCGATCATCGCCACTAATCCTAATACAACTGTAGGCTCACTTAAAAATTTAACAAAAAAATTCACCATAATATACCGCCTCCTTACTTATTCAAATATGGTCTGATCTTTTCTTCGATTTCCGCTTTATCTAAGAGATTTGTAATTGCCAACACCGGAACATCTGCTTCGATCTGTTTTGCAATCTCTGACGATGCCACAATCAAATCGCAGCTTTTTCCTTTATAAGAACCTAGATCTGTTGCCTCACCTTCTACTGTAATCCCATACTTTCTTCCACTTTCTTTCACTGACATCAACAACATAAGACTTGTTCCAAACCCCATTCCGCACACTGTTACAACTTTCATCTTCTCGCCTCCTTTTCCATTAATTTTTCCAGTTCCTCATATGTATTCAAGGCTGCCAGTTTTTCAATCATCCGTTCACCTGCCAGCAAAGAACTCAAATCCTGCAAAAGCTCAATATGCCCATCATCTGACACCCCTCCGAGCGCGAACACAACCCAAACAGGATCATTACACGGATGATGAAAACAAACCGGTGCTTTTAACTTCACAAAGCTAATACACGGTTCTTTTACATTTCCGCCCGGTCTTGCGTGCGGCAATGCCAATCCCGGAGCCATTACCATGTACGGTCCGAACCTTTGATAAGAATCGATCATTTCTTTTACATAACCTGCTTTTGCTTTTTTATTTTCTACAAGAATATTCCCACAATATTCGATCACTTCTTCCGGTGTAGACAAAAGCGGCGGATCTAACCGTACCATTTCTTCCGTCAGCATCTTTTTCAATCTATTTGCCATAATACACCTCCATACAGCGTTCTATCTCTTCCGCCGATTTACAGGACAACAATCTGTTCTTATCTTCTAAGTTCAAAAAGAGATGAAATATATATTCTAATTCTTCTTTCATACGCTCATCTCCCCGCTGAAAACATCCCATAACAACTAACTTTACCGATGTTCTCCCCCAAATAATCGGTTCTTTCAATAATGCAAACACAAGAAAGCTGCTTCCTTCGATCAAACCGTGAGGCATTGCGATTCCTTCCACTATTTCTGTTGATACCAAATTTTCGCGTCCTACAATTCCCTCTGCTTCTTGTTCCGTAATAAATCTTTTTTCTCTGCATAAGTCACATAAATAATTCAACAGCTCGATTTTTTCCATATATTGATCAATATACAAATACATTTTTGAGACGCTCTCATATCTCCACTTCCGGTGACGCGCTAAATTTCCGACAAGCTGTTCCAATGCAATCTGTTCTTTAATATCCAACATCGGCAACAGCCTCACCCACGGTTTTCCCATAATTTCAGGCTCTTCTACCGGAAATGTCGTAATAAAAAAGTCTGCTTCTTCCGCTTTTTTTCCCGCCTCTTCCAAAAGGCCTGTTCCTATTACTTCGAGATGTGGATATTTATTATGCAGTCTGCTTTCCAATAATTTTGCCGATCCGATTCCGCTTCCATAAATAATCGCACATTTCCACTTTTTCGACTTTAGACTTCTCTCCAAATAAGATGCAAAATGCATGCCCAAAAAACTGATTTCATATTTACTTAATGAAAGCTTCGTCCATACCGAAATTTCTTCTGCCACTTCCATCGCATAGTAATACGCTGTCGGATAACTTTCCAAGACATCATTGTAAAACAGATTTTCTGTTTCCATCCCTAAAAGATATCTGCTGAAATTCGATGCCAGATGAAGCACCAGTCCGTTTACTAAAATATCGTCCTGAAACAGATCTACCTTGTAATCATTTTTAATCCTCTGAAATGCTCTTTCTGTCATATCTTGATAGAATTGAAGATTTTTTTCATTAATGCTGTCTACATATCCGTTTTGCCAAAAAGCCTGCCTGTAAACAAGAGCAAGATAAATATTTTCTATTTCCTCATCAGATTTCGGACACACTGATGTTTCAATTCTCTTTTGTATGTTACGAACAACTTCCATATCATGATTTAAATGAACTGTCTGACTGATATTTGCAAAATAGTCAGTTTTAATCGTCTTTCCTATCGCAATCCTTTGCTTTTGTATCAGTAAGTATTTCAAAAAGAACAGTTCATTTTCTTTCCTTTTATGCACTGATTTTTGCGCAAGCTCCGCATCAATCTCACTTCTCACTTTTGCCAGCATTTCTCTTGGAACACGAAAAATCTTCTCCGTTTCTTCTAATGACTTTTTCTTCAGCAATTTATACAAATAGTTTCGTATATAAACTTCACTGCCTCCTATAAAAAAACCTACATACGGTTTGTTTAAGAGTCTGAGCCCTTCTCTTTCCAGCTTTTTCTCTACTTTTTCTATAATTCTGGACATACCTGATCTGCTATAATGCAAAAGTTCCGCAAGATCATCCAACTTACATGTCCGCTCGAAAAACAATTTAAAAATTACTTTCGTCACTTCCACATCTTCTTCAACCGCCAACGCATCCCTGAATTTTTCTTCTTCAATAATCTCTAACCGATACCCTCTTCCTTTTACGGTATGAATAAAAAATCCATATTTTAAAGATTGTTCTTTTAATTCTTTCATATATCGGATTACTGTCCGCTGACTAATTCCAGCCAACTCCCCAAGTTCTTGTGAATTCAAAAATTCTTTTGAGGATTCCAACAGAGCCTCTAATAACTGCTTGTATTTTTCCTGCATCTTCAAGCTCTTGTCCTCCTTCCATACCTTTTCGCTGTTGTTACACTAATTATAATAATATCCATTTATGAAGTCGATATGTATTTATGGCAGTTGATACATGCCAATTTCCCATCCTCTTTCCTGCTCGACATTGATTTTGCATTGTGATCAGCCAATGACATTTGCAATATAAAAGAGAGTTAGGGCGCCTTCCTCAAGGAAGGCGCCCTAACTCTCTTTTTTGTTTTAACAGCTATAATTATTTTCTGATCTGACCGTTTCCAAATATAATATATTTTGTTGTAGTCAGCGCCTCGAGTCCCATAGGTCCTCTCGCATGAAGCTTCTGTGTGCTGATACCGATCTCAGCCCCGAAACCAAACTCAAAACCGTCTGTAAAACGTGTAGATGCATTCACATATACAGCGGCCGCATCGATCCCATCCTGAAACTTCAACGCATGATTATAATCATTTGTGATGATCGATTCAGAATGTCCTGTATTATATTTATTAATATGACTGATCGCTTCATCAATCGAATCCACTGTCTTGACCGAAATAATCGCATCGAGATATTCCGTTCCCCAATCATCTTGCGAAGCCGCTTTGATCTCAGGACATATTTCACGAACTCTTTCATCTCCACGGATCTCGATCCCGTGTTCACTCAGCTTTTTAACGATAGGCAGCAGCGCCTTTTCCAACATACCGCTGTGAATTACAAGCGATTCACATGCGTTGCAGACTCCCATCCTCTGTGTCTTTGCATTTTCGATAATATCTGCCGCCATACTGATATCTGCCGTCTCATCCACATACACATGACAGTTTCCCGTTCCTGTTTCAATAACAGGAACCGTACTGTTTGCCACAACATTTGCGATCAAACCTGCGCCTCCTCTCGGGATAAGCACATCGATCAAACCGTGCATCTTCATCATTTCATTCACAACTTCCCGGCTTGTATCCTCAACAAGAAGAACAAGATCCTGACAAAGTTTTTCTTTGCGCAATCCTGCTTTGATCACGCGCACGATTGCCTGATTTGAATAGATCGCATCGCTTCCGCCACGCAGGATCACTGCATTTCCGGTCTTAAAACAAAGGCCAAAAGCATCTGCTGTCACATTCGGTCTTGACTCATAGATGATTCCCACAACACCGAGCGGAACTCTCTTTTGCCCGATCCGCAGTCCGTTCGGGCGAACTTTCATCGATAATATTTCTCCGACCGGATCGTCAAGAGAGGCAATCTGCCGGAGTCCTTCCGCCATATCTGCAATTCTTTTTTCAGAAAGCGCCAATCGGTCGATCAAAGACTTTTTCACACCTTGTTCCTCTGCTGCCTTCAGATCTTTCTGATTCTCGGCAAGGATCAGCTCCTGCTGCATGATCAACTCGTCTGCCACTGCGCAAAGTCCTTTATTTTTCTCCGCTGTTCCCAGTTTTGCCGCTGCGACAGCCGCATGTTTTGCATGGTTTGCAAGCATTTCCATATATGATTCCATCATATGCTCCTTTCTTCCCGCCCGACATCAGGCAGTACGCATTATTATGGCTAGCTACTACAAATTTTTCTTATTGTATCACCTATCACACTTTTATGCCACCCTTTCTTCGTAAAACAATCTTTAAACGTAATCGTTCAGTCCGCGGCTTTTTGATAGATTCGATAAATATCTTCCTGATTTAATTTTTTCACACATCCGATTGTTCTCTTTCCGAAATGGCTGCACTTTAAAGCAAGTTCCTTCATCTGATCTTCGCTTACTTCAATGTTTAATCCGCCAAGATCCGTCGGCATTTCGATTTGTCTGAAAAAGTTTTCCATAGCTTCGATTCCCTTTTGTATTACTGCATTTTTGTCATCACCGTTTTCCACGCCCATAACATTAACCGCAAATTGTTCAAACCGATCCGGAAGAGCGTCACAAACGTAACGCGCCCAACTTCCCCATACCGCTGCAAGTCCTGCGCCGTGCGCCACATCAAACATTCCTCCGAGCTCATGTTCAAGCTGATGACACGCCCAGTCTCCGCCATCATTTCCGCACGCCATCAAACCATTATGTGAAAGGCTTCCCGCCCACATTACTTCTGCCCTTGCTTTATAGCACTGTGGTTCATCCATGAGGATTTTCGCATTTTTCATCACTGTACGAAGTAGATGTTCACTGATTCCATCCGTCAGTTCCATATTGTCACAATGATTAAAATATCTCTCCATCGTATGCATCATGATATCCACACATCCGCTTGCAGTCTGATATTTCGGAAGCGTCATTGTCAGTTCCGGATTCATAACCGCGAATTTAGGTCTGCAATAACTGCTGTTGTATCCCCGTTTCAGCCACACGTTTTCAGTTGTGATCACAGACGAATCACTCATCTCCGAACCTGCCGCCGCAATCGTAAGTACAACTCCGAGTGGCAGACATCCTCAAGCCTGACGTTTTCTCTCGTAAAAATCCCATACATCCCCTTCGTTCTCAACGCCGTATCCAATCTCTTTCGCCGAGTCGATCACACTTCCGCCTCCGACTGCCAGAATAAAATCTACGCCCTCTCGCCGGCACAGATCGATTCCTTCATATACAAGCGACAATCTGGGGTTCGGAACGACGCCTCCAAGAGAAATATAAGAGATCCCTTCCTCATCAAGCGATGCGAAGATCCGATCAAGAAGGCCGCTTCTTTTTACACTTCCGCTCCCGTAATGAATAAGCACCTTCCGGCAGTTTTGCTCTTTGACAAGCTGTCCTGCTTTATTTTCCGTACCTTTTCCAAACACAACTTTTGTCGGCGCATAATATTGAAAATTTTCCATCATTTCTTTCCTCCTTTTAGATCATAATAAAAAATATACTGCTGCATCACACCCGCACATCCTTTATATTTCTCAAACGGAAACTTCCCGGCATATACGGTGTCAATTACTTTTTGTATATGTGTATCAACCGGAAATGCATCGAGCTTATGAAGTGCAAACAAACAGATACAATCGGCAACCTTGCTTCCGATACCTGAAAGTTTCAGCAATTCTTTCTTTGCTTCATCATAAGACATCTCTTTTATTTTTTCAAGATTAACAGTTCCCTCTGCCACCATTTCCGCAGTATTGCATAAATATTTGCTTCTATAACCGAGCTTAAGCGCCCGAAGTTCTTCTTCGGACGCCTGTACAAGCTGCTCTGCTCTCGGAAATGCATAATATACATGTCCTTCGCCGGTTTCTTTTTTATCTCCATACCATTCACTGATTCTTTGTATCATCGATTTGATCCTCGGTATATTGCTCTGCTGGGATAAAATAAATGTTACGATCATTTCCCATAAATCCTGCTGCAAAATACGGATACCGCTTCCAAATCCTGCCGCCCTTTTTAAATATTCATCGTCTTTTATAAGCGAAAGATAATCTGCATAACATGTATCGAGGTCAAAATACGTTTTCCAAAATTGTTCAAATTCTTCTTGTGTACAGTAAAATCTTACTTTTTTCTGATCTTCCGCCACCTCGATTTTTAAATATCGGTCTCCCGCCGTCAATTCGTATACTTTTCCCGTTTCATCTGCCGGATCAAGTCTGAAACACTGACCCGAAGAACAAATCTGCGACACGGAAAAATTTTCTTTTTCTATTATAACCATCGTCTCTTCCTTATCTTTTCCTTACGGTGCTTTTCCTTCTAACGTCTGTTTTATAATGCTTCTCATAATATCTTCCGTAAGCTGTCCTGTCACATATCCATATAAATTTCCGTCACGATCGATCATATATGTCGTCGGAAATGCTGAAATTCCGTACCACTCGAACAGTTCTCCCGTTTCATCCATAAGTACCGGATATGTATATCCGTTTTCCTCCATAAATTTCGTAATATCCGAAACGGTTCCTTCCTGTCCGATTTCGGGTCCCGCGACTCCTAAGATCACCACTTCCGAATCATTCCCCATAGCGGTGTATTCTTCATACAGTTTCTGTATTTCCGGCATTTCGCTGCGGCATGGTCCGCACCACGTTGCCCAGAAATTCAAGAAGATAACCTTTCCTTTGTAATCCTCCAACTTATGAGATTTTCCGAACTGATCTTTTAATTCACCCATATGTGCACGGACTTTTTCCGAGTCCTGATCTTTTTCCTCTTTATCTGATTTCCCACTTGCATTTTCTCCGGACGTATCTTTTCCGGATGTCTGCTCTTCATCCCCTCCTGAAGCATCCTTTTCATCCTGCTTTTTACCGTTTTCCTGCTTTCCCGATTCTGTTTTCTGCCCTGCCGAAGACAAATATCCTGTAATATCATTCATTTTCCCTGTAAACATAAGCAGTCCCATCAGCACCATGAGTACTCCGCCGATTTTCACTGTATAACGGACGATCTTCATATGCTTTTTGAAAAGATCTAAAAGCCGTGCAGTAAAAATGCCTGCCAATAAAAACGGCAAAATAAATCCGATCGTATACACTCCGATCAAAAGAAAACCTTTCGCTCCCGACTCTGCACTTCCAGCCATAAGGAGAACGCTTGTCAACGCAGGGCCTACACACGGCGTCCATGCAAAACTAAATGCGAATCCCATAATAAAAGCTGTGATCGGCGACATCGTCATTTTTTCAAGCCGAATCGGAAATCTATGTTCTGATCCGAGAACTTTGGAACTTCCAAATACTCCAAGCTGATACAGACCAAATAATACGACTAATATTCCCCCGACTCTGGCAAACAGCATCCTCTGCTCATGGAAGAAACTTCCGGCCGCCGACGCGCCCAGACCGAGTATAAAAAATGCGCTTCCTATGCCTACGGTAAAAAACAAAACTCTTAAAAACAGTTTCAGCCGATCTTTGTTCTTCTCACTGTTTTCACCCGTTCTGACCGCAGTATTCAAACCGCCTGACAAATAGCCAAGATAAAGTGGTACTAACGGCAATACGCAAGGGGAAAAGAAGCTTAATAGCCCCTGCATAAAAACTGTAAAAGCCGAAATCCCGGTTTCTATCGAAAATCCCATATGTTTCTCTCCATTCTTTTTATTATTTATCTTTTCTTTCCGTCTTTCTTTTGTACTTGCTTCGCTTTGTACGTTTTCTTTTCTTTTTAAATAATTTATAACATATTTTTCATATATGAGACAGTGATATTATCACAAAGCCAGCCTGTTTCTTACTTTCGAGTCTTTAAGGTCAAAGCTGTCGAGTTTTTCTCTTATCAAAAAAGCGTCTCGGAACAAAACTTTTTGTTCCAAGACGCTTCGTTATTTTTCTGTTCTTCTTTTTAGAGAAGTTCGTTCTGATGTGTTCCGTAAAGGTACTCGTCGATCGTATTGATGATACGGTCTTCGATCAGTTCTACCGGATCATTTTTCAAGTATCCTTCACGTACTTTCGTATACTGAATCGGCATGAACTGGCTGAGCAGGTTCAGCGGAATTCCGAGTGTACGCAAGTTTGTAAGCAGACGATCTGCGGCAGCTTCTACAGCCGGTGTCGGCATATAGTATCTGCAGCGGTCTGAGAAAGAATATTTTCTCTTCAGACGGATCTCAAGCTCTGTTCCCTGATAATGTTTCTTCCAGTTTTTATCGTTTTTAAGCATCTCCGCATCAAGAACTTCCGCAAATTTGCTCGGCTCTGTATCAGTTCCGTATATCAGCTCTTTTTCGATATTTTCCAGTGCGAACATTGCTTCACGCATAGCAAATGTAAGTCCCGGACCTACTTTCAAAATGCCGACTCCGTCTTCTACAAGCTCGCGCAGTTTGATCTTTGTTTGATAATCTGTAGAATGTCCTTCAAATACCAATGTCGGGAAATCTTTGATCGCAGCCATCAGATCTTTTGCTTTCTCACGATCCTATTCTGTACATCCGCTGTCTTTTTCTTCTACACCCGGCTGAACAACAACTCCGATTACAATCTCCCATACATCTGTGTCAAGACCTTCGTTTGCAAAAGCTTTCTCAAATGCCGCAACTGTGTTCTTAAAATCTTCTACTTTCGTCACCTGAACTCCGTTATCTTCCGCTCCGACAGCTCCTCCCGGAATCGGCACTTCACTTCCGATTACATATACCGGCGGAATTGCTTCCGGATCACGCTCCAACAGCTCTTTATATGTCTCTTCCGCAACTTTTGCAAGATGAGCGCCGCGTCCTGCAATGATCTCGTCGGACAGACGAACGTCTTCCGGATCGCTGTTTACTTTCATACTTGTATCGATATGAATCTTTGTAAATCCTGCTGCAACATAGTGACGGATCAGTTCTTCCGAATCAGCCATCGCCTCTGCTTCATCTTTATACGCGAATGTAAGCGGTCCTAAGTGATCTCCTCCAAGGAAGATTCTGTTACGGTCAAATCCGTTACGATCAGCAATCTCAAGAACAAATTTTTTAAAATCGGCAGGTGTCATACCTGTATATCCGCCGTTTTGATCACACTGGTTTGCCGTACTCTCAATCAAAACACAGGATCCGTCTGAAAGTCCTCTTTTAAATGCCGCCTCGATAACATATCCGTTAGCGCTGCACACAGAATAGATTCCGACATTTTTACCCTGTTTCTGCAATTCAACAATTTTTTTTAATGGATTTTGACGCATGATAAACTCTCCTTTTCAATTTGCTTTGTTATATTTATCGTAGCACTTTCAATTTGCGCCTACTTTGGATTAATTAAACAATCATTTGCATTTTTTAAGAAAGTGCAAAATGAAAATGCGAAATCACATGTTCTGTGCTATACTTATACCGAAAATAATTAATAATAATGTAATCATTACATTAAATTCTAAAGAATCGAGGTTGATATTATGCCATTAGTTACAACAAATGAAATGCTGAAAAAAGCGCAGGCAGGACATTACGCAGTAGGCGCATTCAACGTGGAAAATATGGAAATGGTCATGGCGGTTATTAAAGCAGCCGAAGAGATGAACTCCCCGGTCATCATGCAGACGACTCCATCCACAGTAAAATATGCAGGACTTGATTATTATCTTGCAATGGTAAGAACAGCGGCTGAGCGCGCAAGCGTTCCGGTAGCGATCCATCTTGACCATGGCAGCAGCTTTGAGTTGGCAATGCAGGCTCTTCGCACAGGATATACTTCTATCATGATCGATGGTTCTCACGGCTCTTTTGAAGAGAATGTTGCCCTGACACGCAGAGTGGCAGACGCATGTCTTCCTTCTCAGATCAGCGTAGAAGCTGAACTCGGTAAAGTCGGCGGTAAAGAAGATGACCTTGAAGCAGAGAATGATTCTCCGTATACAGATCCTCAGCAGGCAAAAGAGTTTGCAGAACGTACAAACGCAACTTCACTTGCAGTTGCAATCGGAACAGCACACGGTCTGTATCAGGGCACACCAAAACTTGATTTTGAACGCCTTGCGGCAATCCGCGAAGTTGTGTCTATTCCGCTTGTACTTCACGGAGCTTCCGGCGTACCGGACGACGCAGTACGCGAATCCATCCGCCTTGGTATCTGTAAAGTAAACTTTGCTACAGCACTTCGTATCCACTACCGCGACGGTGTGAAAAAATACCTT
>ENA-OQKF01001161-OQKF01001161.1-human-gut-metagenome-genome-assembly--contig:-NODE-1161-length-12835-cov-5.968760_pt1 | contig 12835 bp, 13 predicted proteins | sample MGYA00242617_ERZ504784 | MGnify/ENA primary metagenome ERZ504784 (study PRJEB26092, sample SAMD00036364) | human gut metagenome | host: Homo sapiens | study: EMG produced TPA metagenomics assembly of... | reverse complement strand
TGTATGGTCCTGACCTGGCTCGCCGTACTGCGGGGCGAGTAGCAGTCTTACGGCATCTTTTACTGGCTGGCGGGCGGGGTGTCCCACGCGCACTGGCAGGATGTCGGGCAGCGCTGGCCGGTGGTGGTCACTGCAGTCCCTGTCGTGTTGCTGCTGGCGAATCAACTGAGCCTGCTCAACGTCAGCGACAGTACCGCCCATACGCTGGGAGTGAACCTGCCGAGACTACGTTTGATAATCAATATGTTAGTGCTGCTTCTGGTTGGCGCGTGCGTCAGTGTGGCAGGTCCGGTGGCGTTTATCGGCCTGCTGGTGCCACATCTGGCGCGCTTCTGGGCAGGCTTCGATCAGCGCAACGTACTGCCGGTGAGCATGCTGCTGGGGGCCACGCTGATGCTGATGGCAGATGTACTCGCACGCGCGCTGGCCTTCCCCGGCGATCTGCCCGCAGGCGCAGTGCTGGCGCTGATTGGCAGTCCTTGCTTTGTCTGGCTGGTGAGGAGGCGAGGATGAAAATTGCGCTGGTCATTTTCATCACCCTTGCCCTGGCAGGCTGTGCGCTGTTATCACTCCATATGGGGGTGATCCCCGTGCCGTGGCGCGCGCTGCTGACCGACTGGCAGGACGGACGCGAGCATTATTATGTATTGATGGAGTACCGACTGCCGCGCTTGCTGCTGGCACTGTTTGTCGGTGCAGCCCTCGCCGTGGCGGGCGTGCTGGTACAGGGGATTGTGCGTAACCCGCTAGCATCACCGGATATTCTCGGCATTAACCATGCCGCCAGCCTTGCCTCTGTGGGAGCACTGCTTCTTATGCCATCACTATCCGTGATGGTGCTGCCGCTGCTGGCCTTTGCGGGCGGTATGGCGGGGTTGATCTTGCTGAAGATGCTGGCAAAGACCCACCAGCCGATGAAGCTAGCGCTCACCGGCGTGGCGCTTTCCGCCTGCTGGGCGAGCCTGACGGATTACCTGATGCTCCTGCACCCGCAGGAGGTAAACAGTGCCCTGCTGTGGCTGACGGGTAGCTTATGGGGGCGCGACTGGCACTTTGTGAAGATTGCCGTGCCGTTGCTCATTCTGTTTTTGCCGCTGAGCCTGCGCTTTTGTCGCGATCTCGACCTGCTGGCGCTGGGCGATGCACGAGCAGCCACGCTCGGCGTGTCGGTTCAGCGCACCCGGTTCCAGGGGCTGATGCTGGCTGTCGCGATGACAGCAACCGGCGTGGCCGTCTGTGGCCCGATAAGTTTTATTGGTCTCGTCGTGCCGCACATGGTGCGCAGGATCGCCGGCGGGCGTCACCGCTGGCTGATGCCCGTTTCGGCCCTGACGGGCGCGTTGTTGCTGGTCATTGCCGATCTGCTGGCACGAATCATTCATCCGCCGCTGGAGCTTCCGGCAGGCGTGCTGACCGCCATTATCGGCGCACCGTGGTTTGTCTGGCTGCTTGTGAGAATGCGATAAATGAGATTACGTACTGAAAATCTGACCGTCAGCTATGGCGCACAAACCGTGCTGGATGGACTTTCTCTCGCCCTGCCTGCCGGAAAAATCACGGCCCTGCTCGGCCCTAACGGTTGCGGGAAATCGACGCTGTTGAACTGTTTTTCTCGCCTGTTAACACCAGACTCTGGCGAGATATTGCTTGATGAAAAACCCATAGCCGGTTTTTCCGCCCGCCAGCTGGCTCGCCGCCTGGCTTTACTGCCGCAACACCATTTATCCCCCGAGGGGATCACTGTACGGGAACTGGTTTCCTACGGCCGCAGCCCGTGGCTGTCGTTGTGGGGGCGACTCTCCGCGGAAGACAACGAGCGGGTCAACGTGGCAATGAGTCAGACCCGGACGCGCAATCTGGCTGACCGCAGGTTAACCCAGCTTTCCGGCGGCCAGCGCCAGCGTGCGTTTCTGGCGATGGTGCTGGCACAGGATACCCCACTCATTCTTCTTGATGAGCCTACGACCTACCTCGATATCAATCATCAGGTTGAACTGATGCGCCTGATGGTTGAACTCAAAAGGCAGGGGAAAACCGTAGTGACGGTACTCCACGATCTGAATCAGGCCAGCCGCTATTGCGATCATCTGGTGGTACTGGCAAGCGGTCGCGTGATGGCGCAAGGTGCTCCGGAAGCAGTGATGAAACCAGAGCTTCTAAAGACGGTGTTCAGCGTAGAAGCGGAAATCCATCCCGAACCGGTATCTGGCAGACCCATGTGTGTGGTGAAGTAGTCTGGCGAAGTCATAAGGATCATCACAGGACAGATAAAGGAAGTGATAACCACCTGCCAACAGGCACCAAAATCTGGCTGGTTGCCGGTATCACCGACATGCGCAACGGCTTCAATGGTCTCGCCGCAAAGGTGCAGACGATGCTGAAAGATGACCCGATGTCCGGCCATGTCTTCATCTTCCGGGGCCGCAGCGGCAGTAAGGTCAAACTGCTGTGGTCCACCGGCGACGGGCTGTGCCTGCTGACCAAACGGCTGGAACGCGGCCGCTTCGCCTGGCCCTCTGCCCGCGATGGCAAAGTGTTCCTGACCCCGGCGCAGCTGGCAATGCTTCTGGAAGGCATCGACTGGCGGCAGCCTAAAAGACTGCTTACGTCCCTGACCATGTTGTAGGCCTCTTTATCTTGGTTGTCGTTGAATAAGCCTGGTAAAATGCGGGCTTATGAACAACACCTCCCCCTGACGACATCCTTCTGCTGAAACAGCGCCTGTCCGAACAGGAAGCGCTGAACCGCGCCCTGCTGGAAAAGCAGGCCGACCGGGAGCGCGAAATAGACCATCTGCAGGCGCAGCTGGATAAGCTTCGCCGGATGAACTTCGGCAGTCGTTCTGAATAAATCTCCCGCCGCATCGCGCAGATAGAAGCCGACCTGAACCGGCTTCAGACAGAAAGCGATACGCTGACGGGTCGGGTTGCCGATACGGGCCGGGCCCCGTATCGTTTTAACCCTGAATATTCATCGCAGATATTGTTTCGGGTTTTCCGGTATACCAGCCCTGAACTAGGTAACCGGGGCCAAGAGAACGGACGAATTCAAACTGTCCTGGCGTTTCCACCCCTTCAAACATCAGTGGTTTGCCAGTACCACGTAACCCTTTCACCACAGAAACAAGTAGCGCTCGCTTCACCGGGTCATCAATATTGGCAATAAAAATACGGTCTATTTTTATCTCATCGAAATCCAGTACCGTCAGCCATTCAATATGGGGGCCGCTTGGAAAACGGAAAATATCCTACGTTAAGCCTGTTTTTTGAGCTGGCATGACGGGCAGCTATGAGCGAAGTATAGTCATTCGCCCTATCTCTTTTGTCGCACTTTCAACAAGGGGGTCGCTTGGAAAGCGGAACGAGGTCAGTCTCCGCCCGGACTGCTCAGCTCTTTAAACAGCAAAAGAGAGGCATCTTATGAGAAGGGATTGTTCAGTATGTCAGGGCAGACTGCTTTTTCATCCGCAGGTACTGAGGGTAAATGCTCAATTCCGGTACGATTCTTACTCTATAGCCAGACAGAATTCAGCATTGTGCTGAACCCGAATCTTTTTTTACTCTGACAGGCCTGTTCATCAGAACCCTGAAAAAACAATTTTCCCGTTCACATTTTTATTTTCCATGTCCTCATGAGCCCGGCGAAGTGCTTTAGCATTCAGCCTGCCATACTCTGCCAGCAACGGAGGTTTGAGCTTACCGGAATCCAGCATGCATGAGAGTTTGTTAAGAATATCATGCTGTTTAGACATGTCCGCAGTAGCATGCATGGGGCGGGTAAACATTGCCTCCCAGTGAACAGAAACGCTCTTAAATTTGATCAAACGCAGATCCAGTGGTTCAGGGTCGTCGATGAGTCCGATACGGCCTTGTGGGGCAATAATTTCGGCCATATTTTCCCAGGCAGATGGCGTGGTGTACGTTGAGAAAATCCGGGTAATGGGAGGGAGTCCAGCAAGGCTGGCAACCTGTGGCGCAAGCGCACATGAATGATCCAGGACATAATGCGCACCAAACCCGCGAACCGCTCTGACACTCTCCTGCCGGGAGGCAGTCCCGATGATGTTCACCCGACTCAGAGTGCGGGCAAGCTGTATAGCCATACAAGGGACTCCGCCCGCACCGCCAAGCATCAACAGGGTCTGATCAGCATCTCCGTTCACTGACAACTGCAGACGATCAAATAACATTTACCAGGCTGTCAGACCGGTCAGAGGAACCGACGCTGCAGCTTCAAAACTTAGTGCTGCCGGCTTTATCCCCGTAATGCGTTCGTCAACCAGCTGAAACTCTGCGTTGGCTCCCTGGCGATCGAGCACACCGGCATAGAAAACGTGGTCACCTGGCCTGAACAGCGTCACATCTGGTCCGGTTGCTTCAACAACACCGGAAGCGTCGTATCCCATAACTACCGGATTGCCTGCAGAGGGACTGATGTTTCGCCGGCTTTTCAGGTCCCGTGGGTTAACCGCGACCGCCCTGACTCTGATCAAAAGATCACGCCCCTTGGGCATGGATGGGTGGGGAAGCGACAAATCTTCAATAACGGATGTACTTTCCCCGGGTTGCCAGAAACCAACGGCTTTCATTCTGTCTCCTTAAAAAGGTCAGTCACCAGATAAATAAATGTAAAAGTGTGCGGAACGCGATACCCGCCAGTGCCCCCGGCAGTGCAAATCGAAAAATACGCGGAAAGCGGGCGCTGGGTAATGCTGTCAACCTGTTGATGACTATTTTAATCTGTAGTCATTCAATCCTTGTAACATCAGGATGATCCTGGTGTCAGTGAAAATACGAAATCAACACGTTGGTATCATTACCCACCTGTGAACTGACGTCGGCATTTTGAATCTCACTTCGGCGTGCCCCCTCCGAATGGCGCAAAACATTTCGTGGTATGGCATGATAGCACCCGAAGAGAGTCAATTCAGGGTGGTAAATGTGAAACCAGTAACGCTATACGATGTCGCAGAGTATGCCGGTGTCTCTTATCAGACCGTTTCCCGCGTGGTGAACCAGGCCAGCCACGTCTCTGCGAAAACGCGGGAAAAGGTGGAAGCGGCGATGGCGCAGCTGAACTACATTCCCAACCGCGTGGCACAACAACTGGCGGGGAAACAGTCGTTGCTGATTGGCGTTGCCACCTCCAGTCTGGCCCTGCACGCGCCGTCGCAAATTGTCGCGGCGATTAAATCTCGCGCCGATCAACTGGGTGCCAGCGTGGTGGTGTCGATGGTAGAACGAAGCGGCGTCGAAGCCTGTAAAGCGGCGGTGCACAATCTTCTCGCGCAACGCGTCAGTGGGCTGATCATTAACTATCCGCTGGATGACCAGGATGCCATTGCTGTGGAAGCTGCCTGCGCTAATGTTCCGGCGTTATTTCTTGATGTCTCTGACCAGACTCCCATCAACAGTATTATTTTCTCCCATGAAGACGGTACGCGACTGGGCGTGGAGCATCTGGTCGCATTGGGTCACCAGCAAATCGCGCTGTTAGCGGGCCCATTAAGTTCTGTCTCGGCGCGTCTGCGTCTGGCGGGCTGGCATAAATATCTCACTCGCAATCAAATTCAGCCGATAGCGGAACGGGAAGGCGACTGGAGTGCCATGTCCGGTTTTCAACAAACCATGCAAATGCTAAATGAGGGCATCGTTCCCACTGCGATGCTGGTTTCCAACGATCAGATGGCGCTGGGCGCAATGCGCGCCATTACCGAGTCCGGGTTGCGCGTTGGTGCGGATATCTCGGTAGTGGGATACGACGATACCGAAGACAGCTCGTGTTATATCCCGCCGTTAACCACCATCAAACAGGATTTTCGCCTGCTGGGGCAAACCAGCGTGGACCGCTTGCTGCAACTCTCTCAGGGCCAGGCGGTGAAGGGCAATCAGCTTTTGCCCGTCTCTCTGGTGAAAAGAAAAACCACCCTGGCGCCCAAGACGCAAACCGCCTCTCCCCGCGCGTTGGCCGATTCATTAATGCAGCTGGCACGACAAGTTTCCCGACTGGAAAGCGGGCAGTGAGCGCAACGCAATTAATGTGAGTCAGCTCACTCATTAGGCACCCCAGGCTTTACACTTTATGCGTCCGACTCGTATGTTGTGTGAAATTGTTAGCGGATAACAATTTCACACAGGATACAGCTATGACTATGATTACGGATTCACTGGCCGTCGTATTACAACGTCGTGACTGGGAAAACCCTGGCGTTACCCAACTTAATCGCCTTGCAGCACATCCCCCTTTCGCCAGCTGGCGTAATAGCGAAGAGGCCCGCACCAATCTCCCTTCCCAACAGTTGCGCAGCCTGAATGGTGAGTGGCAATTTGTCTGGTTTCCGGCACCAGAAGCGGTTCCGGAAAGCTGGCTGGAGTGCGATCTTCCTGTCGCCGATACTGTCGTCGTCCCCTCAAACTGGCAGATGCACGGTTACGACGCGCCCATCTACACCAACGTGACCTATCCCATTACGGTCAATCCGCCATTTGTTCCCACGGAGAATCCGACGGGTTGTTACTCGCTCACATTTAATGTTGATGAAAGCTGGCTACAGGAAGGCCAGACGCGAATTATTTTTGATGGCGTTAACTCGGCGTTTCATCTGTGGTGCAACGGGCGCTGGGTCGGTTACGGCCAGGACAGCCGTTTGCCGTCTGAATTTGACCTGAGCACATTTTTACGCGCCGGAGAAAACCGCCTCGCGGTGATGGTGCTGCGCTGGAGTGACGGCAGTTATCTGGAAGATCAGGATATGTGGCGGATGAGCGGCATTTTCCGTGACGTCTCGTTGCTGCATAAACCGAGCACGCAAATCAGCGATTTCCATGTAGCCACTCACTTTAATGATGATTTCAGCCGCGCTGTACTGGAGGCAGACGTTCAGATGTACGGCGAGCTGCGCGATGAGCTGCGGGTGACGGTTTCTTTGTGGCAGGGTGAAACGCAGGTCGCCAGCGGCACCGCGCCTTTCGGCGGTGAAATTATCGATGAGCGTGGTGGTTATGCCGATCACGTCACCCTACGTCTGAACGTCGAAAACCCGAAACTGTGGAGCGCCGAAATCCCGAATCTCTATCGTGCGGTGGTTGAACTGCACACCGCCGACGGCACGCTGATTGAAGCAGAAGCCTGCGATGTCGGTTTCCGCGAGGTGCGGATTGAAAATGGTCTGCTGCTGCTGAACGGCAAGCCGTTGCTGATTCGCGGCGTTAACCGTCACGAGCATCATCCTCTGCATGGTCAGGTCATGGATGAGCAGACGATGGTGCAGGATATCCTGCTGATGAAGCAGAACAACTTTAACGCCGTGCGCTGTTCGCATTATCCGAACCATCCGCTGTGGTACACGCTGTGCGACCACTACGGCCTGTATGTGGTGGATGAAGCCAACATTGAAACCCACGGCATGGTGCCAATGAATCGTCTGACCGATGATCCGCGCTGGCTACCCGCGATGAGCGAACGCGTAACGCGAATGGTGCAGCGCGATCGTAATCACCCGAGTGTGATCATCTGGTCGCTGGGGAATGAATCAGGCCACGGCGCTAATCACGACGCACTCTATCGCTGGATCAAATCTGTCGATCCTTCCCGCCCGGTACAGTATGAAGGCGGCGGAGCCGACACCTTCGCAACCGATATTATTTGCCCGATGTACGCGCGCGTGGATGAAGACCAGCCCTTCCCGGCTGTGCCGAAATGGTCCATCAAAAAATGGCTTTCGTTGCCTGGAGAGACGCGCCCGCTGATCCTTTGCGAATACGCCCACGCGATGGGTAACAGTCTTGGCGGCTTCGCTAAATACTGGCAGGCGTTTCGTCAGTACCCCCGTTTACAGGGCGGCTTCGTCTGGGACTGGGTGGATCAGTCGCTGATTAAATATGATGAAAATGGCAATCCGTGGTCGGCTTACGGCGGTGATTTTGGCGATACGCCGAATGATCGCCAGTTCTGCATGAACGGTCTGGTCTTTGCCGACCGCACGCCGCATCCGGCGCTGACGGAAGCAAAACACCAGCAGCAGTTTTTCCAGTTCAGTTTATCCGGGCGAACCATCGAAGTGACCAGCGAATACCTGTTCCGTCATAGCGATAACGAGCTCCTGCACTGGATGGTGGCGCTGGATGGCAAGCCGCTGGCAAGCGGTGAAGTGCCTCTGGATGTCGCTCCACAAGGTAAACAGTTGATTGAACTGCCTGGACTACCGCAGCCGAAGAGCGCCGGACAACTCTGGCTAACGGTTCACGTAGTGCAACCGAACGCGACCACATGGTCAGCAGCCGGACACATCAGCGCCTGGCAGCAGTGGCGTCTGGCGGAAAACCTCAGCGTGACACTCCCCTCCGCGCCCCACGCCATCCCGCAACTGACCACCAGCGAAACGGATTTTTGCATCGAGTTGGATAATAAGCGTTGGCAATTTAACCGCCAGTCAGGCTTTCTTTCACAGATGTGGATTGGCGATAAAAAACAACTGCTGACGCCGCTGCGCGATCAGTTCACCCGCGCACCGCTGGATAACGACATTGGCGTAAGTGAAGCGACCCGCATTGACCCTAACGCCTGGGTCGAACGCTGGAAGGCGGCGGGCCATTACCAGGCCGAAGCAGCGTTGTTGCAGTGCACGGCAGATACGCTTGCCGACGCGGTGTTGATTACCACGGTCCACGCGTGGCAGCATCAGGGGAAAACCTTATTTATCAGCCGGAAAACCTACCGGATTGATGGAAGTGGTCAAATGGCGATTACCGTTGATGTTGAAGTGGCGAGCAATACGCCACATCCGGCGCGGATTGGCCTGACCTGCCAGCTGGCGCAGGTAGCAGAGCGGGTAAACTGGCTCGGATTAGGGCCGCAAGAAAACTATCCCGACCGCCTTACTGCGGCCTGTTTTGACCGCTGGGATCTGCCATTGTCAGACATGTATACCCCGTACGTCTTCCCGAGCGAAAACGGTCTGCGCTGCGGGACGCGCGAATTGAATTATGGCCCACACCAGTGGCGCGGCGACTTCCAGTTCAACATCAGCCGCTACAGTCAACAGCAACTGATGGAAACCAGCCATCGCCATCTGCTGCACGCGGAAGAAGGCACATGGCTGAATATCGACGGTTTCCATATGGGGATTGGTGGCGACGACTCCTGGAGCCCGTCAGTGTCGGCGGAATTCCAGCTTAGCGCCGGTAGCTACCATTACCAGTTGCTCTGGTGTCAAAAATAATAATAACCGGGCAGGCCATGTCTGCCCGTATTTCGCGTAAGGAAATCCATTATGTACTATTTAAAAAACACAAACTTTTGGATGTTCGGTTTATTCTTTTTCTTTTACTTTTTTATCATGGGAGCCTACTTCCCGTTTTTCCCGATTTGGCTACATGACATCAACCATATCGGCAAAAGTGATACGGGTATTATTTTTGCCGCTATTTCTCTGTTCTCGCTATTATTCCAACCGCTGTTTGGTCTGCTTTCTGACAAACTCGGGCTGCGCAAATACCTGCTGTGGATTATTACCGGCATGTTAGTGATGTTTGCGCCGTTCTTTATTTTTATCTTCGGGCCACTGTTACAATACAACATTTTAGTAGGATCGATTGTTGGTGGTATTTATCTTGGCTTTTGTTTTAACGCCGGTGCGCCAGCAGTAGAGGCATTTATCGAGAAAGTCAGCCGTCGCAGTAATTTCGAATTTGGTCGCGCGCGGATGTTTGGCTGTGTTGGCTGGGCGCTGTGTGCCTCGATTGTCGGCATCATGTTCACCATCAATAATCAGTTTGTTTTCTGGCTGGGTTCTGGCTGTGCACTCATCCTCGCCGTTTTACTCTTTTTCGCCAAAACGGATGCGCCCTCTTCTGCCACGGTTGCCAATGCGGTAGGTGCCAACCATTCGGCATTTAGCCTTAAGCTGGCGCTGGAACTGTTCAGACAGCCAAAACTGTGGTTTTTGTCACTGTATGTTATTGGCGTTTCCTGCACCTACGATGTTTTTGACCAACAGTTTGCTAATTTCTTTACTTCGTTCTTTGCTACCGGTGAACAGGGTACGCGGGTATTTGGCTACGTAACGACAATGGGCGAATTACTTAACGCCTCGATTATGTTTTTTGCTCCACTGATCATTAATCGCATCGGTGGGAAAAACGCCCTGCTGCTGGCTGGCACTATTATGTCAGTACGTATTATTGGCTCATCGTTCGCTACCTCAGCACTGGAAGTGGTTATTCTGAAAACGCTGCATATGTTTGAAGTACCGTTCCTGCTGGTGGGCTGCTTTAAATATATTACCAGCCAGTTTGAAGTGCGTTTTTCAGCGACGATTTATCTGGTCTGTTTCTGCTTCTTTAAGCAACTGGCGATGATTTTTATGTCTATTCTGGCGGGCAATATGTATGAAAGCATCGGTTTCCAGGGCGCTTACCTGGTGCTGGGTCTGGTGGCGCTGGGCTTCACCTTAATTTCCGTGTTCACGCTTAGCGGCCCCGGCCCACTTTCCCTGCTGCGTCGCCAGGTGAATGAAGTCGCTTAAGAAATTAATGTCGGATACGGCGCGAGCGCCTTATCCGACCAACTTATCAGGACGGAATGTTAAAAATGAACATGTCGATGACAGAAAAAATAAAAGCAGGCAAGCTATTTACCGATATGTGCGAAGGCTTACCTGAAAAAAGACTTCGTGGGAAAACATTAATGTATGAGTTCAATCACTCGCATCCATCAGAAGTTGAAAAAAGGGTAATGACTCCAACTTATTGATAGTGTTTTATGTTCAGATAATGCCCGATGACTTTGTCATGCAGCTCCACCGATTTTGAGAGCGACAGCGACTTCCGTCCCAGCCGTGCCAGGTGCTGCCTCAGATTCAGGTTATGCCGCTCAATTCGCTGCGTATATCGCTTGCTGATTACGTGCAGCTTTCCCTTCAGGCGGGATTCATACAGCGGCCAGCCATCCGTCATCCATATCACCACGTCAAAGGGTGACAGCAGGCTCATAAGACGCCCCAGCGTCGCCATCGTGCGTTCACCGAATACGTGCGCAACAACCGTCTTCCGGAGCCTGTCATACGCGTAAAACAGCCAGCGCTGGCGCGATTTAGCCCCGACGTATCCCCACTGTTCGTCCATTTCCGCGCAGACGATGACGTCACTGCCCGGCTGTATGCGCGAGGTTACCGACTGCGGCCTGAGTTTTTTAAGTGACGTAAAATCGTGTTGAGGCCAACGCCCATAATGCGGGCGGTTGCCCGGCATCCAACACCATTCATGGCCATATCAATGATTTTCTGGTGCGTACCGGGTTGAGAAGCGGTGTAAGTGAACTGCAGTTGCCATGTTTTACGGCAGTGAGAGCAGAGATAGCGCTGATGTCCGGCAGTGCTTTTGCCGTTACGCACCACCCCGTCAGTAGCTGAACAGGAGGGACAGCTGATAGAAACAGAAGCCACTGGAGCACCTCAAAAACACCATCATACACTAAATCAGTAAGTTGGCAGCATCACCCATTTTTGTGCATTACGTCGCATGTATATTCCTCGTTAAAATACAGGCGGGGCTGAATAAAGGTGAGGCTCGCAATGCCCTTGCGCGAGCGGTCTTTATGCATCGGCTGGGTGAAATCAGAGATCGGGGGCTGGAGAATCAGAGCTATCGAGCCAGCGGTCTGACGTTGCTGACTGCGGCGATCTCACTGTGGAATACGGTATATATAGAAAGAGCGATAGATTCTTTGAGACGAAAAGGGATCCCGATTAATGAGCAACTGATTACCATCTGTCACCACTGGGATGGGAACATATCAACCTGAGCGGGGGTTACGTCTGGAGAACGAACCTCAAACTGGGACAGGGTAAATACCGCGCATTACGCTCAGTGAATAGTAATATGTACAAAAAACAGGCTTAGCGTAGGATAATTTCCGTTTTCCAAGCGGACCCCAGGTAGTCTGCTGCGATTTCGCCAATACGGGCCTCCTGCTCCGGGCTGAAGACCGGCTGCGGGTCCGAAGCGTGTGCCGTTGCAATAAAGCCAATGTATGTTGTAACTAATAATGCCGCTAATTTATGTCTTTTCATTGCCTGATTCTCATGGTTAAAAGAGGGATTAACGTTCTTTCTGAATGGTACGGGTGAGGGTCTGTTCTTCTCGCTCCGGCATGCGGCCGCGTTCAGTATTTTCTGCCACCCTGAGCATGTCGCGCTCAGCGTTTGCCAGATCTGCAATCACACGCGATGCCCGCGACTGTTCACCGGATGCCTTGTCAGCACCTTCCAGCTCACTCCTGACACCTGCAGCAGCTTTCATTTCCTGTCCACCGGTGTTTGCCTCACCTCTCACCCTGGCGATCACATCCGCATCCGGGGTGAGTGGTTCCGGTTTACGCGGATTAATTTCTTCCGGTTTCAGTCTGATCACCTCTTCCTGCGGAATTTCCGGCAGCAACGACTCCGGCTGCCTGTTCCGTCCGGCTTCTTCATTGCGAACCTGGTCTGCCAGCAGCTGTTCGCGCAGTTGCTGTACGTTATGCTCGTCAGTCAGCGTGGAGACAATACCCGGAGAGACATCCTGTTTTGTCCCGCCGCTCACCTTAAGCAACCATGCTGAAGGCGGTTCATCGCCGGTCTGCCAGACCACGCCGTCCTTCGGGTGATGTCGTACTGCATCGAGCGCGGCCGCCAGGTCACTGACCACAATCGTGTTGCCGGACTGGCTTCGCTGCAGTACCGCACCACGGGCACGTTCTGTCATGACCATCCGGGTCTCCCCCTGTGTCATCCGACCTTCCGGGCTGGCAACCAGGGAAACCAGGGCCAGGCCCGCACTACGGCCGTTGTTGTCAT